>RCNI01001512.1_pt1 | contig 12415 bp, 9 predicted proteins | sample 2041151 | NCBI WGS metagenome assembly RCNI01 (sample SAMN09708214, study PRJNA481090) | feces metagenome | isolation source: feces | place: Antarctica: Albino Rookery
TAGCGCAATGTGGCATGCATATTATTCCAATCAAACACTTGTACTGCTGTTGGTGCCGCCAATTCTTTCAATATATATGTATTTTTTTCTATACCCAAAAACCGTCCGGCGAGTTCGTCATAAAGAATTCCTTGATAATAAGCAAACCATTTTGGAGCATAAGGAGAAGCTTTATAAGTCAATCCATCTTTCAAGATTGGTTCGGTATAGCTTGTAAAATCTTTCCCGATGCAACTATATATATAAAAACGACCGCTTGAAATAAGAGCATCGTATCCAAATCGTCCGGGACTCCAGTAGTAATTCCAGTATAGATAATTTTCCGGTTTCCAATCTTCCATTTGGGGGAACAATGTCGCTATATCATAACTTTTTTCCATCGTAATAGCAGATAAACGAGCACCTCCCTTGTCTGTTAAAACCATTATATCCTGATATCGTCCAATGGAAAAAAAGGCATCTATTGACACACCTCTTCCTTCTAATGGTTCTCTATTTACCGTTTCATACACATTATGTATCGTCTCGTCTTGCAATACCCGTTGCGAAAAATAAGGGCTCATCACCAAATCGAAATCACTCTTCCCGTCTTTTTCATGCAACACCATCAAACCTTCCGTTATAGTGCTCTGCACCAATAAAAGAGCTGTCTTATAGACGTTCACTTCCGTAGCTTTATTTGTTATAGTCAATGCTAAAGTATACGATCCGGCAATTTCTTCTACACTATAGGATAATTTACGCTCATTCCCAATTTCTTTTTTATGATTGACCCCATCAACTCCGTTTGGCCACAAACGCCAACTGAAAATATAGTCCCCTTCAGAAGCCCCTTCAAATAAAATGTCTGCATCCAATTCCAATATTCTGAATTGGGTTACATATATGGTATCCTGCATGTTGATTGCCACCTTATCCAATTCGATGTAATCATAATTCCCCTTGTCATCATAACAAGACGCCAGCGTCCACACAAGAGGTATGGCAAAAAATATATTTATAATCTTGTTCATCATATAATTCTTTAATGTTACATATCATCTAAAATGCTACAGGCAAGCCATTCTCGTCTTTCAAAGGGTCTCCTGGATGTTTTTTGTTATACTCATACAAAGCCTGATTTAACTGGCTGGTATAACGAATTCGGTCTGACGTGCTCCACTTGCCATAGTCAGTGGCAATTCCAATCACTTTAATCACGAACTCGTGTTTTATACGGCTGTATTCACCGAAAGGCCAATCGGTTGGTTCCACCAGGATGTTATTCATCACGATTCTGTAGGTATCTCCATTGATTGGTGCTGCTGCAAAATTTTCATTACCAGATAAACGCAAGGCAATATACAAACTACTGTTATCCAATTTTGTTGTTTTCTTTACCTTTATCTGCAAAAAACCGGCAATGGAATCTGCCAGCAATTCATTGCTCTCGATTTCAAAATCTTCCCCCTCTTGGGCCGTGGTTTTGTCCGAAACAATTTCAACTCCTACAGTCCTGTTTTGAGATACTGCCATACCGATCAGTTTAAAGGGTATTTTTATCATTCCCTCTTTTGTATCAGGGTGCAAGGCAAAAGAATAGACAATACTGTCATTCCCTGCTGCAGAATATTCAAATCTCAAAGAAGCATAGTCTGTTTCATATTTTACATAGCTGTCTTTCTCACAGCTACTCAAGATTGCGGTCGCCAATATTAATAATAATAGGCTTCCGATATATATATAATCTTTCATAGTCTCTTTTCATTAATTTCTGTTTCCATAATCCACTTCCTGATCAGGTATCGGAAGCACATAATAGCCTTTGCTGAAAGGTACGATTACATTGGGCAACATTCCCTGATTTATCCGTTTGCAATAGAAAAACCATTGTCCTTCTCCGATAAACTCTTTCCGATACTCTTTCCCGATAATAGTCTGTAGTTTTTCAGCTGTCATGTCCTCTTCCTGTATGTCATCTCCTGCCTGGAATCCTCTATGTTGGCGTAATTCATTCACATATTTCAAAGCATCTTTGGCATTATCGGCACACTCGGCTGCTATCAAATACATTTCACTGATGCGTAATAACGGTTGTCTCTTATTGTATGTAGATGATACCTGCCAGTATTTAGAACTGATAAAATTGGTGTTATAAGGTTCAAAATAATAAATATACCGCCAATCAGACCCTCCGTATAGATTACTTTCAAATATTTCATTCCGCACTTCCGCAGAAGTTACCAATAAATTTCCTTCATTATCTTTGCTTTCCTTCAGGTAGACGTTCACCAATGAGCCCAATTTGCTGTTGTTCAACATCCAGATACATTCAGACATGAAGATCCCATCTCGGCTGTTGCGGTCTGATGTTGTCACGAAGTTACTTGATATCCAAGGGTATTTCTTCGAATTTATCACCTCTTTGGCATATTTTGATGCATTGGCTTTATCATTCTTATACATACATATACGGGCCATCAAAGCACGTACGGCATAATAATTCAGATGGAATTCACGCATACCTATGAAGGCTGTTGTAGCTACTCCTGTTTTTTCCGGATCCTGCTCTAATAGCGATGCCGCTTTTTCCAAATCTTGCAAAGCCAATTCTATTACTTCGGTCACAGTTGACAGTGGAGTTACCTCCTTTGAGATTTTCCTTACATAAGGAATGGCTTTTTCCTGTGCCCCACTTACAAAACTTTTACCGAAGAGACGAAGCAAATCAAAATGCATGAATGCACGCAAGGCATAAGCCTCGCCTTCATAAATCTTTTCTTCCTCTTTTGCCAACACACCGCGATGCTCTTCGATACCCTGCAACAGAATGTTCACATTGGCTATAGTATTGTACATTTTATTCCATACGCTGGAAATCACTCCTTCACTGGTGCCCTCCTTATATTCGAAGCGATGGAAGTGATAATACCTACCCGTTGCTTGTGCCCAAGTATATTGTTGACCCAAGGCATCCATCATTCCAAAAGAAAGATTGGCTCCATAAAGGTCTTCGGAGCATAAATTTGTATATATTCCAGCCAGCTGATCTTTAAAACCATTCTTATAACTGAACAGATCATCGTATTTTACTTCTGTTTTAGGACTGACATCCAACCATTTTTCACATGAAACACTCAGTAATACCACACATAAAATGCCGAGTAAATTCTTTAGTTTTTGTATTCTTATCATCTGAATCTATCTTTTAGAATGTTGCTTGTAATGAAAATGAAAAAGTACGTGCAAACGGATAAGTCAATCCGCGTTCCGTTTTCACAGTGGACGCACGGAATACATCATCCATATAAAAACTGGCCTTCAACTGCTTGATTACACTATTTTCCATAAAAGCACAATGGCGGAAATCGTAACCAATATTCAAAGAGGACATTTTCAACTCGTTCAAATCCTGTACAAAACGAGAACTTGGTTTTGTTACACTAAAACGATTATAGGCAAAATCAACCACATCTCCCGGTTTTTTCCAGACGGAATTATAGATACGTTCGTCCACATTCATGGTAATGTCTGCATTCTCTACTCGGTCAACCAACGTCTGATTGTAAGTCTGTCCTCCAAATTGATAATAAAATGACAGATTCATGAAAATCCCCCGATAATCCATATTCAATCCCAATGTACCGGAACATTTTGGCATCGCATCGCCACATACCACCTGGTCTTCTGTTCTCCATTCTGTCGTTGTCTTCCCGTCTTTGGTCAGGTAAAGTTCCCGCCCAGTAGCTGGATCGATTCCTAAAGAACGCACAGCCCAAATAGCATTCATAGACTGTCCCTCTACAAAACGGGTTTGCGGCTTATTGGCTTTCCCGTCTGTAATGTCCTTATCCACTTCGTCATTATAACTTCTCAACGCATTTGATATCTCTTTCAATTTGTTGGTGTTTTTTGCAATAGAAAGGGAAGTACTTAAATAACGGTCATTATCGGCATCATATAATAAATGAGCATTTAATTTTAATTCCATTCCCTTATTTTCTGTACTTCCGATATTCTCCATATAACTGGTGAAACCCATGGATGGCGGAACGGTTAAGGCCAGTAGCTGATCTTTTGTTTTTTGGACATAATAATCATAAGAAATCATCAAACGACCGAACAAATTCAAGTCGAAACCGACATTGAAATCTTGGGTCTTCTGCCATTTTAAGTTATCGTTGGGCAAAGCCTGTAAATAAGAACCAATCCAATTGTCGTATGCCTGTTCCTGATGGTAGCCAAACATAGCCAATGCCTGATAAGGACTGAAATTCTGAGCTCCTGTATAACCAGTCGATGCACGTAATTTCAGTTGTTTCAACCATTCTATATTTTCCATGAAATGCTCATTATGGAAGTTCCAACCGATACCTATCGACCAGAATTGTCCCCAACGTTTGTCTTTACCAAAACGGGAGGAGGCACTGGTACGCCACGACAGATCTGCCAGGTAACGGTCGTCATACGAATAATTCAATGCTCCCAAAATACCGACTTCACGACTGATATTCTCACTACCCATCGGAGGGAAATCTTCTTTGTTGAAACCTAGTCCGGACGTAATAAAACTGATTTTATCATTTGGGAAACCGACCATTGTAAAGGTTACATCCTCCAAGCGGTTTTGCTCCATATTATAGTTTACATTCAAGAATATCTGGTGTTTGTCCAGCAAAAGCGAATAATTGGCTGTGATATCCATATCAATGTTGCAGCTTTCTCCTTCCTGTTTGCTATATGTACCTTTTTCAAAAAATTTATCTTCTGAATAACTCAGGAATTTTGTATGTGCTGCCGGATAAAAATCCTCGCGTGAATTTAAATTTTTAGAAAGCCCCAAACGTCCTACAAATTTCAATGTTTCTAATGCTTGCCATTCAATATAGAAATTATTGGTCAGACTGGTGTATTTACTAAAGTTTTGGGTTCCGATAAATGCATTCCATAAAGGATTTCCCCTATTCACAAGATTGTAACCTCCGCCACCGGTAGAACCTGCAATCTGTTTCAAGCCTCCATTTTCGTCATACGGAGTCCAATAAGGATTCATTGCTGCATATTCTGAAAATTCTCCATAAGGCGAATCTTCTGCACGGTTCAGGCTTGTGCTGAACTGATTTTTAAACAGCAGGTCTTTATAGCGGTATGAAAGCGTAAATCCTCCGGTAAAAGTCTGACGACCAGAACCTCTCATCACTCCCTTTACATCATTATACAGCAAGTCAACCCCATAACGCAAACGCTCGTCTCCTCCATCCATATAAAGCGAATGTCTATGACCGACTCCGGTACGCAAGGGTTGTGCCAACCAATCGGTATTGATTCCCCGCTCTACATTTGCTTTGATAGCATTCAAATATTGTTCCTGAAACCATGAATTATAGTTGTCTCCGTGTGCTTTTTCAACTTCATATTTTTCTTTGGCATCGCATAAATTGTAGCCGCTTAAATCCGGAACGGTCAGATTGATGTCTCCCTTGTAGGAAATTCTTAGTTTACCGGCTTTCGGCTGATGAGTCTCTATGACAATCACTCCATTGGCTGCTTTGGCTCCATAAATTGCTTTGGCGGCAGCATCTTTCAATAATACAATGGTTTCTACACGATTCATATCCAGATCATACACCGTGGTAATATCTGTTTCGAAACCATCCAAAATAAACAGTGGTTGATTGGGATTTCCTTTATAAGTTCCTTTGATGTCAGGCATTGATTGCTGACCGCGCATCTGTATCTGAGGCACTCTGTTAGGGTCTGAACCAAAATCGTTATTCTCGACGATATGGAAAGCCGGATCCAGACTCTTCAAAGACTGAAGAATGTTCTGGTTACCCATTTTCTGCAAATCTTCTTTTTTTACGGTAGTTGCAGAACCGGTAAAACTCTCTTTTTTACGGGTAAAGATACCAGTTACCACCACTTGTTCCATTTCTGTGGTTTCTGCTTCCAATACCACTTTCAAGTCTTTCTGCCCAGTGTAAGCTACCTCTTTTGTACACATACCGATAAACGAGAATACCAATACGACATTGTTTCCGGAAGCCAAAGTCAGTTTGAATTTTCCGTTCATATCAGTTGCACAGCCAAGGGAGGTTCCTTTTACAATAATAGTCACTCCCGGCAATGGAGCCCCTGCTTCATCGGTAACAACGCCACTTATTGATTGAGAAGCAGATTGTTGAACAGTATCTTTTTTTATGACATACACTCCATCCACTTTAGAAAAAACAAAGCCTGTCCCTTCTAAGATTTCACTTAATGCAACCTCTACCGGTTGGTTTACAAGATTCACATCTTTGCAAATCTGATTTCCAACCAATTGTTTGTTAAACAAGATGTCAATATCTGCCTGATCCTTAAATCTTATCAACACATCATTCAAACTCTCGGACTTTGCAGAAAAGGTCACTAAGGTTGCTTGGTTATCCACTGAAGCATACGCCAAGGAGAGAGCAAACAAGAAGTGTACTACTAGCACACATTTTTTTTTAAATACAGCTTTTAAAAGCCTGTCAGGAATCTTTTTTTTCATACATTTGTTTTATTAATTCATTAATATTGATGATTGATTGGAGAATGTGTTCTCAGTTTGCCGACCATAGGACTCATTCTCCGTTTTATTTTCTTCCAACACTCACAATACGCTTGTCTATCAAGAATTTTATATTTGCACTCTCTTCAAAAAAACGCAATAATGTAGCTATCTCACTATACCTGCTCATATTGCCGGAAAATTCCAGTTTTTTCAAATCCGAATCTGCAAAAACAAAATCTACATCATACCATCGTTCCAAATCTTTGGCTATAGCTTCCAATGACATGTTTTCAAAACAAAAACGTTTGTATTTCCAAGCAATTTCATTACTGATTTTGCCCCGCTCAATCTGAGGGAGGATTTCTCCTTCTGCCAAAGTCAATAGGTCGCCGGGGTTCAATTTCACTTCAGCAATCTGGTTGTTACTGAATCCGATGAAACCTTTTACCAGTGTGGCTTTCATTTGTTTGTCGGAAGCATAATTCCTTATATTAAACTCTGTTCCATAAACCTGTACATTCCCCATTTCAGTTTCTACAACAAAAGGCTTTGCAACATCTTTTATCACATCAAAATAAGCTTCCCCTGACAAAAAAACTCTCCGTTCATTTCCGGTAAAAGCAATCGGAATCCTTAATTTTGAGTCTGCATTCAGCCATACTTTTGTTCCGTCAGACAGTTCTACCTGATATTCGCCACCTTTAGGAATGATAATAGTATTATAGTCGGTATCTTTACCGGAAGCTGCATTGTATTTGATGATTCCGGAATCTTTTTCAACTGACAATTCATTCATTTTATATTGTAATGTATCTGCCAATTCCTCTACATTTACTCTTCTGCCGTTTGACAAAAGTACAAATGCTTTGCAGGTTCCTGCAACAATCGGTTGTTCCATTTCCGTATAGGGTCGGAAATCTGTTTGTCTTTCTTGCATAAGCAAAATGCTTCCTCCTACGGATATCAACACAATCAGGCAGGCTACAATGCGATAAATAATTCGCATTGTTTTCTTTTTATTGCTATTGTCTTGCATGATGCGTCGGTCAAAATCTGCAATCAATTTTGACACATCTGTTGTTAAGGTATACGTTGTCTCATCTGCTGTCCAGATTTTGCACATTCGCTCATAATATTCTTTGTGTCTTGCATCCTCTTCCAGCCAGCTCTGAAAAAGTGCTTCTTCTTCCGTCGTTAGAGAACGGCGGGCTTTCTTCAGTAAAATCTCCCAACTGATAAAATCTTCTTTCATAATATCTTGATAATTCTTTTGTAATTTGCATAGACAAATAAAATGGGGGACATGATTTCTCAAAAAAAATTATCTTTGTCCAAACATTATGAAAGAAACTAATCAATTCCAATCCTTAGATAGACTGGGTCTCAAAATCAAGAACAGAGACCTCGAGGCTTTTCATGAGCTATACAACACTTGCTTTTTGCCTTTACAACACTATGCTATGCGCTATTTGTATGATTGGAAAGAAGCCGAAGACATGGTGCAAGATGCTTTTCTTTCTCTTTGGACAAACACGGATAGATACAATGCCGAGCAACCCATATTCAATTATATGGCCGGTATTATCAGAAACAATTGCCTGCTGCATTTACGTAACTTAAAAATACAGGATAGACATCGGGACAAATTAATTGAAACCATATTGTTTTCAAATATTGAAGAACCGGAAATCGACGAAGATATCCATAAACGGCTGCAACAAGTTCTGGAGCTTCTTCCAGACAAACAATTGGAAGTTGTCATGCAGCATATTGTCGAAAAGAAAAAAATTAAATATATTGCCAAACAAATGAATATAGCTGAAACAACGGTTAAAACTCATTTTAAACGGGCCATGTCTATATTGAGAAACAATCTTAAATTCATTCTGTTTGCAATATGATATTTGTGAAATATATGTTAAAGCGTCCGCACCACCACAGAAGTGACGACCAGTCTGGTCCTCTCCGGCAAGTCGTCAATGGCGGCATGAATGGATTTTATCAACTCAGGAGAAATCGTAGAGGTCTCCTCCTCTATCACATCCAGTTTTAAAGTCTCGGCAGTCGTGAACTTTTTCTGGTCGCGCACCTTATTCAGACTCGCATTTTTGACACATTGGAACAAATAGGAAGACAACGTTGCAGGGGTCAGTCTCCTGTATGTCCTGTCCTTCATAAAATGATAGAACACCTCCTGAACGATATCCTCCGAAAAATCATTCCCTTCAAAATAAGCTTCTGCGAAAAACAACAACGGTTTGTAATAACGGCGGAACAACATTTTTCCCCAACCTCCACACTTTTCTCCAATGCAGACAAAATATTTGCATCAGAAAACTGGTCATCTCCGATTTTACCGTCATCATGCATATCCATACCCCGTTACTCCCAATATCCGACCGCAGAATCTATTTGAACCAGCTGTTTACATCCTCATATTTCAATATGTGGACTATAATTTTACCGTCTGCAGTAAATTGTTGTTGCTTGCAGGCAAAAAGCTGTTCGACGATTCCTGCCATTTCCTCACAAGTGAGCGAAGTATTATAAGCGATAGCGGCAGATTTCGCCAGAGCCAACACAACCCGTTCCTGCATTTTTTCCCGGATGCTGCCTTCGGTATTCTTATAATGCTCGATCAGATCCAATAGGACTTCCTTGGCATGATTGTATGACAAATCAGGCGGAGTAGCCTGTATGGCATAACAGTTCTTGCCGAATACCGTCAGCTCGAATCCCAGGAATTCCAGGTCCGGCAGCAAGTCTCCGATTAAAACAAAATCCGCGGCCGACAGCTCCAACACCTCCGGGAACAGACACTTCTGTCCTGCCACCCGATGGGCCGACAGCGTCTCCATATATTTGTCAAACAACACCCGCTCATGCGCACGTTTCTGGTCTATCAGCATCAGTCCGCTTTGCACCGGAGTCACGATATACCTTCCTTTCATCTGGAAATAGCAATTCGTTGCAGGTATGACAGGCAACTGTTCCACCATATCCGGAATAGTTGCCTGTTTGGGTTCCTCCTCCTCTTTCAAGCCGTCAAACAAAATATCCCAATTGGCAGGCACCTTATCCTTCCGGTGCGAAACGTTCCAGGATGAAGGCGACTTTTCAAAATACGAATCTGACAGGCTCAGACTGTCCGAACCGTAATTAAAGGGGTTATATCCTGGATTATAGGTAATACGCGGAACAAAAGGCACCTCATTGGCAGCCGCCGGCGCCACATAATCCAGACTTCCCTCCATATCAAAATCCAGAGGCGGCGTAATATTGAACTTGCCCAAAGCCTCTTTCGTACACGCCACCAATATCTGGAAAAAATCCGATTCATTCTGAAACTTGATCTCCGTCTTGGTCGGATGAATATTGACATCCACCATAGAAGGGTCCACTGTAAAATAAAGAAAATAAGAAGGGATACTGTCAGCTCCCAACAATCCGGAATAGGCTTCCATCACCGCTTTATGGAAAAACGAATGCTTCATAAAACGGTTGTTCACGAAGAAATACTGTTCGCCATAAGTCTTCCGTGCCTGTTCAGGACTACATACAAACCCCCGGATCTTCACAAAGCTGGTATCACACTCCACCGTTATCAGTCTGGAATTGATACTCTTGCCGAAAATATTCACAATCCTTTGCCGGAGTCCAGATGCCGGCAGGTCATACAACACCGTCCCGTTATTACTCAAACAGAAGGCAATATCGGGATTCGTCAAAGCCACACGCAGAAATTCATTGGTCACATTCCGCAATTCAGTTGAATCCGACTTCAAGAATTTCCGTCTGGCAGGTATATTATAGAAAAGATTCTTGACAGATATATTTGTTCCCTTTGCAGTGCTCACCGCCTCCTGTTCTTTCAACTCCGAAGCAGCAATAAGGACAGAGGTTCCCAATTCTTCCTCCTCGCGTCTGGTTTTCAATTCCACCTCTGCCACCGACGCAATCGAAGGCAACGCCTCCCCCCGGAAACCCAAAGTACGGATACTGAACAGATCCTGAGCGGATGCAATCTTGGAAGTCGCATGCCGCTCGAAAGCCATACGTGCATCCATGGGAGACATCCCTTTACCGTCATCAATCACCTGAATAACAGCTTTCCCAACATTTTTCAACACCACCTGTATCCGTTTCGCCCCTGCATCAACAGCGTTTTCCACCAACTCCTTCACCACCGAAGCCGGCCGTTGTACCACCTCTCCAGCAGCGATCTGATTCGCCACAGAATCAGGCAACATATGAATAGTATCCATAGCAAAAAAATAAAGACCGATTGTTACAGGCCAAAAAGGCTCAGCAAACCTTCCGGATTTTTCACGAATACATAAAATGCTCCGAGAAACAAGATCACCAGAATCATAAAAAGACGGATTGTCCGTGCCGTACCGGCATTGCTTCTCATTGCCTTATGCTTTTCATACTCACTTCTAAATTGCCCTCTTATATTAGGGACATACATATCCTTCCCGCCTTCATCCTCCAGACCGAGCTCCGCCCTTGCACGCTTCACCCGCTCGTCGCGAGCCTCCTTTTCAGGATCCCAATACCGAGGCTTGAGATTAAACCTTTTATATTCCGGTTGCTTGAATAAAAACATGATACGTATATTATTTATTTGAACTAAAATGCTTTGCCACCCATTTCGGCACGATAAACACACCTGCAAACAGGTAAGGGTAATAAGTTATCAGACGCCAAAGAATCGCCATAGCGATAGCCAGCCCTGCATCCGGCAGGAACTCTCCCAGATATTCCTTGAACACAAACTCGGCGAAGCCGCTGCCTCCCGGAGTCGGGCTCACCAACATCATGATCCACATCACCAGCTGGCGTGCAAAAATCAGGAAATGCTCACCCCAACCGTATTTACCTGCCCAGAAAGCCATCAACAGGGCATTTACCACCCAATAGCGCGCAGTCCATGAAAAGAAAGTCGCACCGAAAGTCTTCAACCAGAAACTGAATGGCTTGTGACGCAATTCATACGAATTTCTCACGATATCAGAACCTGCCTCATTGGCGCTATGCCGCCATTTCCTCAAAATACGCAGACGGAAACATTTCATCAGAAGGAATTTCAATCCGCGCGGATTCCGGAACAGTCCGTAACTCAATATGATCAGATAAACCAGTTTGATGGAATAACCTCCCACAGCAAACCAAACCAACCCCGTTGACACCCTCTGGCTCACCCCAGGCATATTCCACAACTCACTCTGGCTGACACTCAGCAAAATCAACGGAAACATCAGGATGAAATACAGCTCATCCAAAAACGACGTAGCCATCACCATGGCCGAACTGCGCCCCACTTTGATCCCCTCCTTATTCACAAACAATATAGCCAGGCTCGTACCTCCGATAGCGGAGGGGGTCACCGCCGAGGTAAACTCCCATAAAAAGATGATACGTATAGCGCTCCACCAGCTCAACCGTCCGTCTGACAGCACCCTGATTCTCAACACATATCCAAAATCCCTCACAAACATACACATCACGGCTACCAACAGCCACCATACAGAATGCCATGAAAACACAATTTGTCGGAAAGCCTTTACATCAAACTCCTTATAGAGCATATACGAAACTACCGCCAGTCCTATCATGACCGGGTAGACAATCTTGTAAGGACTGATTTTCTTTGTCAGATTTTTCTCCGATTCTGCCATTTTACTACACTCTTTAAAAGAATAAAGTCCATAAAGTTAATGGAAAGTTCCCGTATGGGATGCACTCCAAGCCATAAACTTTATGAACTTTACAAATTTTAAGAACATTGAGTGGAGAGTATCGGGGTCGAACCGACGACCTCTTGCATGCCATGCAAGCGCTCTAGCCAACTGAGCTAACCCCCCGTCATTCTTTGCAAAAATAATAAAATCCCCC
>RCNI01001514.1_pt1 | contig 12396 bp, 12 predicted proteins | sample 2041151 | NCBI WGS metagenome assembly RCNI01 (sample SAMN09708214, study PRJNA481090) | feces metagenome | isolation source: feces | place: Antarctica: Albino Rookery
GTGAACTGATGCTTTTTTACAAGCATTTTCTATTTCTTCATCTGTTGCATCTAATTTTGCAATACGCAAGTTATTTGCGATACTATCGTGGAACAAATGAGTTTCTTGTGTTACAAGACTTTCCATATCACGCAAATTAGATGTGTTAATTTTATCAACCGGTGTATTTGAAATTTCAACTGAACCTTTTTGTGTATTCCAAAAACGCATAAAGAGTTTTAATAAAGTTGATTTACCACTACCACTCTTGCCGACAATACCAACAACTGAATTCTTTGGAACATCAACTGAGACATCAGACAAAATCAATTCTTTATCATAAGAGAATGAAACATTTTTTGCACTTGCACCGTCAAAAGAAATTTCTTCGCATCCTTCTATTTCTTCTGTAACTGGTGATTCATCTAAAATATCAAGAACTCTATTACCTGATGCAAAAGTGTTTTGTAATGTGCTACCAAGGTTTGCAAGAGCAGTAACCGGGCCAAATGAACTCATCATTGCGATAACTGGAATTACAACTCCGTCAAAACCAACCAAGCCTTTTGTATAAAGCATTGCTGATGCAAAAAGCATAACTATATCAAACAAAAGAATTACTGTTCCTGTTACAGCAGAGTTTTTACCTGCTGTTTTTTTCATTCTTTCCTCGTCCTTAGATAAACTGTCTGTTGCCTCGTTCATTTTGTTTAAACGGCTCTCGCCAGCGTTATACTGCATTATTTCAAAAAGTCCACGCATACTATCAAGAACAAAACTACTAAGGTTACCTGATTTTCCACGGAACTTCTTTGCATCGTCGCCACCTAATTTTGATGTTACAACTGGTACAATTACGCCGATAACAACATAAGCAAGTAAAGCAATTATTCCAAGCACAACGTGGTAACTACCTATAAACACACAAAGAACAATACTAAACAATATTGCTATAACAATAGGAGAAATTGTGTGAGCATAGAAAACTTCAAGAAGTTCAATATCAGAAGTAATAACAGAAATTAAATTACCTTTATCCTTACCCTCAAGTTTTGCTGGGCAAAGTCTTCTAAGTGACTGAAATACTTTATCACGAATTATTGCTAAAAGTTTAAATGCAATATAGTGGTTACAAGCCTGCTCTGCATATCTTAAAACACCTCTTAAAAGTGCAAACACGCAAACGCTAACAAATATAACTGTTAAAGACATTTTAGTGCTAAGTTTTAAAACATCAAGAACTGCATAACCACCAAATATTGTAATGAATGATGCAGTCAAGTGACCAATAAGTCCCATAATTATTGCACAAATCATATAAGGAGTAAGTGGCTTAACTAATGTAATTAGTCTTGCCATAACTTTGATATTACTACGTTTTTTCATAGTGTTTCCTCCTTTACATAATTTTCTAAGTTTTGTTGAGCATTCCAAAGTTTTGCATAAAGTCCATTTTTAGAAAGCAAAGTATTATGACTACCACTTTCTTCAATGTTTCCATTATTTAAAACATAAATGTTATCTGCCTCAACAACATTTGCTAAACGATGAGATATTAAGATAACTGTTTTTGATTTAGCAAGTTCATAAATTTGTTTCATAATATCGTTTTCGCTCTCTACGTCGATATTAGAAGTTGCCTCATCAAAAAGATAAACTGCACTGTTATGTAGTAACGCTCTTGCAAGTGCAAGTCTTTGGCACTGACCTCCAGAGAAGTTTGAACCTTTTTCTAACAACACTGTATCAAGTCCGTTTTCGCCTTTTAAGAAGTTAGAAAGATTTACTTTTTCAAGAACTTCCCAAAGTTCATTATCGCTTGCATCAGGATTACCCATTAAGAGATTATCTCTAACAGTTCCCTTGAACAAATATGAATTGTTACTAATATATGTAACGTTTTTCATTAACTCGGTTTCGTTAATTTCGTTTAAGTTTTTTCCACCTACTGTTATGCTACCAGCATAACCTTTATTCTTTCCTGTTAAAAGACCTGCGATAGTAGATTTACCACATCCGGAAGGTCCTACGAAGATGATGAATTCTTTATCTGCAATATCAAGATTAAAATCTTTTACTGCATGAAATCCATTTGGATAAATTTTCTGAATACCTTTTAATGATAAACTTGCCATTTTGTTCCTCCTTATATGTCATACGTTATAATCTATATTTAGTATAGTAGAAGAAGGGCGTGGAAACAATGTCATGAGTAACCAAAAAAAGAGAAGAAAAGTGTACATAGCGACCAAGATGTCTGATTGACGAAACAAAAGTTTTCAGCTACAATAAGTACATTAAATTTTGAAAGAAAAGAGGAAATTATTATGGCAAATCCAGTTGTTACATTTGAAATGGAAAATGGCGATATCATGAAAGCAGAATTATATCCTGAGATCGCACCAAATACAGTAAAAAACTTTATATCTTTAGTAAAGAAAGGGTTCTATGATGGACTTATTTTTCACCGTGTTATTCGAGGATTTATGATCCAGGGAGGATGCCCGGATGGTACAGGAATGGGTGGACCTGGATATTCAATAAAAGGAGAGTTCTCACAGAATGGTTTTGTGAATAATCTTTCACATACACCAGGAGTACTTTCTATGGCAAGAGCTATGCATCCTGATTCAGCAGGTTCACAGTTCTTTATCATGCATAAAAAATCTCCACACCTTGACGGAGCTTATGCAGCTTTCGGACAGATTACAGAAGGTATGGATATTGTAAATAAGATTGCAAATACAGCAACAGATTATAGTGACAGACCACTTGAAACTCAGGTGATGAAAAAAGTTACAGTAGATACATTTGGTGAAACTTTTGAAGAACCAGAAACAGTTTAATCAGTAAACAAAAAGAATCGGTTGCCAGAGAAAAGGCGACCGATTCTGTATTCAGAAAAGGTAAAGGAGGCCAGACCGGTATGGATATGGTCAAGTCAGAAAAGCTGATATATGAATATGCCAGACATGACGATGAGGGAAATATCATTGGCATGAATCGTGCAATAGACGAGGTAGATATCCATGTTTCACCGGGAGATTTTGTGGCAATCCTGGGACACAATGGATCAGGAAAATCTACGCTGGCAAAGCATATCAATGCAATTTTAGTTCCTACAGGTGGCACTATGTGGGTTAATGGAAGAGATACAAAAGATCCGGAAGAACTGTGGAATGTAAGACAGTCCGCAGGGATGGTGTTTCAAAATCCGGATAATCAGATCATTGGTACTGTTGTGGAAGAAGATGTTGGATTTGGCTTGGAAAATCTGGGGGTTCCGACGGAGGAAATTTGGAAAAGAGTGGAAGACAGTCTAAAAGCTGTAGGGATGATTCAGTATCGAACCAATTCTCCAAATAAACTTTCCGGGGGGCAGAAACAAAGAGTGGCGATTGCAGGAGTAATTGCGATGGCTCCACAATGTATTGTATTAGATGAGCCGACAGCAATGCTTGACCCAAATGGACGTAAAGAAGTTATCCGTACAATACAGGAGCTACGAAAAAGAAAAAATGTTACAGTAATCCTGATCACGCATTATATGGATGAAGTAATTGATGCAGATAAGGTGTATGTAATGGATAGCGGACATATTGTAATGTCAGGTACACCGAAAGAAATATTTAGTCAGGTAGAGGAATTGAAAAGATATAGACTGGATGTGCCACAGGTGACTATGCTGGCTGAGGAATTACGAAAAAGAGGTCTTGATATTCCAAAAGGAATTATAAGGACAGAAGAACTGGTGGAGGCGTTATGTCGATTAAATTAGAAAATATTAATTATATATATAACCCTGGCACTGTGTACGAAAAGCATGCATTAAAGGATATTAATCTGACAATAGAACAAGGAGAATTTGTGGGCGTGATCGGTCACACCGGATCAGGAAAATCTACATTGATCCAGCATCTTAATGGGCTTATTAAGGCTACAAGTGGAAACTTTTATTATGATGGAAAAGATGTATATTCCCCGGGCTACAATATGAAAGAGCTCAGAACGCAGGTTGGACTTGTATTTCAGTATCCGGAACATCAGTTGTTTGAAGTAGATGTTTTGACGGACGTCTGCTTTGGACCTAAAAATCAGGGATTGCCAAAAGAGGAATGTGAGAAGCGGGCAAAGGAAGCACTGCAACTCGTAGGATTTCCGGAAAAATATTATACACAGTCTCCGTTTGAACTTTCGGGGGGACAAAAAAGACGTGTAGCAATCGCAGGTGTTCTTGCCATGCGTCCAAAGGTTCTTGTGTTAGATGAGCCTACGGCAGGATTAGATCCAAAAGGAAGAGATGAGATATTAGATCAGATCGCATATCTTCACAAACAGGCTGATCTTACTGTTATTCTTGTTTCACACAGTATGGAAGATATTGCAAAATATGTGGAGCGTATCGTAGTGGTAAATGATGGCGAAAAAATGTTTGATGCAAGTCCGAGGGAAGTGTTTTCCCATTATAAAGAATTAGAAAAAGTTGGCCTTGCTGCACCACAGGTTACGTATATTATGCATGCGTTGAAAGAAAAAGGCATGGATGTTCCGCTTGGAGCAACGACGATTGAAGAGGCAGCAGATGCTATAATGAGGAGTTTTCATGATTAGAGACATTACAATTGGACAGTATTATCCGGCAAACAGTGTGATACATAAAATGGACCCAAGAGTAAAAATAACGTGTACTCTATTATTTCTGATATCACTTTTCTTACAGAACAGTGTGTTAGGATATGCGATTGCAACGCTGTTTCTTGCGGTAGTGATAAAAGTGAGTAAGGTGCCTTTTAAATTTATTGTAAAAGGATTAAAAGCAATTGTGATCATTCTTCTTATTACAGTCGGGTTTAATCTTTTTCTTACAAGTGAGGGCACGATACTTGTTGAATTCTGGATTTTCAAGATTACAGATAAAGGGCTTCGAATTGCAGTGTTTATGGCAGTACGTCTTATTTATCTGATTATTGGTTCGTCAATCATGACACTGACAACGACCCCAAATTCACTGACAGATGGAATTGAAAGACTTTTATCTCCCTTAAATAAGATTCATGTTCCAGTGCATGAAATTGCAATGATGATGTCGATTGCTCTTCGCTTTATTCCGATTCTTATTGAAGAAACAGATAAGATCATGAAAGCACAGATTGCAAGAGGAGCTGATTTGGAAAGTGGAAATATGATCCAGAGAGCAAAAGCTATGATACCGGTTCTGGTGCCATTATTTATTTCTGCATTCCGCCGTGCAAATGATCTTGCCATGGCAATGGAAGCAAGGTGTTATCGTGGTGGAGAAGGCAGAACAAAGATGAAACCACTTGATTATCACAGAAGAGATTTTGTAGGGTATGCCATAACGTTAGTGTACATTGTTATGATATTTGTTGTGGGACGTTACGTTCCATTTCACATCTGGATTTTTTAATAAAAACTGAAGTTAAGATGAAAAGAGTATTTATGAAAAGAATTAAACTTACAGTTGCCTATGACGGCACAAATTATTGTGGATGGCAGATACAGCCAAATGGGATTACGATTGAAGAGGTGCTCAACAAAGCATTGACGAAACTTACGGGTGAAAAGATAAGAATTATTGGAGCCAGCAGAACAGATTCAGGGGTACATGCGCTTGGAAATGTAGCCGTTTTTGATTCGGAAACAAGTATTCCGCCAGAGAGGATTGCGTATGCATTGAACCAACGTCTGCCAGAAGATATCGTTGTGACACATTCAGAGGAAGTTCCGGCGGACTGGCATCCAAGATATTGTAATTGTGAAAAAACCTATGAATATCATATTTTGAATTCAAAGATACCAGATCCGACAAGAAGATTGAATCGTTATTTCGTTTCTTATACACTAGATCTTGATAAGATGAGACGAGCGGCTGAATATCTAAAAGGAGAACATGATTTTGCAAGTTTTTGCAATGTGCGTACGAATGTAGAAGACACAGCGCGTAACATTTACAGCCTTGATGTTATTCGGGAAAAGGATGAAATTACAATTCGAGTGACAGGAAATGGATTCTTATATAATATGATCCGGATTATTGTAGGGACACTTCTTAGGGTTGGACGTGGATTTTATACGCCTGAACAGGTCAGAGATATTCTTGAGGCAAAGGACAGGCAGGCAGCAGGTGTAACGGCACCTCCGCATGGACTTGTGCTCGTTGAAATTAAGTATTAATTTAGAATTTGAAAAGACTGAAGATATTTTTGGCCTTTTTTTATTCCGGACTTGTGAAAAGTATAAAAAAAGTTATATAATAAATGGTACATGGAAAATAAAAACTATGGAGGATACGAATATGAGAATTATTGCAACAAAAGATTATACAGATATGAGTAGAAAAGCAGCTAATATTATTGCTGCACAGATTATTACAAAACCAGAATGTGTGTTAGGACTTGCTACAGGTTCTTCCCCAATCGGTACTTATGACAACTTGGTTTCTATGTATGAAAATGGAGACCTTGATTTTTCAGGAATTACAACAGTAAACCTTGATGAATACAAAGGACTTACAAGAGACAATGATCAGAGTTACTATTACTTTATGCATGAGCACTTGTTTGACCGTGTAAATATCGATCCAGAAAGAACAAATGTGCCAAACGGAATGGAAGAAGACGCAGAAAAAGAATGCAAAAGATATGAAGAATTCATCAAATCTTTAGGTGGAGTGGACCTTCAGCTACTCGGACTTGGACATAATGGACATATTGGATTTAACGAACCAGCGCCAGCATTTGATAAAGAAACACACTGTGTAGATCTTACAGAAAGTACAATCGAAGCTAACAAACGTTTCTTCGCTTCAGCTGATGATGTTCCAAGACAGGCTTATACAATGGGAATCGGAACAATCATGCGTGCAAAGAAAATCCTTCTTGTAGTAAGTGGAGAAGATAAAGCAGAAATCGTAGCAAAAGCATTTTTCGGAGATGTTACACCAGATGTACCAGCATCTATTCTTCAGATGCATCCAGATGTAACAATCGTAGCAGACGCAGCAGCATTATCTAAAATCCCAAGATAATTCAGGGGTAGAGAGGAAGATGGATCAAAATGATTATTAAAAATGTACAGGTTTTCAGAGAAGACCAGACATTCGAGCCTGGCCAAATTGTAATGGAAGATGGAAAGTTTGTAGAAACTGCTGTCCATGATACAGAAGTAATTGATGGAGAAGGTTGTTTTGCAATTCCAGGACTTATAGATATTCATTTCCATGGTTGTGTCGGAGATGACTTTTGTGATGCCAGACCAGAAGCAGTTCAAAATATGGCTGATTATGAGGCGTCTATTGGAGTTACTTCTATCTGCCCGGCGACAATGACGCTATCAGAAGATGAACTGATGGAGATCATGAAAGTTGCAGCTGAACATAAAAATGGCAGAGGTGCAAAATTAGTCGGAATCAACATGGAAGGTCCATACATTAGTGGAAAGAAAAAAGGTGCTCAGGCAGGAGATTATATCCGTCCATGCAGTGCTGCTGAGTTTAGAAGGCTTCAGAAAGCATCAGGAAATCTTATTAAGCTCGTAGATATTGCACCGGAAAATGATGGTGCAATGGAGTTTATTGAAGAGATGAAAGACGAGGTCGTGATTTCAATTGCGCACACAACGGCAGATTATGAGACAGCAAAGGAAGCATTAGATAAAGGAGCAAGTCATATCACGCACTTGTATAATGCAATGCCGCCACTTAATCACAGAGAACCGGGAGTGATTGGGGCAGCAAGAGATGATGAAAAGTGTCATGCAGAATTGATCTGCGATGGTGTTCATATTCACCCGTCAGTTGTACGTGCAACATTTGCAATGTTCGGTGCAGCGAGGATGATCCTTATAAGTGACAGCATGCGTGCTACTGGTTTAACAGATGGTAAGTATACTTTGGGTGGCCAGGATGTTTTCGTAAAGGGACAGCTTGCTACATTAGCAGATGGTACGATTGCCGGCTCTGCGACAAATCTTATGGATTGTATGAAGACGGCTGTTCAGAAAATGGGAATTCCGCTAGAAGATGCAGTAGCCTGTGCGACAGCTAATCCGGCAAAAGAAATTGGAATTTATGATACTTGTGGTAGTATTACCGCTGGAAAATCAGCAGACCTTGTGCTTTTAGATAAAGATCTGAATGTAAAGGCCGTTTATGTTGACGGAAAAGCAATTTCTGTTAGATAAAGAAGGGTGAAAAATATATTTGAATGGAAACCTTGACAAAGGAATAAGTTTAGTATAAGATATGCACCATATAGAGGAAAGGCGTTGAAGAGAACAAGTAGTAGCGAGACTGGAGAAAACAGAAAGTTGCCGGCAGATGAGAGGCGCATGATCGGACTTGATATGAATACATCTTGGAGCTTCATACCGAACGCATATTTCAATGTAAGTAGGCTATGACGGATTGGTACACGTTATTGTACTGAGTGATTGCACGACAGAAATTTATGTCTGGCGTAAGAGAAACTCGCAGAGGCGGACAGTGAGAATTGTCTGTGAATAAAGGTGGTACCACGAGCTTACGAGCCCTCGTCCTTTTGGATGAGGGCTCTTTTTATTTATGTTTGAAGAAAAGTGAGGAAAAGAAAATGACACTGTATGAAGAATTACAGGCAAGAGGTCTGATTGCACAGGTAACGGACGAAGAATTGATCAAAGATCTTATTAACAATGGAAAAGCTACATTTTACATTGGATTTGACCCAACAGCAGACAGCCTTCATGTAGGACATTTCATGGCACTTTGCCTAATGAAACGTCTTCAGATGGCAGGAAATAAGCCAATAGCATTAATTGGTGGTGGTACAGGATACATCGGAGATCCATCAGGAAGAACAGATATGAGATCAATGATGACACCAGAAACAATTCAGCATAACTGCGATTGTTTCAAAAAACAGATGAGTCGATTTATCGATTTTTCAGAAGGAAAAGCATTGATGGTAAACAATGCAGACTGGCTTTTAGATCTTAATTACATTGACCTTCTCCGTGAGGTGGGAGCTCATTTTAGTGTGAACAGAATGCTTTCAGCAGAATGTTACAAACAGCGTATGGAAAAGGGACTGACATTCCTTGAGTTTAATTATATGATCATGCAAGCATACGACTTCATGGCATTATACCAGAATTATGGATGTAACCTTCAGTTTGGTGGAGATGACCAGTGGGGAAATATGCTGGCAGGTACAGAGCTGATCCGAAGAAAACTTGGAAAAGATGCAAGTGCCATGACAATTACACTTCTTCTTAATTCAGAAGGAAAGAAAATGGGTAAGACACAGTCAGGTGCTGTATGGCTTGATCCGAACAAGACATCTCCATTTGATTTCTACCAGTACTGGAGAAACATTGCGGATGCGGATGTCCTTAGATGTATCCGTATGCTTACATTCCTTCCATTAGAGCAGATTGATGAAATGGATAAATGGGAAGGTAGCGAACTTAATAAGGCAAAAGAAATTCTGGCATATGAACTTACAGAAATGGTTCATGGAGAAGAAGAAGCGAAAAAAGCACAGGAAAGTGCAAGAGCATTATTCAGCCAGGGAAATGCAGCCGATATGCCTACAGCAGAACTTGCTGATGAAGATTTTACAGAGGGATCAATCGACATCCTTACACTTTTATTAAAGAGTGGACTTGTCCCATCAAAATCAGAAGCCAGACGTGCTGTACAGCAGGGTGGAGTTGCAGTAGATGGAGAAAAAGTAACAGATATCGCAACATCATTTGCAAAAGATGCATTTGAAGCAGAAGGCGTTGTACTGAAAAAAGGAAAGAAAAATTTCCGTAAAGTAGTACTTGCATAATATAAAAGAAAAGCCGAGAATGGTTTGAAAAAGAACCATTCCCGGCTTTTTGCTTATTTTTGTAATAAATATTGAACGCTGTAAGGAGGAAGCTCCAGGTTTCCGTCTAACACAATGTCATTCATAGTAAGAAGATCAGTGTAATTTCCATGTAGTTCGCCATTTGATGCATGGAAAGTGGAATCTTCGGCATTGATGGCAACAAGGATACGTTCGTTATCAGTTTTTCGCTCAAAGATGAGCTGTTTATTTGTGATCATGGTGTTGTGATAGCCGCCATTGCATAGGGCATCACTGTTTTTGCGGATAGAAATCAATTTCTTTATAAAATCTGTAAATTCATTTGGCATTGGTTTTTCAAATGAAGGACGCAGCGCATAATCGTTGTCTGGTGCTTTTACCCCTTCAGTTCCCCATTCGCTGCCATAATACAGACAAGGAATACCAGGCATTCCAAATAAGATTCCGTAAGCAATAGGAAGATGTTTCTTATTACTAAGAATACTTGCAATTCTTGTGACATCGTGGTTGTCCACAAAATTCATAAGATGTTTTCCTCGATAGATACACCACTGTTCCGGACCGTATTGTCGGTTTAGAGAATGTGCAATTTCGAAGAGATTCATGCTGTTCAGGCTGGAATAAATACCTTTGTAACATTCATAATTTGTACAGCTGTGCAGCATACTGTCGTTTACAATCAAATTGTAATCACCGAACAGGACCTCTCCAATTAATGTAAATCCAGGTTTTAATTCATCGCAGAAAGAACGGAGTGTTTTCATAAAATTGTGATCGAGGCTGTAAGCAACATCAAGACGAAGCCCATCAATTTGAAATTCTTCGATCCAGAAACGAACACAGTCTAAAAGATAATCAATAACAGCAGGATTCTGTAAGTTTAATTTTACAAGTTCAAAATGTCCTTCCCATCCTTCGTACCAGAATCCGTCATCGTAACAACTGTTTCCGTCAAAATTTAAATAAAACCAGTCTTTATATGGTGAATCCCATTTCTTTTCCAAAACATCTTTGAACGCCCAAAAGCCACGACCAACATGATTAAAGACCCCATCAAGTATGATTTTTACATCATGAGAATGTAGCGAAGCACAGACATATTTAAAATCATCATTTGTGCCAAGACGGCAATCAATAGATTTGAAATCTCTTGTATCATAACCATGATTATCAGATTCAAAAATAGGATTTAAAATAATAGATCCGATGCCAAGTTCCTGAAAATATTCGCTCCAGTCTGCTATTTTACGAATTCTTGAAACGGTTAGACCATCATTATGGATAGGAGCAGCACAAAATCCTAGAGGATAAATTTGATAAAAAGTTTCGTTGTATGCCCACATAAAAATACCTCTTTTCAGTTTGTTGATTTTATATATTATATGCAGATATTATAGCATAAATATGGTCAAAATGGTTATGGAAATAAGTGCAAAAGGATGTTGACAATGTTTCAGAAACATACTATAATGGAACAGTATGAAAAAAGGAGAAACAGCCTACACCAAAGCCCCGGAGTACGCTGATTTCATATAAAAGTAAGAGTATATGTTAGTATAATGATTAGTAATAGGAGGAATAACCATGAAAACTTATATGGCTAACCCAGACAAGATTGAAAGAAAATGGTATGTGGTTGACGCTGAGGGATGTACATTAGGACGCCTTTCTTCTGAAATCGCTAAAGTTTTAAGAGGAAAAAACAAACCAGAATTTACACCACATGTTGATACAGGTGATTATGTAGTAGTTATTAACGCTGAGAAAGTTGCTGTTACAGGTAAAAAATTAGAGCAGAAGGTTTATTACAATCACTCTGATTATGTAGGCGGAATGAAAGAAACTACATTAGCTGAACTTATGGCAAAGAAACCAGAGAAGGTTATCGAATTAGCTGTTAAAGGAATGCTTCCAAAAGGACCTTTAGGAAGACAGATGATCAAGAAACTTCATGTATACGCTGGACCAGAGCACAAACAGCAGGCTCAGAAACCAGAAGTATTAACATTTTAAGGAAAGGTTGAAAGGAGGATATTACTGTGGCTAATACAAAATATTACGGAACAGGAAGAAGAAAAAAATCAATCGCAAGAGTATATCTTGTACCTGGAACAGGTAAAATCACTATAAATAAAAGAGACATCGACGAGTATTTAGGACTTGAAACATTAAAAGTTGTTGTTCGTCAGCCACTCGTTGCTACAAACACACTTGACAAATTCGACGTACTTGTTAACGTTCACGGTGGTGGATACACAGGACAGGCTGGAGCTATCCGTCACGGAATTTCAAGAGCTCTTCTTGAAGCAGATGCAGAATACAGACCAACTCTTAAAGCAGCTGGATTCTTAACACGTGATCCACGTATGAAAGAACGTAAGAAATACGGTCTCAAAGCAGCTCGTAGAGCTCCACAGTTCTCAAAACGTTAATCTTCGCGATGGCTACAAGCCATGCGACGGAAATATGGAAACCCCATCCGCATTTATGCGAGATGGGGTTTTTATATTATACGTCATAGGGCGCCAGCCCGCGATCGAGATGTAGCGAAGCGTAATCGAGG
>RCNI01001515.1_pt1 | contig 12391 bp, 12 predicted proteins | sample 2041151 | NCBI WGS metagenome assembly RCNI01 (sample SAMN09708214, study PRJNA481090) | feces metagenome | isolation source: feces | place: Antarctica: Albino Rookery
ATTTTCCTATAAAAATAAATATTTATATACGTATAATAAAAAAAAATCTAGAATACTGTATAATATTTAAAAATATATTGACAAAAATGAAAAAAATATATAAAATATTCAATTTAGGTTTGACAAAAATGCTTATTTGTGGTATTATGTAAACATAGAATAAGTGGGAAGGTGATATGATGGCAACAGTCCATACTTTAGAAAGTATAAAATCTACTCTTGAAAAACATATAGGAAAAAGAGTACAATTAAAAGCTAACAAGGGGAGAAAGCAGATTGTCACAAAGAGGGGAATACTTGAAGAAACATATCCAAGTGTATTCATTGTAAAATTAGATGATGAAACAAATGGAGCATCTAGAGTTTCTTATAGTTATTCAGATTTATTAACTTCTAATGTTAAATTACAAGTTATAAAAGGAAAATCTGAAAATGAAAGAAAAGTAAGTTAAATTAATATAATAAAAAGTTACAGTATAAAATTATACTGTATAATTTTTTGATTTTTATAATTCATTTTGAATTAGTAAAACAGGTAATTGTATATTATATACACAGTTACCTGTTTTTTGTAGTATAATTAATATTGAAATTAATCTTTTACATATGATAATATGTTGGAGGTAAAAATGAAGGTTAAATGTAGAGCAAAAATAAATTTGTCAATAGATATACTTGGCAAACTTGAAAATGGATATCATCTTGTAGAAATGATAATGCAATCAATTGATTTATATGATATTTTAGATATCAACGAAAGAAATGATGGAAAAATAATACTGACTAGTGAAAATAAAGAAATACCATTAGATGAAACAAATATAATATATAAAGCAGCAACTCTTTTAAAAGAAGAGATGAATATAAAAAAAGGTGCTGAAATAGTTATAGATAAAAAAATACCTGTTGCAGCGGGTATGGCAGGTGGAAGTACTGATGCAGCGGGAACATTAATTGCACTTAATAAAATCTGGAAATTAAATCTAGATGAGAAACAATTAAAAGAAATAGGTTTTAAATTGGGTGCGGATGTACCATTCTGTATATCGGGAGGAGCTGTTTTAGCAGAAAATTTAGGTGAAAAATTAACTAATATAAAAGGATTGGACGACAATTTATTTATATTAATTTGCAAGCCAGAATTATTTGTTTCAACTAAAGAAGTATATAATAAATTTGATATGTCAAACGTATCTAAAAGACCAAACAATAAATATTTTATAGAATGTCTTGAAAAAAATGATACAAAATCTCTTGCAAAAAATATGTGCAATGTATTAGAATTTGTAACATCTTCAATGCATCCAGAAATAGAAGATATAGAAAATACTATTAAAAAAACTAATGTTTTGGGGACTATGATGAGTGGAAGTGGTCCAACTGTTTTTGGTATTTTTGATATAAAAGAAGAAGCTGAAAAAGCTAAAAAAGAACTATTAAAAAAATACAAACAAGTATATGTTGTTAGAAGTGCTGAAAGGGGAATAGAAATAAATGGAGAATCTAACTAAATTAAATTTAGATAATTATAAACCACTTAGAGATGTTGTTTTTGAAAGCTTAAGAAAAGCTATTGTTGAAGGAAATTTAAAACCAGGACAAAGACTTATGGAAGTACAATTAGCCGAACAGTTAGGAGTAAGTAGAACACCAGTAAGAGAGGCTATAAGAAAATTAGAATTAGAAGGTTTTGTAATAATGCTTCCTAGAAAAGGTGCTTATGTTGCTGATATGTCTGTAAAAGATATAATAGATGTATTAGAGGTGAGAGGAGCATTAGAAGGATTAGCAGCTAATTTAGCAGCTGAGAGAATGGATGAAAATGAAATAGAAGAATTGAAAAAAGCTTCAGAAGCTCTTAATAAAGCTATGGAAACTGAAGATTTAGATGAAATACTTAAAAGAGATGTAGAATTCCATCAACATATATTTGAAGCTTCAGGAAATAAAAAACTTACTCAGATGATAAACTCTCTTTGGGAACAAGTTTATAGATTTAGAGCTGGATATATGTCAGATCAAAATGCTATGCAAGGAATAATAGAAGAACATGAACATTTAATAGATGCAATAGTTAGTGGAGAAGGTGAGAAAGCATCAAAATGTGCAAAAGAACATATAGAAAGAGCTGAACAATACATGATAGATAAAGCTGATAGAATATAGATAGAAAAGTATAAGGAGATTTAACATGGATAAAAGAGGAATCGGAGTTTTTGATTCTGGTTTAGGAGGATTGACAGTATTAAAAGAAATAAAAAAAATATTGCCAAATGAAGATTTGGTATATTTTGGAGATACTGCTAGAGTGCCATATGGACCAAGATCTAAAGAAACAATAATGAAATATACTTTTCAAGCTATAAACTTTCTTCTTACAAAAAATGTAAAGGCAATTGTAATTGCTTGTAATACAGCTACAGCAAGAAGTTTGGTAGAAGCACAAGAAAAGTACAATATACCTATAATAGGTGTTATTGAAGCTGGTGCTAGAACAGCTGCAGCATCTACTACAAATGGTAAAGTAGGTGTTATAGGAACAGAAGGGACAATAAAATCAAAAGCATATAATACTGAAATAAAAAAAATAAATAAGAATATAAGAGTTTATGGAAAAGCATGTTCTCTTTTTGTTCCTATTGTTGAAGAAGGTTGGTCAAATACAGAAGTAGCTAGATTAACTGCGAAAGAATATTTAAAAGATCTTAAAGAAAAAGGTGTAGACTCAATAGTATTGGGATGTACACATTATCCACTTCTAAAAAGAACTATTGGTGAGGAAGTTGGTATGGAAGTAAAACTTGTAAATCCAGCAAAAGAAACAGCATTGGATTTAAAGGAAATATTAATACAAAATAATATTTTAAATACAGAAGAAAAAATAGGTCAATGTAATTACTTTGTATCCGATATAAATGTCAAATTCCCATCGATAGCAAGAGAATTTTTAAAGACTAAAATAGAAGTTGAAAAAGTAGAAATACAAAGATATTAAAACAAAATTTATTTCATATGAGGTAAAAAAGTGAGTAGTAAAATAACAATAGAAACAAGACAATATGATTCAAATGGAAATATGGATACAATAGAACTTAAAGTATACGGAAATGTTATAGAAAAAAATGGAAGTATCTATATTAAATATAATCAAAAAGAAGAAGACTTAGAAGTTAAAAATACTATAAAAGTATCAAAAGATTGTATAAAGGTCATAAAAACAGGAAGTGTTAATTCTACTATGACATTTGTGAAAGATGTAAAACATACTAATAGATATTCTACACCTCAAGGTATATTTTTAATTGATACAGAGGTAAATGACTTCACAATTTCTAATGATGAAAAAAGAATAGAGATTAAATTAGATTATATGATAGAAATTCAAAATATGTTTGCAGGAAGAAATAAAATAACTATTAAAGCTGAGAAATAATTACAAAATTATTAGAATAATTTTTTTAAGGTAGCGAAAAAGCTACCTTTTATTGCATTTATTTGGTATTATTATACATAGATGGTTTATATAATAAACTATAGAGATTTTTTTACGTCAAAAATCAAAAAAGAGGTAGTAAATATGATATTTAACAAATTTGTTGAAACTATAGATAAACATAATATGATATCGGATGGTGATAAAATAATAGTTGCTCTTTCAGGAGGTCCAGATTCTGTTTGTTTAATTCATTTATTAAATAGATTAAAAGAATCTAGAAATTTAGAAATCTATGCAGCACATCTTAACCATCAAATAAGAGGAATAGAAGCTCAAATGGATGCAATGTATGTATCTGAATTATGTAATAAATTAAATATACCAGTATTTATAAAATCAGTAGATGTACCAGCATACTGCGAGAAAAATGGACTTTCTTTAGAAGAAGGTGCTAGAAAAGTCAGATATGAAATGCTTTATGAAATAAAAAGAAGAACAGGATCAAATAAAATAGCTGTTGGTCATAATATGAATGATCAAGCTGAAACAGTTATAATGAGAATAATGAGAGGAACTGGACTTCAAGGATTAAGAGGAATAGAATATGTAAGAGAAGATGGAATAATAAGACCTATTTTAGATATAGAAAGAAAAGATATTGAAGAATATTGCACAAAAAATGAACTAGATCCTAAAATAGATAAAACTAATTTAGAAAGTATATACACTAGAAATAGAATTAGATTAGAATTAATTCCATATATGAAAGAACATTTTAATGGGAATGTTATTGAATCGATAGTAAGACTTAGTAATAGTATGAAAAGTGATGGAGACTATATAGACTCAGAATCTATGAAAGCATATAAAGAAGTTTGTACAATTGATGAAAATTCTGTTGAAATTAATATAGATAAGTTTTTAGAATTACATGAAGCGATAAAAAATAGAGTTATAAGATTTTCTATAAGAGATGTTCTAGGTGATACTAACTTTGTAGATCAAAAACATATTGAAGAGGTTATTCAATTCATAAGAACATCAAAAAATGGAAAAGTTATAAATCTTCCAAGAGGAGTTTTTGTATATAGAAAACTAGACACTATATTATTTACTATGGAAGAAATTAAGGAAGAAAATTTAGAGTTTAACTATAATATCCCTAAAGATGGATTTATAAAAATAAAAGAACTGGGATTACTGATAGATTCTAGTAAAATAAGTATAGAAAAATACAGAAGTCTTAAAAAAGATGAAATGGTAAAAGCTATTGATTTTGATAAGATAAAAGGGGGTATAACAGTAAGAAATAGAAAACCAGGAGATAAAATTAAATTAAAAGGGGGAACTAAAAAAATAAAAGATTTATTTATAGATCTTAAAATTCCGAGAGAAGATAGAAATAGAGTACCTATTTTAGTTGATGAAGATGGTGTTATTCTTGCTGGTGAATATAGAGTTAGTGAAAATTATAAAATTGATGAAACTACAAAAAATGTGCTAAAATTAAGCATAAAAAAATTATAAAACCTTAAAAGGAGGGAAAGTTAATTTGAAAAAAATGCTAAAAGGAGTAGTATTTTACGTTTTAATGTTAGCTATAATAGTTGGCGTTATCCAGTTTACTGGAAAAGAAGTAGAAAAAGTAAAAGAACTTCCATTCTCAAAAGTATATCAAGAACTTAATCAAGGAGATATAGCTTCAATATATTTTGTAGATGAAACATCTGTAGAAGGTGTATTAAAAGATAAAACTAAATTTAAATCTTATATACCTTCAGAAGTAAAAGGTGAGCAATTTGCAGATAAAGTCCTTGAACAGTCAGAAAAAAATAAATTGAAAATAGATGGAGAAAAAGAGCCTACAACACCTTGGTTTATATCTATGCTTCCAACGCTTCTTATGGTGGTATTTTTAGGAATACTATGGTTTACATTTATGAACCAGTCTCAAGGTGGAGGCGGAAAAGTTATGAACTTTGGAAAATCTAAAGCCAAACTTCATAAAGATGGAGAAGGAGAAAAAATAACATTTAACGATGTAGCAGGTCTTCAAGAAGAGAAAGAAGATTTACAAGAAGTTGTAGACTTCCTTAAAAATCCTAAAAAATATACTCAACTAGGTGCTAGAATACCAAAAGGTATACTTATGGTTGGGCCTCCAGGAACAGGTAAAACATTCTTATCTAAAGCAGTTGCTGGAGAAGCAGGAGTACCATTTTTTAGTATAAGTGGATCAGACTTTGTTGAAATGTTTGTTGGTGTGGGAGCATCTAGAGTAAGATCTCTATTTGAAGATGCAAAGAAAAATGCACCAGCGATAATATTTATAGATGAAATAGATGCTGTTGGTAGAAAAAGAGGTGCTGGTCTTGGTGGTGGACATGATGAAAGAGAACAGACACTAAATCAGTTATTAGTTGAAATGGATGGATTTGGAATTAATCAAGGAATAATTATAATGGCTGCTACAAATAGACCTGATATATTAGACCCGGCTCTTTTAAGACCAGGAAGATTTGATAGACAAGTAGTTGTTGGAACTCCTGATGTAAGAGGAAGAGAAGCAATATTTAAAGTTCATTCAAGAAAAAAACCTCTAGATGAAGATGTAGATTTAAGTGTATTAGCAAAAAGAACACCTGGATTTACTCCTGCAGACATAGAAAATTTAATGAATGAAGCAGCTATATTAACAGCGAGAAAAGGCGAAAAGAAAATAAAAATGGCTACAATAGAAGAATCTATAACAAAAGTTATAGTTGGTGTAGCTAAAAAATCTAGAGTTATAAGTGATAAAGAAAAAAGACTTACTGCATATCATGAAGCAGGACATGCAGTATGTGCACATTTATTAGAAAATACAAGTCCAGTACATCAAGTAACAATAATACCTAGAGGAATGGCTGGTGGATTTACAATGCAGCTACCAGTAGAAGATAAGTATTTTGCTACTAAAAGAGATATGGAAGAAGATATTATAGTTATGCTTGGTGGTAGAGTTGCTGAAGAATTAGTTCTTAAAGATATTTCTACTGGAGCTTCAAATGACCTTGAAAGAGTTAGCCAAACAGCTAGAGATATGGTTAAAAAATATGGTATGAGCTCAAAAATAGGACCTATAACATTTGATAGTGAAGGGGAAGTATTCTTAGGAAATAGCATATCAAATAATAGATCGTATTCAGAAGAAGTTGCAAATGAAATAGATGTAGAAACAAGAAATATAATAATAGGTGCTTATGAAATGACAAAGAAAATTTTATCTGAAAATATGGATAAACTAGAAAATGTAGCACAAGCTCTATTAGTATATGAAACTTTAGATGAAGAAGAATTTAATAAAGCTATTGATGGAAAACTGAACTTAAATTCTGAAGATGAAAAAGAAGAAAAGATAATAGAAAATACTGAAATAACAACTTCAGATGTTAAAGAAGAAAAACAGGATTTAGAAAAAGAAGATATAAAAATAATTGATAAAACTACTTCTGAGGAATAGTATATACAAATATATAGTTTTATAATATTTATTAAAAGGGAAGGTGATATAGCCTTCCCTTTTTAAAAAGGAGAAAATAAGATGCCTAAAGAAAATAGAAAAAAGATAATTGATATGTTATCAAATGCTGGAGATACATTTATATCAGGAGAAAGTATTTCAAAAGAACTAGGAATATCAAGAGCAGCTGTATGGAAGCATATAAATTATTTAAAAGAAAATGGATATAGAATAGAAGCGATAAATAAAAGAGGATATAGAATTATAGATTTAGATTCAAAATTGATTATACCTGAACAAATAACTATGAATTTAAATACTAAAATTGTTGGCAAAAATATAAAGTATATGCAAAGTGTAGATTCTACAAATAATTATTGTAGAAAGAATGCAAGCTCTTTATCAGATGGAAGTATAGTAATAGCTGAGTACCAATCTGAAGGTAAGGGGAGATTAGGAAAAAATTGGCAATCAAACCTTGGAGAAGGAATATGGATGAGTTTAATAGTAAAACCAAATATACCTGTATATAAAGCACCATTTTTAACACTAGTAGCAGGAGCAGCTATTCTTAATGCATTTGAAAAATTAGGGATAAAAACAAAGATAAAATGGCCTAATGATATAATTTTGAATGATAAAAAAGTATGTGGTATATTAACAGAAATGATAGCTGAAGTTGAAAAAGTAGATAGTATAATTATTGGAATAGGTATAAATGTAAATACCATGGAATTTCCCGGGGAATTATCAGAAAAAGCAACTTCTCTAAAAAAAGAAGGGATAGAGATAAATAGAGTAGAAATAATAAGTGAATTTATAAAAGAGTTTGAGAAGTTATATATATCGTATATAGAATTGGAAAACAAAAAAGAAATAGTTGATATATGCAAAAAAAATTCCATACTTATAGATAAAATAGTATATTTAATAAAAGATAATAAAAAAGAAAAAGTAAAATGTATTGATATAAATGAAGATGGAAATTTGATAGTCGAGCATATGGATGGAAATATTGAAGAAGTATATTCAGGAGAAGTATCTATAAGGGGACAAAAAGGCTATATTTAATAATTTTGTATACAATATTATTGACATTGATATATTAGAGTTGATAAAATAACTATGCTAGTGAATACAAAAATAATCTAAATTTAAAATAGAATATTTAGAAAGAAGGATAGATTTATGTTATTAGTATTTGATGTTGGAAATACAAATATGGTCTTAGGATTATATAATGAAGATAAACTAGAAAAACATTGGAGAATTCATACAGATAAATATAAAACTTCAGATGAATACGGAATGCTTATAAAAGACTTATTTAGACATTATGATTTAAAAATAGAAGATATAGATGATGTAATAATATCATCAGTAGTTCCAGATGTAATGCATTCCTTAGAGAATTTTTCTAGAAAATATTGTGGTAAAGAAGCCATGGTAGTTGGCCCTGGTATAAAGACAGGATTAAATATAAAATATGATAACCCAAGACAAGTTGGAGCAGATCGTATAGTCAATGCTGTTGCAGCAATAGAAAAATATGGTTATCCACTTATAGTCGTTGATTTTGGTACAGCAACTACATTCTGTGCAATATCTGAAAGTGGAGAGTATCTAGGTGGAACAATAGCTCCTGGAGTTAAAATTTCTAGTGAAGCATTATTCCAAAGAGCATCAAAACTTCCTAGAGTCGAACTTATAAAACCAGGTACTGTAATTGCAAAAAACACTGTATCTGCAATGCAATCAGGTTTGATATACGGGTATGTAGGTTTAGTTGATAAAATCATAGATATGATGAAAGAAGAATTAAAAAATAAAGATATAAAAGTTGTTGCAACAGGTGGACTTGCTGGTCTTATTTCTTCAGAAACAGATAGTATAGATGAGATAGATAAGTTTCTTACATTAGAAGGTCTTAGAATAATATATGAAAAAAATAAAAATAACGAATTATAATATTAAAAATAATATTTATAATGACTTATAAAAATATTGAAATTAGAGGGTTTAATTGCCTCTAATTTTTTTGCAAATATTGAAGAACTATTCCATTTTATGTTAATATAATAGCATTGACTTTATGAAAATAAACTTAAAAAGAAAGGAGATGGATTATGAAAATAGGAAATATAGTCCTTGAAAATGAAGTATTTTTAGCTCCTATGGCAGGTGTTACAGATTTAGCATTTAGACTTATATGTAAAGAATATGGGAGTGGACTTTTATATACAGAAATGATAAATGCAAAAGCCCTTTGTTATAATGATGAAAAAACTAAGGGTATGCTTAAAATAGAGGAAGAAGAACATCCAGTAGCTGTTCAAATATTTGGATCTGAACCAGAATTTATAGCAGGAGCTACGGAAATTTTAAATGAACATTCAAATGAAATTTTAGATATAAATATGGGATGTCCAGCTCCTAAAGTTGTTAAAAATGGAGATGGATCAGCACTGATGAAAAATCCAAAGCTTGCGTCAGAAGTTATAAAAGCAGCTGTAAAAAAATCTAAAAAGCCAGTAACTGTAAAATTCAGAAAAGGTTGGGATGATAATAGTATAAATGCTGTCGAATTTGCAAAAATGGCAGAAGATAGTGGGGCATCAGCGATAACAATACATGGTAGAACTAGAGCTCAGTATTATTCTGGTAATGCAGATTGGGATATAATAGAGAAAATAAAAAGTTCTGTAAATATACCTGTTATAGGAAACGGTGATATAGTAACAATTGAAGATGCTATAAATATAAGAAAAAAAACAAACTGTGATGCAATAATGATAGGTCGTGGTGCACAAGGAAATCCATGGATATTTAATAGAATAAATCATTATATGAAAACAGGTGAAATTATTCCAGAACCAACAACTGAAGAAAAAATAAAAACAGCGATAAAACATTTTAATTTAGCTATAGAAGAAGATGGAGAATATGTAGCCGTTAGAGAAATGAGAAAACATTTAGGCTGGTATTTAAAAGGAATGAAGAAATCTACTAAACTTAGAGATGAGATAAATAAGTTAGAAACAGCTGAAGAAGTAGTAAATAGGTTAGAAGCATATATGGCACAATTCTTGACATCAGTTAAATATTAGCCTATAATATAGCGGATAAAGTAAAATAATGGCGATTTAATACCCATTTGAAAATAAATATAAAATTTAATACAATTTACAAAAAGGAGCCAATAGGAAAATGGAAGAAAATAAAGAGATATTATTAACTCAGCAAGGTTTTGATAAACTAGAAGCTGAGCTTGAAGAATTAAAAATAGTAGGAAGAAAAGATGTTGCAGAGAAATTAAAAGTTGCTATATCATATGGAGATTTATCAGAAAATGCAGAGTATGATGAAGCAAAAAAAGAACAAGCTGAATTAGAAGAAAAAATATTAAAAATAGAAAATATGATAAGAAAAGCTACTATAATAGATGAAGAATCTATAGATTTAAGTAAAGTAAATGCAGGTTCAATAGTAAAACTTTACGACTATGATTTTGAAGAAGAAGTAGTTTATACTATAGTTGGTTCAACAGAAGCAGATCCTTTTGAAGGAAAAATTTCAAATGAATCTCCAATAGGAAAAGCTATATTAGGAAAAACTGAAGGAGAAGAAGTTGAAGTTCAGGTTCCAGATGGTATAGCTAAATATAAAATATTATCAATAAGCAGATAGTAAATATAAAATAAGGTAGCAATTATATATAATAAAATCTAAATGGAGGTGTACTATGAGCAATAATAAAAATACAGAAATGAATGTAGAAATGACTAGTGAAGAATTAAGTGAAGTTCTTCAGGTAAGAAGAGATAAGCTAGCTAACTTACAGGAAATGGGGAGAGATCCGTTTAAAGAAAGTAGATATGATAGAACACATTATTCAGCTCAGATAAAAAATGATTTTGAATCATTAGAAGGAGAAAATGTAAAAATTGCTGGACGTATGATGAGTAAAAGAATACAGGGTAAAGCAGGATTTATAGATATTCAGGATGCTGAAGGAAGAATACAGTCTTATGTAAGAAAAGATAGATTAGGTGATGAAGAATATGATATATTCAAAACTTATGATATAGGTGATATTGTAGGTATAGAAGGAGAAGTTTTCATAACTAAAAGAGGAGAAATATCAGTAAAAGCTAATAAAGTAACTTTATTATCTAAATCTTTACAGATACTTCCAGAAAAATATCATGGATTAAAAGATCAAGAATTAAGATATAGACAAAGATATGTAGACCTTATAGTTAATCCAGAAGTAAAAGATGCTTTTATAACTAGAACAAAAGCTCTTAAAGCATTAAGAAGTTACTTAGATGAAAGAGGATTTTTAGAAGTTGAAACTCCAATACTTAACACAATAGCTGGTGGTGCAAACGCAAGACCATTTATAACACACCACAATACTCTTCATATACCAATGTATTTAAGAATAGCTAATGAGTTATATTTAAAAAGATTAATAGTTGGTGGGTTCGATAAAGTATATGAAATGGGAAGAATGTTCAGAAATGAAGGTATGGATATGAAACATAACCCAGAATATACAGCTATAGAATTATACCAAGCATATGCAGATTATACAGATATGATGGAAATAACTGAAAATCTTATAGCACATATGGCTGAAGTAGCTACAGGAAGTACAAAAATAGTTTATCAGGATAAAGAAATAGACTTTAAACCACCTTGGAAAAGAATGACTATGATAGATTGTGTTAAAGAATATTCAGGTGTAGATTTCAATGAAATAAATACAGATGAAGAAGCTATAGCAATTGCTAAAGAAAAAGGTATAGAAATAAAACCAGGAATGAGAAGAGGAGAAATAATAGCTGAATTCTTTGAAGAATTTGGAGAAGATAAATTAGTACAGCCTACATTTATAACTCATCATCCAGTTGAAATATCTCCATTATCTAAGAGAAATGTAGAAGATCCAAGACTTACAGATAGATTTGAAGCGTTTGCAAATGGATGGGAACTTGCTAATGCATTCTCAGAACTTAATGATCCAATAGACCAAAAAGGTAGATTTATGGACCAGTTAAGAAAGAAAGAGCTTGGAGATGATGAAGCTTGTGATATGGATGAAGATTTCTTAAATGCTCTTGAAGTAGGGCTTCCTCCAACAGGTGGATTAGGAATAGGTATAGATAGAGTAATAATGCTTTTAACTAACTCTTCATCAATAAGAGATGTATTATTATTCCCTACAATGAAACCTATAGAAAAACAGGAAGAAACTGTTGAATAATAATTTGTAATAAAAATAAATGATAGATTTTAATAAAATAAAAGACTATTTAACTTTTTAGTTAAGTAGTCTTTTTGTATGTAGAAAACGTGCAGTTATATAGGTGCTTTTTTATATACTATCAACTAGAATCAAGGATTTTCTTTTGAGAATATGAACTTAATATTTAATAAAATTTTTAAAA
>RCNI01001517.1_pt1 | contig 12378 bp, 13 predicted proteins | sample 2041151 | NCBI WGS metagenome assembly RCNI01 (sample SAMN09708214, study PRJNA481090) | feces metagenome | isolation source: feces | place: Antarctica: Albino Rookery
TTCCAGATCGTTCAGCAGGCTGATGGCCTTTTTATTGCCGCAGCCCAAAAGCTCCTGAATCTCCTCCACCGTGTAAATGATGTAAACCTTGCCGTCCGGATCAAACCAGCCGTTCTTGGAGGAAAGCTCCATGCGGCGCAGCAGAATACTGTATAGGATCTTAGCGTCTGAGGAAAGCTGTGCGTACTTGGGATCCGTAAAAAACACCCATGGAATGCGAATAAATGTGAACTGTTCCGATTCCGTTCCATAAAAATAGTTGTGCATGTGATATCCTTTCCGGCCTTCAGGAACTGTTTTCTCTCCTGCGCCTGTGGCTTGGAACGTGTATAATCATAACGGTCCTATACATCTCCTTCCATGCTGACAAAGTTACAAACGACAGTGTCGCGCTTTTATATGCAATCCCATTCATGCATCTTGCATATAAAAAAAGAGGCTTATCAGATTTCTCTGACAGGCCTCTTTTTACTGCTTATTTTATGGAATTCTCTGATTTTGATCCGATGTGCCTACAATTTGGTTTTATTTTGGGCAACAAAAAACCGACGTCCTTTTTTTCAAAGAACGTCGGTTTATAACTTATAGATTACACCGCCTCAAACCAGATGATATATAAATTTTCATCAAACAACGAATATAAACATATTATCCATTGCTTTCAAAAACCTGTTTGCAACACGAGTGGTGTGGAATTGGTGTAAATTGACCTTACCAGGCCATTATTTCAGCGCAGATGCGTTGAAACATCACTGATTTTAGTACATGCCGCCCATGTCAGGTGTAGCAGGTGCTGCGGGAGCCTGCTCCGGCTCGTCAGCAACCAGGCTTTCGGTGGTCAGAACCATGCTTGCCACGCTTGCAGCGTTCTCCAGAGCACTGCGGGTAACCTTGGTCGGGTCCACAATACCAGCCTCGATCATGTTCTCCACGTAGCTCTCGGTCTGAGCGTTAAAGCCAAAGTACGGCTTACCTGCATTCACGATCTTGTCGATGATGACGCTGCCTTCCAGACCTGCATTTGCCACGATCTGGCGCAGAGGAGCTTCCAGTGCTTTCTTAACGATCTTTGCGCCGGTGCGCTCATCGCCTTCCAGGCTGTCAACCAACTCCTGCACTGCGGGAATTGCGCTCAGAGGTGCCACGCCACCGCCGCTGACGATGCCTTCCTCAACAGCTGCCTTGGTTGCATTCAGGGCATCCTCGATGCGCATCTTCTTGTCCTTCATCTCAACTTCGGTAGCAGCACCAACCTTGATGACTGCAACGCCGCCTGCCAGCTTTGCCAGACGCTCCTGCAGCTTCTCGCGGTCGAACTCGCTGGTGGTTTCGGTCAGCTGAGCGCGGATCTGTGCCACACGGTTTGCGATGTTCTGCTTGTCGCCGTAGCCGCCAACGATGGTGGTGTTCTCCTTGGTGACTTTAATCTGGCTTGCGTGACCCAGCATTGCCAGGGTAGCATCCTTCAGCTCCAGACCCAGATCGGAGGAAATCACCTGGCCGCCAGTCAGGACAGCGATATCCTGCAGCATTTCCTTGCGGCGATCGCCAAAGCCGGGTGCCTTAACAGCAACCACGGTAAAGGTGCCACGCAGACGGTTGACGATCAGGGTGGACAGTGCCTCGCCCTCCAGGTCCTCTGCGATGATCAGCAGCTTACGGCCAGCCTGCACGATCTGCTCCAGCAGGGGCAGCAGATCCTGAATCACGCTGATCTTCTTATCGGTAATCAGGACCAGAGCGTCATCCAGCTCTGCGACCATCTTTTCGGTATCGGTGACCATATAGGGAGTGATGTAGCCACGGTCGAACTGCATACCCTCAACTACGTCTGCGTAGGTCTCAGCGGTGGTCTTGTTCTCCTCGATGGTGATAACGCCGTCCTTGGAGACCTTTTCCATAGCGTCAGCAATCAGCTTGCCGATAGCGGGGTCGCCAGCAGAGATGGTACCAACACGAGCGATATCCTCGCTGCCCTTGACCTTCTGGCTGCTGTGACGGATTGCTTCCACAGCTGCGCTAACAGCCTTCTGCATGCCGCGCTTCACGTCCATGGGGTTTGCACCAGCAGCGACGTTCTTCATGCCTTCGTTGACCAGAGCCTGTGCCAGAACGGTAGCGGTAGTAGTGCCGTCGCCTGCTGCATCGTTGGTCTTGGTAGCGACCTCACGCACCAGCTGTGCGCCCATGTTCTCAAACGGGTCCTTCAGCTCGATCTCACGAGCGATGGTCACACCGTCGTTGGTAATAACGGGGCTGCCGAACTTCTTGCCCAGGACAACATTGCGACCCTTGGGTCCAATGGTGATCTTTACGGTATCTGCCAGCTGGTCGATACCAGCGCACAGTGCATTGCGGGCTTCTACGCCATGCTTAATCAGTTTAGCCATAATACAATCTCTCCTATCTCAATATGGTAAAATCAAATTGGCAAAAGAACTTGTCGCTTACTCTACAACAGCCAGGATATCATTCTGGCGGACGATGATGCACTCTTCGCCGTCCAGCTTGACTTCGGTGCCGGAATACTTGCTGATGAGCACCTTCTGGCCCACCTTGACTTCCATCTTCACTTCCTTGCCGTCGACCGTTCCGCCGGGACCCACCGCAACGATCTCAGCGACCTGCGGCTTTTCCTGTGCGGCAGCGGTCAGGATGATACCGCTCTTGGTGGTCTCCTCCGCTTCACACATCTTGATAACAACACGATCTCCCAGAGGCAGAATTTTCATAATGCATTTCCTCCAATATATGATAAATTTATTCTTAGCAGTCTATTGCTTTGAGTGCTAATAGTATATTACCCATATCCCCAGAAAAAATCAAGGGGATTTGCGCATTAAATTGTAAACAATCTTTGACAGATCCGTGTAAGTGGCATTTTTGTTGATTTTTCCGCAAAAAATGGGGTGTATCCGAACGCTAACGCCAGATAGGGAAGCTAAAAAAATGAGTGTATGAACTTTTCATACACTCATTTTTATTGCAGTATTTTCTTGAAAACAGAGTCTTATTCGTTAATAAGCTTAGATAGTTCCTTCTTTGATGTAATCCATACGACTTTATTCTTATATTTTTCCAAAATCTGTTTTATTTCTTTTAGGTTTTCCTTCTGAAAAGTATCTGTCCACTTTAAGAGATGATATATGGAGTTTAATGTTTCTTTTTTCCCTTTTTCAACTCCAAGCAATCTTTTGATGGACCTTTTCAGTATTCGACTTTTATATAGATATTTTGGCATATCCAAGACGTAGATCATATCAGCATCCTGAAAACATTGCTGTACCCATGCATAATATACTCCTTCAATAATCCAATCTTGTTTTTGCAATATCTGTTGCAATAGTATATTTCTTTTCTCTACTGGCATTTTTATGCCGTATCCCTCTGCATTTTGATCCCATTGAATATCATCTAAATCAAAATGAGGGATATTATACTTTGAGGAAAGTAATTTTGCCAAGTAAGTTTTTCCGGAGCCACTGCAGCCTATAATATGCACCTTCATCGTTATTACCTCCGAATACTCCGTCTGCCACCTATGAAGTTTAAATAGAATTTATTCAAGCTAATATCATGGGTAAAAGGAAACAATAATTTATTCCTGTGTTATCTTACTGAGCATACCATTTTTACGCCTTCGGAAATAAAAATAGTGCAGTTGTTAGAAGTAGACTTCTAACAACTTTTGAGAAGTATTTCCCTATGAGGCGCATCCGCATCGATACACCCCATTTTCAAAAAAGTTATACTGTGACTTTTTTCTGATATCTGGCAAACACTTTTTGCGGCAGAATGATTTTAGCTGCCATCGGGACGACTTCTGCATCTAGACCAGTGGCTTCTTCACACTCGCCGTCCACATTGATGACCACCCGGTCCTTCGGGTTTGCGATACGGATTGAAACTTTTTGGGCAGGATAATATTCTACCACATCCTGCATAGACGGAATGATTTTTCCGTCCTGGAAGTGCCGACCCGCCTGATACAAAGGCAAAACCCGTGCGATACGTGCCAGAGGCATCTTTTGCACCACCATAACATCCAGCACGCCATCGTCCAAACGGGACTGAGGTGCAGCACAGAAACCGCCGCCATAGGAAGAACCGTTGCACACTGCAACCATCAGGCACTCCCGGTCAATGATTTTACCGTCGATATCAATGAGCAGACGGGTGCTGCGCCGCCCCATCAGGCATTGCACAATGCTCAGCTTATACGCCATCTCGCTGTGGCAGAAAGGCACACGGCGGAATTTAGGGATGCCGTATGCCACCTTTGCATCCAGACCTGCGGAACAAATTTCGGCTGCATAGCCAGTATCGGTGCGGATCATATCAATCGAAATGCTGTCGCCTTTCAGCTGGTCCCGCAAATCCCGGAACTCCTCCCGGGTGCCGAAATTGCGAATAAAGTCATTGCCGCTTCCATACGGCAGGATACCTACCGATGCATTGGGATACGGCATAGCACCTTTCAGCACTTCGTTGAAGGTACCATCGCCGCCCACCGCATAAATGCGCACAGGCTCGCCGTCCTGGGCAGCCTGACGTGCCAACAGCGTGGCATGGTCCGGTCGTTTGGTTTTTGTGATAACCAGATTGTCTCCGGTAATACCGCATACAGCGGCAGCACGACGAATCTCCGGTGTGATATCCGATGTAGCGTCCAGCTTGCCTGCCACTGGATTGATGATGAAAACGTATTTCACAGCAGCTGTCCCCCTCTTTTGGTTCTCGGTCGATAAAATCTATAAACATTCCTCGTAAGTGTAACGCAAACTGCAAAAAACCGCAATGGGCACACACCAAAAATGGACAAAAAAAGAGGCAGACATTACTGCCTGCCCCTATGGGTACTATTTAGATTAGCCGAAGTAACGGTTCAGCAGGCCCTCGAATGCCTTGCCGTGACGAGCCTCGTCACGAGCCATCTCGTGCACGGTGTCATGGATTGCATCCAGGTTGTACTGCTTTGCCAGCTTTGCCAGCTCGAACTTGCCTGCGGTTGCACCGTTCTCGGCGTCCACACGCATCTCCAGGTTCTTCTTGGTGGAGTCGGTCAGGACTTCGCCCAGCAGCTCTGCAAACTTAGCAGCGTGCTCTGCTTCTTCCAGAGCAGCCTTTTCCCAGTACAGGCCGATTTCGGGGTAGCCCTCACGGTGTGCCACACGGGACATTGCCAGGTACATGCCGACTTCGGTGCACTCGCCCTGGAAGTTCTCACGCAGGCCCTGGATGATCTCTTCGGGTGCGCCCTTAGCAACGCCAACAACGTGCTCAGCAGCCCAGGTCTTTTCGCCGACCTGCTCCTTGAACTTATCAGCGGGAGCCTTGCAGACGGGGCAGAATTCGGGCACGGAACCCTCAGCAACATAACCACAAACGGTGCAAACAAACTTAGCCATAACTTATTTCCTCCAAAATTTTTAATGTTTTGAATTGCTGTTCTCTCTCAAAGCAGGAATCGTTCCTGTTTGACTATATTATAGCTTGTCCGATTCGATTTGTCAACTAGGAATTATTATTATTTTCTTATTTTTTTCTGTTCAGGCCTAGCTTTTCCAAGCTTGGCAGAATCGCTTTCAGGGAAACGCTGGTAATAGCACCCATTACCAGGCCCATCACCAGCATGACCGGTGCATAATACAGCGACATAGCGGTATTCAGGATAAAACCCGCTCCAATCAGCTGACCGATATTATGGGACAGCGCACCGCACACCGACAGGATGAACCAGGTGGGGCGCACCGGCAGCACCGTATCCAAAAGCCACATGACCAGAAGGGACAATGTACCGCCGCACAGGGACAAAAAGCCTGCGGTGGGACCGCTGACCAGAAAAACAAACAGTGCTTTCAGGATATCCAGCAGCAAAGCCTGCTTTGCACTGAGGAAAAACAGTGCATACATTACCACCACGTTGGCAAGGCCCAGTTTCATGCCGGGCAGCAGACCAGGAATGGTGACCATACCTTCTACCAGAGAGAGCGTCATGGCAAGTGCGAACAGCAGCCCGGTCAATGCGACCCGGCGTGTTCTTTCTGAGCGATTTACCATGATTGCTTAACCCTCCGCTTCTGCTTCGTAAGACTGCTGTTCTTCTACGGCTTCCTCCCATGCCAGGAACAAATCTTCCTGACGGGCACGGGTGTCCTCCAACTCATCGCTCTTTTCCCGCAGCAGCATGGGATCGTTGTACACCTCGGGGGTGTTGATCTCATTTTCCAGTTCGATCTGGCGTGCGCCCAGTGCTTCCATTTCGTCTTCCAGCGCCTTTACCTTGGTGCGCAGCTCTGCCTTGCGGCGGCGCTGTTCCTTGCCGTAACCAGCCGATTTGGGCTTTTGTTCGGTGGATGCCGCCGGGATGTTTTTGGTGCCACGTCCCATCATAGTTTCATAATCCCGGTAGAGCGTAGACTTGCCGTCCTCAATATACAGAATGGGGCAGCCCAGCTGATTCATCAGGTAACGGTCATGGGTCACCAGAACCAGTGTGCCAGTGTAATTGCACAGGGCTTCGGTGAGGGTTTCTCTGGTATAGATGTCCAGGTGGTTGGTAGGCTCGTCCAGGAACATCAGGTTGGGACGCTCCAGAGCGATTTCCGCAAAACGCAGACGGGCCATTTCACCGCCGGACAGAGAAACGCAGTCCTTGAACACGTTTTCGCCCCGGAAGCCCAGTCGTGCCAGATGGCTGCGCACTTCTAACTCAGTCATGCTGGGATATTTGTCCCAGATAGCGTCAATCACACGGCCACTGGTACGCACCTGCTGCTGCGTGAAAATGCTGGGTTTTGCGCCGGAGCCAAGGCGAACCATACCGCCGCTGGGGCGACGCTGCCCATACAATACCTGCATCAGCGTAGATTTGCCTGCGCCGTTGGGGCCTGCAATTACCAGACGTTCGCCGCGATGGACCACAAAATCCAAGGGTTCCAGCAGCGTGCGTTCACCGATCTGGATTTTCAGCTGCTTCAAAATCACCAGTTCGTTCCAGGGCTCCAAATCATACTCGAAGCGGAGCTTAATCTGGTTGATATTGTTCTGGGGTGCTTCGGTGATTTCAAGTTTTTCCAGCTGACGGCGGCGGCTCTGGGCCATTTTGGTGGTAGAGGCACGCACCAGGTTCCGGTCCACATAATCCTGCAATTTTTCTGCCAGGGCCACATCGGCATCATGCTGTTTCTGACGCTGGGCATCGGCTGCTTCTTTCTGGGGTACAAAGGCGGAGTAGTTGCCCTTATAGGTATTCAGGCCGCCGCCCACCACTTCCCAAATGCGGGAGCACACATGATCCAGGAAAATACGGTCATGGCTGACCACCAGCACGGCACCGGAATAGCTTTTCAGGTATTCTTCCAGCCACTCCATGGTGACAAAGTCCAGATGGTTGGTAGGCTCGTCCAGAATCAGCACATCAGGCTTCTGCAACAACAGTCTTGCCAGACGCAGACGGGTCAATTCACCACCGGACAGCACCGAAACAGATTTTTCCCAAGTATCCTGCGGAAAACCCATGCCGCCCAGCACCTTGCGGATGTTCACGTCCATATTATAGCCGTCGGCAGCATCTACAATGGCCTGCAAATCGGCGTGCTGCTGCAACAGCTCTTCCGAAGAAACGTGTGCCATCTTGCGCTCCAGCATTTCCATACGTGCCATGGCATCCAGCACAGGGGCAAAGGCTTCCCGCATGGCACCGTACACGTCCAGTGTGCCGTCAATAACAGCATTCTGCTCCAAATAGCCCAGACGGGTGTTCCGTGCCAGAGAAAACTCGCCCTCGTAATCCTGATACTCGCCGGTCAGGATTTTCAGCAAGGTCGTTTTGCCTGCTCCGTTTTCGCCAACAATGCCAATGCGGTCGCCCTGCTCCACCTTGGCAGAGATATCTTTCAGAACGACCTTTTCGCCAAAGGTCTTTCCCAGTTTATCCAGTACAATCAACATTTCGTTTTCCTTATATCCTGTATATTCCCTGTTGGGCCGTTAGCCCATATGCTTGCGGTTTTTGTTGCCCAGATTTTCCAGCTCGTAGTCCTCCATCACAATGGGGAACAGTTCTTCCAAGCTGCGAATCTCATAAGTAGGACGGATGTCGGTATGGTTTTCCGCTCCGTTGGGGTTATACCAGCAGGTATCCAGCCCTGCATTGATACCACCCTGAATATCGCTGGTCAGGCTGTCACCCACCACCAGCACATGTTTGCGCTGTTCCACGCCCAGCACACGCAGTACATGCTCGAAGAATTTGCGGGCAGGCTTATCGCAGCCCACTGCTTCGGAGATGAACACTTCTTCCATGTAACGGTCAATGCCGGAATCCTTGGCACGCTGCTTCTGCACCTTTTCCACGCCATTGGACACGATAGCCAGTGTAGCGACTTCGGCCAGCTCGTCCAGCACATTGGTCACACCGGGGATCATGTCCGGATGCTGTGCCAGATGGTTCAGATAAGCGTTGTTCATATCACGGCCGTTACCCTTGGCCTGCAGGGTAGACAGCAGCTGAGAGAACCGCTCGGACAAAAGCTTTTCCCGGCGGATCTCACCTTTTTCCAGCTTGCGCCAGAGTTTTTCGTTAATGGAGCGGTACAACTCCAGGGTCTGAGCGTCAGCTTCCAGGCCAAAATCGTCCAGCGTTTCTGCCAGAGCCTTGTTTTCTGCGGCATCAAAATCCAGAAGGGTGTTGTCCGCATCCAGTAAAACACAATAATACTTTGCCATTTCTGTATCCTCTGTTCTGTTCAGTCTATTTCGTGGGCAGCCAGTTTTTATACTGGCACCTGTTTATACACATTCTATTTTATTATCTTATGTTTCCGGCTTCTTGTCAACTAAAACAGCCCGGAGCGGTGGGCTCCGGGCAAAACTTTATTCCTGTACCATGTCGTATCGGTCGGATTTTTCCGGTTCCTGTTCCTCAGCCTGGTCCTGTGGGGCATGAGCATTGTTTTCGTTCACAGCATCATCGTTGGGCGGTGTGTTGTCCCAGTCGAAGTTATAATAGGACACATCGCCGTCCTGCACATTTTCTGCGCCCAGATCATCGTAGGGGTTTCCCCACTGGAAATCCTGATTCATAGTACCACCTCCTGCCTTATGGTATGCCCGGCAGAAAGCTTTTGTGCGAAAAAGAACGGCTCCCCTCTCAGCGCGAAAGGGGGCCGTTCTTGTTTTCAGGTGCGTAGAGAATCAGCCATTCTGAGACTCGCCGGATTGCGCGTCCGGATTCTGGTCGCCGCCCTCAGAGGGTTTCTCTCCGTTTTCTTCCGGTTCGACAGAGGGTTTTTCTTCCGGCTTCGGGGTCGGCGTAGCCGTGGGTGCATCTGTTGGCTTCGGAGTAGGCGTGGGGGTCTCTACCGGTTTCGGCTTTTCCACCTTTATAGTAATGGTATTGGAACGAACCGCCCGTCCATTATAGCTTGCCTCAGCATAAATCTGCAGGGTCTGTGCCTCACCGGCAACAAACTGGCAAGAGCTGCCGGTGCCGATCTGGCTCTGGTTCATATACCAAGTAATGCTATCTGCGCTCGCATTTTTATTGCTCAGTTTGCCATAGAGTTTTACTGTATCGCCCACCTGCACCGTCTTGCTGTCTGCATCAATGGACAGGGTCGGCGCAATCGGCACAAACTTTGCGGTAACATTCAGGTTCTGGGTAAAGTTTTTGTCTGTGCGCTCCGGGCTGGTCACACCATCGCTCCACTTGTCAAAAGCATAGCCGTCAGCAGGCACTGCCTTTACCGTAACAGAAGTATTGGAGTCGCTGATCTTTACCTTCAGCGAGGACTTTCCGCTTTCGCCGTTGCCGGTCAGGGTACCACCGGCACCACCGCCCGAGGTCTGCGTATTGTATTCAGCGGTAAACGCAGTTCCCTGCGGCTTGGAAGGTTTATCTTCCACGGGCTTTGCACTATCTGCCGAACGCTCCGGGATGCCCTTGGTGTCCGGGCGACGATCCTCGGTAACCAAGGCATGCGTGGTATAGTACTTCAGCATCGCCTTCAGACCGGAGAGGGTCAGATGGATGTCTTTCTTATTATAATACTCATTCCGGCCAAAGCCATCCTCGCCCTTCAACACCTGTGCAGAGTTCAGCAGGTGGACCTCCATTTCCTCGCACAAGTCTGCCAGTGCCAGGTTAAACTTGTCGATCACCTCTTGCTCAATGGCAGGATAGTTGCTGTGGTCCTCCGGGACCGGCGGGATAGTGTTAATAATGATATCCGTATGGGGGTAGCTCTTCTTGACTTTTTCGATAAGGGTGCGGTAAGAAGCAATGAAGTCTTCTTCCTTTGTGGTGCTGCTGGCGTTGTTGGTGCCCAATGTAATCAAAACACGGCGGGGCTTCATCTTGGCCACTGCATCTGCAATGGTGTACATCTTGGAATCTTTTTTGAAGCCAACAATTTCCTGCTTGGAGGCCTGCTGAATGGTCAAACCTTCCTGTGCGCAGAACTGCTGCAAAGGAATCAGGCCGTTTTTGTACAGGCGAACCGTATTGGAGTCACCGATAAACAGCGTTTCTTTCAGGTAGCTTTCATCTTTGGAAGGATTTTCCGGCAGAACCGTGCTGGATTCGATTTGATAGGAGCTTTCTTCTATGATATCGGGAAGCTCGTCATCGGGGCCTCTGACTGCATGGATCTGCTTGGTCACCAGAACAGCGGTAATGCCGATGGTCAACACCAGAACCAGTGCACAGACAGAACACACCACAACAGCCTGTCGCTGCTTAGGCGACAGCGGACGCGAATTCTTTTTCGAGAACTTCATATTATTCACCTTTCAAAATATAACTTGTCAAAGCCGCCGGGTCTTTTGCCAAAATCACCGGGTCGAAAGGCTGCAATTCCTGCAAACTGCCATAGCCGTACAGAACGGCTGCACCGGGCAGACCACATTCCGCAGCTCCTTGCAAGTCTTCTTTTCGGTCGCCCACCATCAGGATTCGCTTGCCTTGCAGTTCCGGACGGCGCAGCAGCCAGCGGATCACGTCCGCTTTGGTGTCACGGTCTTTGCCCATGGACGCACCGCCGATTTCAACAAAATAATCGGCAATGCCCTGCTCGTGGAGCATGGGGGTAACTACCTTCGTGGGCTTGGAGGTCGCAGTATACAACAACACACCAGCCTGACGCAAAGCGTCCAGCATTTCTTTGGCGCCGTCGAACAGGCTGCACTCGTGGCAGCCCTTGACCGCATAGCTGGTGCGATAGTAGCCTACTGCCTGCTCGATTTCTGCCTCGGTATTATAATGCTCCGCAAAGGTCTTGCGCAGCGGCGGACCCATGTACTTGGTCAGGTCGATATGGGACACGTCCGTGCCCATCCGCTCAAACGCCTCCTGCATGGTGTGCAGGATACCCGGTGCAGAGTCCAGCAGGGTTCCGTCCACATCAAAAAAAACCGCATCGAATCGATTCAAGTTATTCACTTCCCCTATCATTCCGGTTATCACAGTTTTTATATTCCATTTGATATGCGACATCTATTATAGCATTATTTCGTCGTTTAGGCAATTATGAGAAAATAGATGCAACGCAAACAATTTTTGAACAATCTCTATTATATTCCGAAAAAAGGACGCACAACTGTCTTTTCCGATCTGTTTTTTCATAGGCCTTTCGGTTGGATGCAGCCTGCCTGCGATTTCTTAGGAAAATGATTTGCCAAACCGCTATGATTTCTTCTTGTGACAGCCGAACAAAAAAACAACAGGCGGAGAAATGCTTCTCCGCCTGTTGTTTTACGGTTTTACCAATATCTGTGCTTCATCGTAGAGCTTGGCTTTTGCTTACTGGCAGTCGCAGGAGCAATTGTCGTGGCCCTGTGAGGGGTAATACAGGTTATTGGACACAAATTCCAGCTTATCCTTGAGCACCAGTTCCAGATTTGCCACAGCGTGTACCATATCGGTAACCGAATCATTTACCTCCAGCAGCTTGCCCAGATCCATACATTGCATTGCAAGCGCCGCCTGGATCTTTTCGCCCTCAGCATTCAAAATGTGGCTGAGCGCAGTTTCCTCCAAGGCGATACTTTCAATCAGGTCCGTGACAGCCTGACAGGGGCTAATGGGGCAATCGGGAGCTTTGATAACAGGCATAGACATTTGCGAATCCCTCCATATCGTTGTGATACGCCATCCTATGCACAAAGCCTGCCCGGCGTGCGCAAAAACAATCTTTTCTACGCAAAAAAGAGCCGCACCGGGTTTCCCACGATGCGGCTCTTTGGTTCTGTGTTTTTCTGTGGCCCGTTAGACGGGCACAAAAGTGCAGCAGAGATGAATTACTTCATCATGTTTGCAACTTCAGCAGCGAAGTCGTCCTCGCGCTTCTCCAGGCCTTCGCCCTTCTCGAAACGAAC
>RCNI01001519.1_pt1 | contig 12374 bp, 12 predicted proteins | sample 2041151 | NCBI WGS metagenome assembly RCNI01 (sample SAMN09708214, study PRJNA481090) | feces metagenome | isolation source: feces | place: Antarctica: Albino Rookery
TTTACATAAACTAAGGCTCCACATATTGCTCCTATTATAGGTGCAACTATAGGAATCCAAGCATATTCCCATTTAGAACTTCCTTTTCTAGGAATTGGAAGTAAGAAGTGTGCTAATCTTGGACCAAAATCTCTAGCTGGATTTATTGCATATCCTGTTGGACCACCTAAGCTTAATCCTATAGCCCATATTAAGCATCCTACTATAATTACTTTAACACCATAATCTATATTTTGTGCTCCTATTCCTAATACAGCAAAAGTTAAAACAAAAGTTCCTATGAATTCAGTTAGGAAGTTTATTTTATGATCTTCTATTTCTGGAATAGTACAAAATACTCCTAATTTTGAATTTTGATCTTCTGTTTCTTCAAAATGATTATAGTAAGTTATATAAACAACAACTGCTCCTAAAAAAGCTCCTAAAAGTTGTGCAATTATATAAGGAATAACTTGAGACCATGTAAATTGGCCAACTATAGCTAATGCTATTGTTAATGCTGGATTAAATAATGCTCCACTTACACTAGTAAAAATAGCTGCGGGTATAGCAACAGCTAATGCCCATCCAGTAGTTATAACTATCCATCCTGAGCTATTTCCCTTTGTTTTCTTTAAAACTACGTTTGCAACAACACCATCACCAAGTATGATAAGTAGCATTGTTCCTATTAATTCTGCTAATAATGATGCCATAAATTATACTCCCTCTATGATTTATGACACAAATACAATTCTTTTTAATAAAACTTTAATATTTTTAACAACAATTATACTATAATACAAATGTTAAAAAATAGTCAAGCTTATAATTAAAAATTTCTTTTATTTTTGATAAATTTGTTAATTTGACTAAAAAACACTTTATATTATAAGAAAATTTATCCATGTAAATCTTTTAAATTAGTTAAATTTTCAACATTTTAATATTATTTTTCTTTTAAAGTTTCTGAAATCTCATTTAACTTATCTTCTATTCTCTCTAATCTGTTAAATGACTTTATTATATTTCTTATAATCTTAATTACTACATATGCAATTAATATTATTAAAGATAGGTTTAATAAAGTGGCAAGTATTCTAAAAAAATTCAAATCCATTTTTCTCCTCCAGTTTACTCTTTTATTTATATTAATATTCTAATTAATTTTCATTATTTTTTCAAATTTATAAATTTTATAACACGATAAGAAAATTTATACAACAAATAGATAAGGGATTATATCAAATACTTATTTTTAAATTTATAAGTTATTTTGATACAATCCCTTATATTTTATATATTTAAAACTTGTCCAGTAGAAATATATTCTATCTTATCTTGTAATTTTTCCTCTAGCATTTTAAATGCTCTCATTCCGGTACAGTGACAAGTATAAAACTTAGTATTTCTTTCAACTAAGTTATTTCCTAAAGCATTTATAAATAAATCACTTTCGCTTATTCCAGTGCTAGGATTAAAAATATGGAAGCCACTTATAACATAGTCTAAATCTTTTCCTATTATAACCTCTGCCTTGTCAATTATATTTCTTATATCATTATGAGCACATCCACCCATTAGTACATTCTTATTATTTTCTGTTATTATAAGGTTTTGTTCGTGAACAAAATCATCTTCTAAGTACATACCATCAACTCTTTTATAAAGCACTTTATTGAATTTAGATATTTTATGTCTATTTTCTACTTCTGAAAATAAATATAACTCATCATCTATTTTCATATCTCCATCTGTCAATATTATTCTTGGATTTGACTTTAATTCTTTGTCTAATCCTATATACTTTTTGAAAATTCCTGCCATACTATAATACTCGTTGAAAGCATCCTTGTGTATATAAACCTTAGCTTTATCATTTATTTTTAAAAACTCTTCTAATCCACCACCATGATCATTATGGCCATGAGATATTACTACAATATCAACATCTGCTAAATTTATATTTAACTTCTTTGCATTTGTTAAAAATGTGCTTTTAGGACCTAAATCAAAAAGTATATTATGTTTCTCTGTTACTATATGAAATGATAAACCATGCTTATTTTCAAATTCATCTGATATTTTTGTGTTTTCTACTAATGTAGTTATTTTCAATTTACTCACTCCTCTTGTATCTCAAACTGCCTTTATACTAAAAACAACTAAAACAAACTATAAAAATTGTAATTAATAACAACTATGACTTAAACATAGTAATAAATATATACTAAAGTTAATTTAAAAACATTATAATGGTAATAAGCTTATATTCTTAGAAAATTCCTTTTCCTCTTCACTTAAATTTCTTGATACATATTGATAACAATTTAAAATTAAATCTGAATATGCATTAAAAGCTTCTTGGTTTGCAAAGCCTTTTCCTTCAAACATCCTATCCATCATCTGCATAATATTATTTATATATAAATATGGATTTACAAAGGTTATTAAGTCTCTAAATCCATTTCCTTCTAGTTCATTAATCTCATCCTGTAAAATTTGATCACATTTCCCCTTACAACAAGGAATAACTCTTACTATTTTATCATTTTCATCAGTTATTATTTGTACCATAGACATTTTTATATCTTCCATTAAATCTTTGCCACACACGGTACATCTTATTATTTCATCATTGGAAAATACATTTGACTTTTCCATAATATTTACATCTCCTTTGTTTATAATCAATTCATATCAGCTAACAATTTATTTATTTTATAAATTGTATTTTCTTCATTGATGTTATCTTCATAACAGGTTACATAAATACTTCTTCCTGATTCTAAATGTAAAACCCAATTATCTAACAAATTTAAATAAATATATCTAATGTACAAGTCGCTAAATTCTCTTCCAACAAATCCATTTCCGCTATTATAAACTTCATTGCTAACAGCATAGTTAGAATGATATATTATATCTTCAGGATTGCTTTGTATTAACTTTAAATTGCCTTCAAAGTCTATTATTAAGGAATTATTATATCTATCATCGCCCTCATTCAAAACTTTCCTTACATCTTTTTCATTAAAAATATTAGGCTTTGTTTTTCTATGTACTACTATTTCAATATTAAAGTTCTCAACACCATAACAATTTAACTGAAATTCTAAAATATTAACCTTTTCGTCATTTATAAAAATAATGTTGTTATCAGTAAGCCATTTTTCAGCTTCTTCATGTGTGTTAAATATCATATCATTTTCAAAATCAATAGTTAAAAAGTGCTCTTGTGCCTCCCAATTGTTATTTTTCTTCAGTCTATAAACTGACTCTAAAGGTATTTTATAAGCATTAATTGTAAAAACCATATCCTCACCCCTAGTCATTAAATATAAAAACAAAACCAAATAATTACATTTTAATTATATCATTCTATTAACCTTTTGTACACATTTACATAACATATAAAAACATCTAATTTCTTAAAATTGTAAAATAGTTCTTTATTCTCAATTTTAAAAATCTAGTAAATAAAAATTAATAATACAAACTGACTTAAATGCTATTATGTTTCAATCAAAATTAAAGATTAAATGAATTATATTAAAAAAAGCAAACTAACTTCTTATTTGCTAGTTTGCTCTTTACTTATTTATATTTATTAAAAGAATAGATTTCATCAATATTCTTTCTTATTTTTCTTCTTGTAACTTTTTCAGCATAGTAACCTAATGAAATTACTAAATGAATTTCTTTATTTGTAGGAACACCAATAAGATTTTTAATATTTTTTTCTTTAAACCACCCCATCATACAAGTTCCAAGTCCTAGTTCAGTGGCTGCCAAACATAAATGTTCTGATGCTATTCCTATATCCATAGAAGTATAATCCTTCTTCTTTATAAGCTCTCCCATTTTAGATGTTAAATTTCTCTTCTCTCCAACAACAACTATAAAAACAGGTGATGTTAAAGCAAATTTATTAATTCCTATCATAGGATCATATAAATTCTCTGCAATTTTTCCAACTAAATTTTTATCATTAACAACAATAAATTTCCATGGTTGTGCATTGCAAGCTGATGGTGCTACCCTTGCTGCTTCTATTATTTTTATTATCTTTTCTTTTTCAACGTCTTTGTCTAAATACCCTCTTACACTTTCTCTTTTATTGACTAAATCAAAAAAATCCATTGCTCTACTCCCATTAATTACAAATTTTATATTTATCTTCAAATAATATTATAAGCTATATTTAGATTCTTTTTAATTCTAAAAATTCCTCTACAATCGTAGGATCAAATTGAGTACCAGCGTTCTTTTTAAGTTCCTTTTTTGCTTCTTCAATACTAAGTCTTCCTTTATAGACCCTTTTGTTTGTCATAGCATCATAAGAATCTACTACATTTATAATTCTAGCAAGTAATGGAATATCATCTCCTTTTAATCCCAAAGGATAACCAGTACCATCATATCTTTCATGGTGAGCTAATATGCAAGGAGCTATTTTTTTAAATTCTGGATTAAACATAGCAATTCTATATCCTTTTTCAGCATGAGTTTTTATTATTTCATACTCTTCCTTTGTTAACTCACTTGGCTTAGATAAGATTACCTTTGGAATTCCTACTTTCCCTATATCATGAAGTTTAGCTAGCATTTTTAATTTTTTTAATTCCTTTTCTGATAAATTCATCTTTTTACCTAGTTCAACAGCATACTTCTTAACTCTATTTATATGATCTTTAACATCTTCATGTCTTAAAAAAAGCTCTTTATTTAATGAATCTACTATATTCTTTCTTATATGCTTTTCATTTACTAATTTTTCTCTATATACCTTATCTTCAGCTTCTACTAATACTTCATCTATTAGTTTATTACTCTCTTTTTTACTAGATACTCCAAGTGCTATACTTAAAGGAATTATAGTTTTATGATTAAGTTTGCAATTTTTTCTTATTCTATTGCATATAGCTTCTGCTTCTTCCTCTGTTGTCTTAGGAAGAAGAATGCAAAACTCATCTCCTCCCCACCTAAATATAAGATCATCTTTTCTACAAGAATTTTTTATTACCTTTGAAATTTCTTTTAAGATATTATCTCCTTCTAAATGACCAATAGCATCATTTATTACCTTAAGCCCATTTAAATCTCCCATCACAAAGCTTAAAGGGAAAAATTCCTCATCATTTAACTCTTCTAGCTTTTCGTCAAAATAAGCTCTGTTATAAAGCCCTGTAAGTTTATCTCTATAACTCATTTTTTTTAGTCTATTTTCTAAAACAACATTCTCAGTTACATCTCTAACTACACCTACAATACCTGTTACACTTCCATTGTTATCTATAACTGGCACTTTAATAGATTCTATATATTTTATTTTTTTATTAAGCTTTACTCGTATTTTTCCCCTTACTTTCTTTTTAGTATTGATAACTTCTTTATCTTGATCTATTAAATCATCTATTATCTTTTCTTCCTTAATAAAATCATCATCCTTACAAGATTCCTTTACAATACTCTTTATATCTCTCCCAATTATTTCTTCTCTATTTTTTCTATAGTATTCATTGGCTAAAGTATCATTACACTTTAAATATTTTCCATTCTTATCTTTATGATAAATCCCATCCGGAATAGATTCCACAATAGTATTTAGAAGTTCCTTTTGATTTATGAGCTCTTGCTCATACTTTTTTCTTTCACTTTGATCCTGAAGAATTCCTAAAAAACACTTTATTTCTTCATTTTCTTTTATAGGTGCTAGATAACATTCTAAAAAAGTCCCTTTTGGATATCCTAAATTTTCTGCATACCCTGAAAAAAGTTTAGGTTTTCCTTCTTTAATTACTAACTTATAATTTCCTATATACTCATTTGCCATTTCTTTGCTAAAAAGTTCATTTAGACTTTTGCCAATTATCTCTTCTTTATTTAAACTTAATGTATTTGCATAGTATTTATTGACAAAAATAAATCTACCATCTACGCCTACTAACCATACTGAATAAGGTATGTTATCTAATAATACCTCTAATAAATTTAAATTCATAAACTTCATCCTTCTTTACTTATATACTATTAGAATTTAATTTTATCATAAAAAAAGATAAATTTAAAGACTATTAATAATATTTAAAAAGTATTATAGTATATATAACAATAAAAGTATCACAAAGCATACTGATACTGAAGGGAGAGATTTTTATGAAGATCGTAATATCTGGAAAAAAAATAAAACTTACAGATGGTATCACAGGATACATTGACAAGAAATTCAGCAGATTGGAAAAACTCCTTGATCCAGATGCAGAGTTAAGAGTTACAGTTAGTGCAAATAAAAAGACCAAACAGAAAGTAGAGGTAACGCTGGATAATATTAACGGTCATGTAGTAAGAGCTGAAGAAATACAGGAAGATTTGTATTCAGCAATAGACTTGGTTTGTGACAAGTTAAATAGACAGATAGTTAAGTATAAAAATAAATTCAAAAAGAGAAAACCAGGAAATGATACTATAAGATTTGAAAAGTTTGAAGAACTTTTAGATGAAAATGTTGAAATAGTTCCTGAAGAAGAAGGGGTAGCTTTTGAAAGAAAGAAAAGATTTAATCTTAGACCTATGAGTCCAGAAGAAGCTGTTTTACAGATGAATCTTTTGGGACATGATTTCTTCTTATTTAAAGATCAAGACACATTTGAAGTTTCTTTAGTATATAGAAGGGGAGACGGTGGATACGGTCTTATTGAGCAAGAATAAATATATGATAAATATTCAGGAATTTAGTTCTTGAAATATCAGATATAAAAGGGGAAGCAGTACTTAGTTGTACTGTTTCCTTTTTGTGATTATAGTTATTATTTATAATTTGAATTTCGTAATATTGACTTGTTAGCAATTATTAGTATACTATAAGATAGTAATATATTTATAAATTTTTGCTAAGGATAAATAAGTATTTTATTAGAGAATAAAGAAAAATGGGGTGTGTTTAATTTGATAATACAAAAGCAGTTTCAGATATATGAGTCAGAGTTTGAAAGGGAAATTTTTGGAAATTTTGATGAAAACGTAAAACTTATAGAAAAGCATTTAAAAATAGATATTCTTTTAAGAGAAGGTAAACTTGTTCTTATTGGAGAAGAAAAAAACGTTGATTTAGCGATGAGGCTTATGAATGAGCTTCAATCAATGGTCAAAGCAGGAAAAAAACTTGACAGACAATCAATAACCTATTCAATGGGCCTACTATTTGATGGCAATGAAGAAAAAATGAAAGAGCTAGAAGCTACAATTGCAATAACTAAAAAAGGTAATCCAGTTCAACCTAAAACATTAGGTCAAAAAGAGTATGTAAAACTTATTGAAAATAATGATATTACCTTTGGGATAGGTCCAGCTGGAACAGGAAAAACATACCTTGCAGTAGCTATGGCAGCTAAGGCCTTTAGAAATGATGAGGTGTCTAGGATTATTTTGACAAGACCTGCAGTAGAAGCTGGAGAATCTTTAGGTTTTTTACCAGGAGATCTCAAAGATAAGGTAGATCCGTATCTAAGACCCTTATATGATGCCTTATTTGAAATGTTTGGTGCAGAAAAGTTTAATAAACTTTTAGAAAGAGGGACAATTGAAGTAGCCCCTTTAGCATTTATGAGAGGGAGAACTCTTGATAATGCCTTTATAATACTTGATGAGGCACAAAATACTACTTCAGAACAGATGAAAATGTTTTTGACTAGACTAGGCTTTGGTTCAAAGGCGGTAATTACAGGAGATATAACTCAAATAGACCTTCCGACAAATAGAAAGAGTGGTTTAATTCAAGCTTGTAAAATCCTATCTGGAGTAAAGGGAATAGGCTATAAGGAGTTAACAGAAAAAGACGTAGTAAGACATGAGCTTGTACAAAGAATTATAAAAGCCTATACAAAGTATGAAAAGCAACAAGAATATAAAGAGGCTAAGAAGAAAAAGGAAAAAAAGTAGTTTAAGTAACTATTTTATTAAAAGTTGAGTGGCTTTTAAGAGAGGAAGGGGTAAAAATGGAAATAATTTTTGATGATAGACAGGAGTTTAAAAAATTAGAGGCGGATTTGATGGAAAAAATAGAGGCTGTTATGAAGGCTTGCTTGGAGTATGAATCTTATTCTGATGATTATGAAGTCAGTCTATCCTTTGTTACAAATGAAGAAATAAGAGAATTAAATAGAAATTTTAGAAATATTGATAGGGTAACAGATGTATTGTCTTTTCCTATGATGACAGATGATGATTTTGAAATAGAGTATGAAGAAGAGTCTTTAGGAGATATAGTAATTTCAATAGAAAGAGCAAGTGAGCAGGCTAAAGAGTATGGACATAGTCTTGAAAGAGAAGTTTGTTTTTTAGTATGTCATAGTATGTTCCATCTTCTAGGTTATGATCATATGCAAGATGACGAAGCTAAAGATATGCGTAGTAGGGAAGAGGCTGTTCTTCAAAAGCTTGAAATTACGAGGGAAAAATAAATGGCGAGAAGAGAAAAAAAGAAAAAAAAGAAAAAAAAACAGAGTTTTGTTAAATCAGTAAATGCTGCAATAGAAGGGGTAATGTATACCTTTAAAAGTGAAAGAAATATGAAAATACATTATTTAGCATCACTTGTAATTTTGATAGCCAGTTTATTTTTTAATTTTTCAAAAGTAGAATTTATTTTATTATTGGGGTCAATTACCCTAGTTGTAATTTCTGAAATGTTTAATACGGCTATTGAAAAAGCGGTAGATCTTGCGACTAGTGAGATACATCCTTTGGCAAAAATTGCAAAAGATGTTGCGGCAGGGGCGGTCTTAGTATCATCTCTTTACTCGCTTGTGGTTGCCTATATATTATTTTATAATAAGCTTACATCTCTGACTGTAAGTTTAGTATATAGAATAAGAGAGTCTGAATTGCATATTACCCTAATATGTATAGTGATTATATTAATCGCAGTAGTGGTAGTAAAGGCTGTTACATTTACGGGGACTCCTTTGAGAGGCGGTATGCCAAGTGGACATGCAGCGCTTGCATTTGCTTTGGCAACTTCAATTACCTTGATGACAGAAAGAGTAGAGGCCTCTTCTCTTGCTTATCTAATGGCCCTTTTAGTTGCACAAAGTAGAATAGAAGGAAAAATTCATACTTTCTGGGAAGCAATGGCAGGAGGAATATTGGGAACTCTTATTGCGGTAGTAGTATTCCAGTTAGGTTTATTTTATTAGATAGGAGTTGTAACTTAAAAAAAACATAAAAAGTTGCTACTAGCATTAGAGAGGGTGCTATTTTATAATTTTATAAAATATGGTATAATATACTAGATCTAAGTTAAAAAAAGTAAGGAGAAAAATATGAAATATAAATCAGGATTCGTAAGTATAATAGGAAGGCCTAATGTAGGTAAGTCTACGCTTATGAATAATATAGTTGGTGAAAAGATCGCCATAATGAGTGATAAACCACAAACAACAAGAAACACAATACAGGCTGTATATACAGATGAAGAGGCGCAGATAGTCTTTTTAGATACACCAGGTATTCACAAACCAAAAAATAAACTTGGTGAGATGATGGTAAAGTCTGCTGAGGACGCATTTAGAAATGTAGACTGTATAATATTTGTAGTAGATGATTCTAAAAAAATAGGCAAGGGAGACTCTATGATTATAGAGCAGCTTAGAAAAACAAAGACTCCTGTCTATCTTGTAATTAATAAAATCGATAAATTGGATAATAAGGAAGAGCTTTTTGAATTAATTCAAATGTATGATCAAGAAGGAGTATTTGAAGAAATAATACCGACATCAGCACTTAAGGGTTCAAATGTAGGTGAGCTTGTTTCAGTAATAAAGGGCAAGTTATCACAGGGGCCTAAGTATTTTCCAGATTATATGGTTACAGACCAACCAGAAAGAATACTTGTTTCTGAGTTGATAAGAGAAAAAATACTTTTGTATACAAATGAGGAAGTACCTCATGGTGTGGCAGTTAGTATAGAAAAAATGAAAAAAAGAAAGAATAAGGATATGATAGATATATCTGCTGTTATATTCTGTGAAAGAGATTCACATAAGGGAATTATAATTGGAAAAGCTGGAAGAAAATTAAAGGGTATTGGTAAGTCAGCAAGAGAAGAAATAGAATTTCTTTTAGGATCTCAGGTTAATCTTCAGTTGTGGGTAAAGGTAAAGGAAAATTGGAGAAATTTACCAAATTATATAAATGACTTTGGATTAAATGAAAATAGAGATTAATTTTTAAATGAAAATTCAAAAATAAATTATTAATGTAAATCAAAGGTGGTTAGAATGGACAAAAAACAGGACTCGTCGCGAGAGTTGTACGATGAAGTTAAAGAGATGATGGATGCGAACAAACTAATAGAATTGAGGGAGATGTTGGAAGAATATCATAATATGGATATATATGATATTTTGTTGGAGTTAGATGAAACAAACAGGATAAAATTATTTGAAATTTTACCCCTAGATACAGCAGCTTCAATTCTAGAAGAATGCGAGGCAGAATTTTTTATCAGTATAATTTCTAGTATGGATAAAGAACATATTAGGAGTGTATTTGATGAAATGTCTCTTGGAGATTTATCTGATATACTTCGCGACCTTGATGAAGAAGAAAGAGAAAAAATTCTTGATGCGGTCAGTAAAGAAGATGAAGATGAATTAAGAGAGTTGCTTGCATATTTGGATGATACATCAGGTTCAACCATGAAAAAAGGATACATAACAGTAAACAAGAATTTGAATGTTATGGAGGCAATAAATACAATAAGAAAAGAAGCTACAGAAGCTGATTCTATATACTATATTTATGTAGTTGATAATGAACAAAAACTAGTAGGAGTATTATCTTTAAGAGATTTATTTGTATCTAAAGAGACAGATCTTGTAGAAGATATAATGATTGAAAATGTAAAATCAGTTAGAGATAGTGAAGATAGGGAAGAAGCAGTAAAGGTGGTTTCAAAATATAATTTAGTGGCCGTTCCAGTGGTAGATGGAGAGGGAGTACTAAAGGGAATAATAACAGTAGATGATATTTTAGATGTTATGGAAGAAGAAGCTACAGAGGATATGTATAAGTTTGCTGGAAGTAGTGAGCATGAAAGAGATGTGGCAGAGAATGAAAAATCTACTTTATTTGAACAAGTAAAATCTTGTGTCAGAGGAAGGGCTGCATGGCTAATACTTACAGTGGGACTTTCTTTTATCTCAGTACTTATATTTACGAAATTAAAATTCTTAATAGGAAGTAGTGGGGTAGAGCTTTTATTCTTTATTCCATTGGTAATAGCCATGGGCGGAAATGTAGGTTGTCAATCATCTGCTGTAACAATAATAAATCTTACAAATAAAGATAAAGAAGTGGATTCAGTGACTGTTTACAAGGAAATAATAAGTAGTCTTGTAAATGGTATTATAATTGCAGCTATTGTAGGTTTAATACTTACGATATTTGTAAAGGATACTACAATAACTTTAGTGGTTTCTATTTCAACTCTAATAAATATGATTCTTGGAGCAACACTTGGTACTTTGCTACCAATAATGCTTGAAAAAATGGATCTAGATCCGTCTGTAATATCTTCGTTAATAGTGGCAGTGATAATGGATATCATAGGGATTTTGGTTTATTTAGCCTTGATAGCAGTACTGCTATAAAAGTGGCTAGCCTGAAAGTGGGTTTTTAATAGAAGTTAGAAAATAAAAATGGCTAAACTTCAACATTTCACTTGTTGGGTTTAACCATTTTTTATTTTGATTAAGCCAGTTGAGTTTATTTTTTTTAGACTATCATTAAGATTTTAAAATATATTTAGATAAATTTTAATGTCTGAACGATTTTTTATATAAAAAATCAGAATGCTTTTTAACTAGAAGCTGATTTGGCAGATTAGTTTAGTCAAAATTATATTTTATAAGTAAAGTTTGATTAAAAAAAATAATAAATATAAGTAGAAGCTATACATATTGTATATTATGTGTATAATATATTATATACACACAATGTGAAAATAGAAAGTAGAAATAATTAGGTGATTATATGGCAACATTAAATACACAAGGAATTGTATTAAAAAGTATTAAATACAAGGAAAATGATTTAATATTAACTATTTTTAGCAGAAAGTACGGTAAACTTTCTGCCATTGCTAGATCGGCTAGAAAAGCTAAGAGTAGGCATCTTCCAACATCACAGATATTTTCTTATAATAACTATGTATTAAACAAGCAAAGGGATCTTTTTACAATATATCAAAGTGAAAGTATTAAAAGTTTTTATAATATATCTATGGATTTTGAAAGTTTTGCATATACATCATTTATAATGTCTTTAGTGGAAATGAATTTAGAAGAGGGCCAAGCTAATAACAAACTTTTTGAACTTTTGGTTCAAACCTT
>RCNI01001520.1_pt1 | contig 12373 bp, 12 predicted proteins | sample 2041151 | NCBI WGS metagenome assembly RCNI01 (sample SAMN09708214, study PRJNA481090) | feces metagenome | isolation source: feces | place: Antarctica: Albino Rookery
GCGGCTTTTTCTTTGTGCTTATTTACATATTACTGGGTCATGTGCCCTTTATTCTGGTTCAGCGGTACAACCGTCCACGTCTTGTGAAGCTGTACAGCCGCATGGAAGCCCGAAAGGAGACACGATAAACCAATGAAGACATTGATCCTTAGCTGCACCACTGGAGAGGGGCATAATGCCTGCGCCAGAGCCATCAAAGAATACTACGATGCAGTGGGCGAAGCGTGTTTCATTATGGACAGTCTGTCCTTTGTCTCGGAAGAGGTCTCCAAAATCGTTGCCAAAGGACATATCCTCATCTATCGGAAGTTCTCCCCGGTGTTTGAGTGGGGGTATGAATATGCCCAGAATCACCCCAAGCAGTTTGACCAGAAAAAGCTCCTGTATCAGTTTTTTGCCCAGGGGACAAAAGCCCTTTACCGGTATATTACAGAAAATGGATATGATGCCATTATCTGCACCCATCCCTTTGCGGCGCTGATGGTCACGGCGGTGCGCAGGCGCTGCAGCCTTGCTGCCGATACAGCCTTTGTAGCAACGGATTATACCTGCTGCCCGGGTGTAAACTGCTCGGATGTGGATACCTATTTTATCCCGGATGCGGCACTGCTCCGGGAATTTGAGGACCAGGAGGTTCCGGCGCAAAAACTATGTCCCAGCGGAATCCCCATTCGACAGGTTTTTTATTCGGCAGAGTCTAAAGTAGAGGCAAAGAAGGCCTTCGGCATTGCGCCCCAGCGGAAACACATTGTGATGGCCTGCGGCAGTATGGGCTGCGGCCCCATTGAGGACCTTTCTGAGACCATTGCCCCCCTGCTGAAGGGGGATATGGAACTGACCATTGTGTGCGGAACCAACGAAAAGCTGGAGGCGAGCATGCGCCAGATCCATGAAAATGCGTCCAATGTCCATGTCCACGGCTTTGTAAGGAACATGTCCCTGCTGCTGGACAGCGCAGATGTGTACATCACAAAACCCGGAGGACTCAGCATCACGGAGGCCATGGCGAAGAATGTGCCTATGGTACTTGTGAATGCGGTGGGCGGCTGTGAGAGCTATAACCTCAATCACCTGCTCCTGCTGAAACAGGCTGTCACGGGAGACAGTCTGGGGCAGCTGGCAGAGGTCTGCGTACAGACAGCGAAAGAGTGGCCCCACCCGGTACACCCGGACAGCCCCGGTGCTTTGAATGGCGCAAAAATAATCTACGAAACCATGAAAAAAAGGAATCTCGCATATGAAGCACACCAACAAGGGGCGGCTTGTACCACAGGTTGATTACCGAAACTTTCGACTGAGCAAAATCAATGACCAGGAGTATCGCCACACGAAGCTGCTGCTGTTTTGGCCCATTTATATCCTAAGCTATTTTTTCGTGGAGGCGGTAAACCCCGTAGAGCGGTGCTTTCTCATCCACACGGCTGTGGATGACATGATCCCGTTTTGTGAGTGGTTCATCATCCCGTACCTGCTTTGGAGTCCCATTATGCTGGGGGTTCAGCTGTATCTGATGGTGTACGATGTACCAGCTTTCAAAAAATACTCCAAGTTTTTGATTGTCTCCTTTTCCATCGCCACCGTGATTTTTCTGGTGTTTCCCACCTACCAGAATCTGCGGCCGGAGCAGCTTTCAAGAGACAATCTTTTGACAAGGCTGGTGGGGCTTATTTATGCGGTGGATACCAGTACCAATGTATGTCCCTCCGGTCATGTCATTGGCTCCTTTGCCTATTGGGCGGCAGCGCTCCATTCGGACGTGTTCAGAACCCCGGGGAAAATGACGGTGATTACCATTCTGGCAATTCTCACCAGTGTAGCCACGGTGTTTTTGAAGCAGCACACCATAATCGATGTGGTGGCGGCCATTCCGGTTTGTGCAGTGGCCTACTGGATTTGCTACAGAAAGAAAGGCAGCAAATAACGGATACGATTTGCCTTGCAGATGTAAAAAGAGCCTGTGCTACATGCACAGGCTCTTTTCAGCTTGCCAAAGAAGTATGTCATTCGGAGGAAACGAAGTGACCGTACAATCCTCCCGGTCATTCTGAGGAGCAAAGCGACGAAGAATCTTTCCATAAAGATCCTTCGCTGGCGCTCAGGATGACAGGGGTCGCTCAGAATGACAGGGGGCGTACAGAATTGCACACAAACTATCCAGTTAAAGGGAGTCTTGTGTACACAGATGCACTGTGACTAGGTTTTTTGACAGGCTCTTTTAGGTTTCCCGGTATTTGGCCATCATGGATTTAAACAGCTCCTGGGCGGAGGGGGGCGTATAGGTGATGGCATTTGCGCCGGCCTCAATGGTCTTAAGAATTGCGTCGGGCTGATTGCCGCCGGTGGCGATGATGGGGATGTTGGGAAAGTCCCGGCGGATGGAGCGCACAACCTCCGGGGTGTTGGGGCCGCAAGCTACGTTCAAAATGGAGGCTCCGTTGTCCATCCGGGCGCCAATGTCGGTTTTGTCATCAATAACGGTGATAATGACCGGAATATCCACCGCCCGGGAGACTGCCAGCAGGTTCATGTTGTTGATGGGTGCATTCAGCACCACGCCCATGGCCCCCTGGCTCTCTGCATCCTTTGCAAGGGAGATGGTACGCAGTCCACGGGTGGTACCGCCGCCCACGCCGCAGAATACAGGCACATAGGCGGCTTTAATGAGGGCATCGCTGATGGACTGCTGAGGGGTAAAGGGATATACGGCAAATACCGCATCGGCATCACAGTTTTTTATGATAGCCAGATCCGTGGTGAAAACCAGACTTTTGATCCGTCTGCCATAGATGGAAATTCCGCTGGCTCTTCTGATTTCTTTCGGCATTTCCAGAATATTATGGCGCAGTTTGCTCTCGATGTAGGGCATTTGTTTTTTCTGCTGTTCCATAAAACCCCTCCTTATAGTAAGATAATGGGCACATTATAATGGAAAACCATGGGGGAATCGGTGAATATGAAATGAACATCCTGTAAATCTTCTGTACCGCTTTTGTCCGTGTTCACAGTTTATTTTGGATTCGTTCTGGCTTTTTTCAAAATGGATTATTACACTGGTCATTAGAATTTTAAAAAGGGATATTTTTTGCGATTTACAGAAAAAAGTGTACCTTTCCCGATAGGAGAGTACTATGAAAACCAAAAAACTGAAAAAAGTTCTGCTGCTCATCCTGGCGGCTGCTGTGCTTATTCTGGCGGTTTCCTGCGTGGTTGTGCCGTATTTTCAGAAGCGTGTGACGCTCTCCGGAGGCGTACCCCACCCTGCGGATCTGGGCAGCGCCAATGAGCGGGTGCTGTCCGTGGACGACAACACCCAGGCGCTTTTATGGCGGCTGCGTGTGATCGAAGAGGCCCGGGAGGAGCTGGTGTTTACCACTTACAGCTTTAAGGACGATGACAGCGGACGGGATATTATGGCAGCGCTGCTCCACGCATCGGAGCGGGGCGTGAAGGTGCGCATGGTGGTGGACGGCATCACATCCCTGCTGGATTTGCAGAAGAGTCAGTGCTTTCAGGCCCTCAGCGCTGCGGAAAATGTGGAAATACGGGTCTATAACCCTGTGAATCTGCTGACACCCTGGAGGCTCAATTACCGGATGCATGATAAATACCTGGTTGCAGATGATACTGTCTACATTCTGGGAGGGCGCAACACAAAGAATCTCTCTCTGGGCAATTACCAGGAAAAGCAGGATAGGGACCGGGATGTGGTGGTGTATGCCCCCAGACAGGACAGCCGCAATTCTGTGACACAGGTGCGGGACTATTTTGAGAGGATCTGGGCGCTGCCCACCACAGAAGCCTTTCCCACCTCCGGCAGAAATCATGAAAAAGGGCTGAAGACCCTTCATGAGCGGTATGAGACTCTGGGGCAGATGTATCCGGAGGCCTTCCGGGAGACCGACTGGGAGGGCGCTACCATGGCAACAAAAGGGGTACAGCTGCTTACCAATCCCATTGAAGCGGAAAACAAAGCCCCCGTACTGTGGAGCAGCCTCATCTCCCTTATGAATGCAGGGGAGGAGAGCATTGTCCAGACCCCCTACCTTATCTGTAACCGAAAGATGTATGAGGATCTTACGGACCTGTGGAGAGAGGGAAAGAAGACAGAGATCATCCTCAACTCCGTGGAGACCGGGGCCAATGTGTTCGGCGGTACCGACTATTTAAATGAGAAACGGGAGATTCGGAACACCGGTACCCACATTTATGAGTACACAGGCGCCCATTCCTCCCACACCAAAACCGTGCTGATTGACCGGGATATCAGCATTGTGGGCTCCTTCAATTTTGACATGCGAAGCGCCTATCTGGATACGGAGATGATGCTGGTCATCAAAAGCCCGGAGCTGAATGACCAGCTGCGCGGCATAGCCGAGACCCAGAAAAATGAGAGCCGCCACCTGCTGCCCGATGGCTCGGTGTCCTTTGGCACCGGGTATCAGCACAGAAATCTGCCCCTTCCCAAATATGTAGTCTATGGAATGCTCCGGGTGATTATCCGGCCCTTCCGGCATTTGGTCTGAAAAAAACCAGCCACGATACCGTGGCTGGTTTTTGCAGCTTGTCAAAAAAGTATGTCATTCGGAGGAAACGAAGTGACCGTACAATCCTCCCTGTCATTCTGAGAGAGCGCAGTGATCAAAGAATCTGAAAGATCCTTCGCTGGCGCTCAGGATGACACCTTTCTGTCATTCTGAGAGAGCGCAGTGATCAAAGAATCTGAAGGATCCTTCGCTGGCGCTTAGGATGACACCTTTCTGTCATTCTGAGGAGCAAAGCGACCGAAGAATGTGAAAGATCCTTCGCTAACGCTTAGGATGACAGGGGGGCAGGGAAGCGCTTAGGATGACAGAGGCGCTCAAGATTGCACACAAATTACCCTGTTCAATGGAGCCTTGCGCACACAGATGCGCTGTGACTGGTTTTTTGGTTTACAGAAGAGGGGCAATGACTTTCATGGCAACACCCACAATCTTGCGGGACAGCTTTTCCTTTTTGATGGACTCCCGGGTGACCGTGCGGCACTTCTGGAGCGTGTCTTGAAAATCCCGCTCGATGTCTGAAATGCAGCTTACCTCACACATATAGGTGGCGCACTCAAAATGGTGGTACAGGCTCCGGTAGTCCAGATTGATGGTGCCCACAACGGCCTCTCTGTCGTCACAGACGAAGCTCTTTGCGTGAACAAATCCGGGGGTGTACTCATAGAGCTTGATCCCGGCGGAGATCAGAGAGTTATAGTGGGTCAGCGCCAGTGCGAAGGGGATGAATTTATCCGGGATCCCCGGCAGGATCAGACGCACATCCACGCCCCGCTGGGCGGCGAATTTCAGTGCGTTTTCCATCTCCCCATCCAAAATGAGATAGGGGGTCATAATGTGGACATAGCGCTGGGCCCGGTTCAGAATGTCGATGTACACCTGCTCACCCACCTTCTCCCGGTCCAGAGGGCAGTCCCCGTAGGGAATTACATAGCCCGGGGCCTGGGTTTGGGGCTGGGTGGGGAAGGAGAGAAACCGGTCAAATTCTGTGGTCTTTTCATCCAGCGCCCACATCTGCAAAAACATCAGCGTAAAACTGGGGACAGCATCGCCTTTCACCATAACGGCGGTGTCCTTCCAGTGGCCGAATCGCTCAATATGGTTAATGTACTCATCTGCCAGATTGACACCGCCTGTAAATGCGGTATGACCGTCGATGACCAGGATTTTTCTGTGATCCCGGTAATTGTAATGGGTGGATACAAAGGGGGACAGGGGAGAAAAGGCCTTGCATTTGATGCCAAGATTATTGAGCCGCTTGGGGTAATCGTGGGGCAGAGAGGAAATCTCGCACATGCCGTCGTACATCATGCGCACATCCACGCCCTCTGCGGCCTTCTGGGCCAGAACTTCCAGGATCTTGCCCCACATGAGGCCTTCCTTCACAATGAAATACTCCATGAAGATAAAATGCTTGGCGCTTTTCAGCTGCCGCAGCATCTCCTGAAATTTGGCCTCGCCGATGGGGAAATATGTCACATCCGTGTTGGTGTAAACCGGATAACAGCCGCTGCGGGCGATGTAATGGGACAGACCCGCAACCCCCGGGTGCATAGCCTCCAGTGTGTCCCGCACCTGAGGCGACTGGGGAATTGCGCTGCGTGTCTGGGCGGTGATCTGATGAACCCGTGACTTCAAGGCCCGGTGACCGATATCCTGCTGGGTGTACAGGTACAAAAGCGCACCGAATACAGGAAAGGGCAGGATGATGACCAGCCACGTGATTTTTGCGGTGGGGTCCAGCTCACTGTTCAGCAGGTAAAGCACCATTAAAATGGTAAATACAATGCTGCCGCCGTAGATATGGGGGAGAAATTCCTCAAACCATCGGAAAGCACTGAAAAGAAAGAAAACCTGAATCAGCAGCAGTACCAGCAGCAGCCCCAAACGGCTGAAAATGGCAGAAATGATGCTTTTTTTCCCTTTGTGAATCAGTTGGATGCCTGTATTCTCTTTTTCCTGGGCCATAGAATTCTCCTTCCTGTGCTATGGAACAAACGCCCTGCGGAGCGGTATGAAAATACGTATGCAATGGATTGCTCCCAGCATTATACTATAAATACCAAAAATTTACAATTCAAAAGGGAAAACTTCCCGAAAAAGAGGGCCGCGGCAGAGTTACGACTGTGGGCGTGTGGCCCAGGGCCGGGATAATTTTGTCCGTAAGATCGGCGGTGGCGATGCGCAGGGAGGAGGTGTTGATGCAGGGGTGGCAGCCGATGTATGCCTCCTTTAAAACATCTCCGTCGATCAGCAGCCGTACACGGCGGGCGCTGTCGTTCATCAGCCCCAGAATGCTCAAAGAGCCGGGGGTGATATCCAGAAATTCCTCCATGTATTCCGGGGCGGCGAAGGACAGCCGGGAGGAGCCGATTTCTTTGGACAAAACCGAGGTTTTAAAGGGCTTGTCCCCGGGCAGGAGCAGCAGATAGAAGTCGGTATTCTGCCGGTTCGTGAGCAGCAGGTTTTTGCAGATCCCGGCGCCCAGAGTTTCCTCGATGGCAAGGCATTGCTCCATGGTCATGGCAGGCGCGTGGTCTACACGGGCGTAGGGGATGTGGTGCCGGTCCAGAAAGTCGTAAACACGCACTTCCTTCGGCAGACGCCCGGAGCAGTCTAAGGGTCTTCCCTCAAAACATTCCATGGTGATTCTCTCTCTTTCCTAAAATGAATGGCATGGGATTTTCCCATGCATTGACTTGTGTCCTATTTTGCTTTATGATGGACAAAACAAAAAAGGAGGGGTACTATGATTCAGAAGCTGGTACACGATCCCATCCTGCTTGCGAAGAAATCTGTCCCGGCCACGGCTGCGGATCTTCCGGTGGTGCAGGATCTCATGGATACGCTGCAGGCCCACAGGGACAGCTGTGTGGGAATGGCAGCCAATATGATCGGTGTCAATAAGCGGATCATCGTATTTGAATGGGAGGGCGGCTGTATGGCCATGCTGAATCCGGAGATTATCCGGCAGTCTGAGCCATACGACACAGAGGAGAGCTGCCTGTCTCTGCTGGGCGGCCCCAGAAAGACCAGGCGCTTTGGAAAAATAAAAGTGCAGTATGAGACGCCGGAGCTTCAGACAAGACTCAAAACCTTTACTGGCTGGCCGGCTCAGATCATTCAGCATGAGATTGACCACTGCAACGGGGTGCTGATTTAACAGAAAAAAGACGGCAGGCAGCTGGGAATACTGCCTGCTGTCTTCTTTAATCAAACACATACAGTCCGAAAAAGGAAATAAGACCCGGTCCGCAGTCGTACTCAATGCCGCAGGCATCGGCCATTTTCTTGGCAAAAATACAGTAGGCGGATACACAGGAATATTGCAGGTCAGGGAATTTGCAAGGCTCCCCCCTGGTGATGGCACAGGGACTGCAGAGCGCACAGCCGCTGGCGCCGATCAGAAAGCCGTCGCAGCCCTCTGCCTTGGCGTATTTCATCAGCTTGATAGCAGAGGCGTTGTGCACGCTTTTGGCGTGCTTGGTGGCGGCCTTGTCTGAGTAATCGGAGATCTCCCAGATGGTTTGCAGCACCAGAGCTTTCCTGTGGGCAAGGACTTTTTGCTTCATTGCCTCCGGAGAGCCGCAGCTGGGGGGACAGGAGTAATTGGCATCATACTGTCCGCATAGATTTTCTTCACAATAGGGCCGGAAGGACGGGTCAAACACCAGATCCTTTGTGTCCATCATCACCGCCGCGGCAAAGCCCTCTTCCAGGGCGTAGGCGATCAGTTTTTCCTCATTCATGGCAATCCCTCTTACGTATAGATGATAGACAGAGCATACCATATTTTGGCCCTGTTTTCAATCGCATGGGGCGGCTGTGCCTATAAAAAAGAAATAACCCTTGACCGGCGAATCCTTTGGACACATACCGATCAAGGGTCATTTCTGTGGAATTTTAATATCTAACATCATTGGGTAACCTCGCTTTCTTATATTTGACGTAACTTCCCTGCTTTCTTTGAAATTGCCTCCCTTTCAATTTCCTTCACACCGCACACGGTGCGCGTTTTCATCGGGATGGAAGTCCGTCTTCCAATTCCGGAACAAATCTGGAATCGCTGCTTACTAAATCATTGGTATCACCTCTTTGTACCTAAATAGTATCATGGAGATAGGAAGATTGCAATGGGTCAAGTTTCACGAAATAGTTCCCTATAGATGGTATAAAACACAGAAAACACAGGATATAGACATAGAAATATTGACACTATATATTTCTGTGTGATATAATATGCATACTGGGCTGCTCGGAAGAGAGGCCTTTTTGTCATATGGAGGAATGGCTATGCGTGAAAACACCCTGTCGTATGAAATTATTCGCAGCGCCCGAAGGACAATAGCCATCCAGATCACGCCCCAGGGACGGGTGCTGGTGCGCTGTCCCAAGAATCTTGGCACAGAACAGATCCGGAAATTTGTGGAGAGCAAATCTACCTGGATTTTAAAGCACCTGGCGGCGCAAACCGATGCTGCGCAGGCACCCTGCTTTACTGGGCAGCAGATCGAGAACTTTGCACATGAGGCCCGGAGGGTGATCCCTCAGCGGGTGGCTGAGCTGGCGCCCCTTGTAGGCGTGAGCTATGGGAAAATCACCATTCGCTGTCAGCATACCCGGTGGGGCAGTTGCAGCAGCAAGGGCAATCTGAATTTTAACTGCCTGTTGATGCTGGTACCCCCGGAGGCTCTCGATTATGTGATCGTCCATGAGCTGTGCCACCGAAAAGAGATGAACCACTCCGAACGGTTTTGGGCAGAGGTGCAGCGGATTTTGCCCGATTACCAAAAGCAGAGAGCCTGGTTAAAGACCCATGGCAGAGAGCTGATTGGGAGACTGCCATAGAGCTGATACAGCAGACTTCTTCAAAATCACGTGCAGTGCCTCCGGAGAGCCGCAGCTGTTTGATTTTACAAAATACGGGTTTGGAAAGAGCAAAGCCCTGTATTTTAAAGATCCGGACGGGATCATCCTGGAGCTGATGGAGAAAATCTCGTAAAGTCCTGTGAAAACAAAACACCGACCACTTTTTATCCGGCGGATAGAAGGTGGTCGGTATTATTTTAATCGTCCTCCTCAGTTTGTCTCATGTGACGCTTCAGCGCATCGAAAGAGTCGCTGCTGATCACATGCTCGATCCGGCAGGCATCCTCTGCTGCGGTCTGTGCATCCACGCCGATGCTTACGAGAAACTTTGTGAGGATGGTGTGGCGTTCGTAGATGGTCTTTGCCACATCCAGGCCTGAGTCCGTCAGTTCGAGGCAACCGTTTTCATCGGTGACAACATAGCCGTTTTTCCGTAACAGGCCCATTGCACGACTTACGCTGGGTTTGGAATATCCCATATATTCTGCCACATCAATAGAGCGGACATTGGGGTGCTGTTTCGACAAAACGTAAATAGACTCCAGATACATTTCGCCTGATTCCTGTAGGGACATTGGGCATCCCTCCTCTGTTTATTCCTACAATAAAGGTCATCCATACCATACCATATAATTATGCAATATGCAAGGGAAAAGGGGAACACGTTCAAGATATATTAAAAATTTTCAAAAAGCACTTGACAAAACAGAATATTAACGATATGATGTTAAAAGTTAGCTAGAGCTAACCTTTTTAAAGGGTCAAATGTTAGTATATGCTAACTTTTTTGCAAATCCGGTGCGCTGCTGCCCGGAGGAGCCAAGTCCCGTTTTTGCGGAACAGACGAATAAAATGGAATCAGGTGATACATATGAACTTAACACATGCAGAAGAGGGTAAGGAGTACATCATTCAGCAGATCGTAACAGATGACGAGGAGTTAAACGCCTTCCTGTTCTCTCTGGGGTGCTATCCCGGCGAGCCGATCACCGTGGTTGCACGTATGAACGGCAGCTGTGTGGTTTCCATCAAGGACGGCAGATACAACATCGACAATCAGCTGGCCGAGGCCATCCAGATCTAATCTTCACAAGCGAAAACAATCAGCGTTTTGCCGATTGTTTTTGACGGGGAGTTAGTTTTGGGTAACCATTTCCTGTAAGCACGGAACCTTTTGCTTAATCCGTGAATTCGCCATTTATTTTGCAAAACAGTTAGCAGATGACACCTTGAATTTGTAAACCAATCCGTAACAGGATGTAGATAAAAGAGGAGGAACAGTATATGAGAATTGCTTTAACAGGCAATCCGAACAGCGGTAAAACTACCATGTACAATGCCCTCACCGGTCGTAACGAGCGTGTGGGTAACTGGGCTGGTGTTACCGTTGAGAAGAAAGAACATCCCATTAAGAAGAGCTTTTACAGCGGTGCGGAAGAGCTGATCGCAGTTGACCTGCCCGGTGCTTACTCCATGTCCCCGTTTACTTCCGAGGAAAGCATCACAAGCTCCTACGTGAAAAACGAGAATCCCGACGTTATCATCAACATTGTGGATGCTACCAACCTGAGCCGCAGCCTGTTTTTCACCACACAGCTGCTGGAACTGGGGATCCCTGTGGTTGTAGCCCTCAACAAGACTGATATCAACCAGAAGAAGGAAACAAAGATCGATGTGGCTGCACTGTCTCAGAAGCTGGGCTGCCCTGTTATTGAGACCATTTCCACCTCTGCAAACGGCCTCAACGATGTCGTGAAGGCTGCTGTTGAGCAGAAGGGGAAGATGCAGAAGGCTCCCTACACCCAGGGGGACATCGACCTCACCGATAAGCAGGCTGTTACTGAAGCCGACAAGAAGCGCTTCGACTTTGTTAACGGCATTGTTCCCAAGGTAGAGTCCCGTAAGGTTCTCACCAAGGAGAAGAACTCCCAGGATAAGATCGACGCAATCCTCACAAACCGCTGGCTGGGTATTCCCATCTTCGCTGTTGTCATGTTCCTGGTATTTGATATTTCTCAGTCCACTGTAGGCCCCTGGCTTGCGGAGATCCTGGGCGGCTGGATCGAAGCCTTCCAGGGTTGGGTAGCAGGTCTTGTTGAGAATGCATCCCCTCTGCTGCAGTCCTTGCTGGTTGAGGGAATCATCGGCGGCGTGGGCGCTGTTGTCGGCTTCCTGCCCCTGGTCATGGTTATGTACTTCTTGATCGCTCTGCTGGAAGACTGCGGCTATATGGCCCGTGTTTCCGTTGTTCTGGACCCCATCTTCAAGAAGGTCGGTCTGTCCGGTAAGTCCGTGATTCCTTTCGTTATCGGCACCGGCTGTGCAATCCCCGGCGTTATGGCATGCCGTACCATCCGTAACGAGCGTGAGCGCAGAGCAACTGCTATGCTGACTCCCTTCATGCCCTGCGGCGCTAAGCTGCCTGTTATCGCTCTGTTTGCCAGCGTGTTTTTCGGCGACGCCTCCTGGGTCGGCACCATCATGTACTTTGTGGGTATCCTGCTGATCTTCCTGGGCGCTCTGCTTGTCAATAAGATCGCCGGTTACAAGAACCGTAAGTCTTTCTTCATCATGGAGCTGCCTGAGTATAAGTTGCCTTCTCTGAAGCGTGCATTCATCTCTATGTGCGGCCGTGGCTGGGCTTACATTGTTAAGGCCGGTACCATCATCCTGGTGTGCAACACTGCTGTACAGATCATGCAGACTTTCAACTGGAGCTTCCAGGTTGTGGAAGAGGGCATGGAGAACACCTCCATTCTGGCTTCTATCGCATCTCCCTTTGCTGTGCTGCTGGTGCCTCTGGGCTTCGGCGTGTGGCAGATGGCTGCCGCATCCATCAGTGGCTTTATTGCTAAGGAAAATGTAGTCGGTACACTGGCTGTTTGCTACGGCATTACCAACTTCATCGATGTGGAAGAAAAGGCACTGATCGGCGGCGCAAATGAAGTTGCCGTTGTCTTTGG
>RCNI01001521.1_pt1 | contig 12371 bp, 10 predicted proteins | sample 2041151 | NCBI WGS metagenome assembly RCNI01 (sample SAMN09708214, study PRJNA481090) | feces metagenome | isolation source: feces | place: Antarctica: Albino Rookery
GTTCTTTGACGATATTGATAACTTAGCGGAGCCGTTTTGGAATATTGAAAATCCCAAAACAACTCCGAAATATAACTTGACACAGTTTATTTTACACTACCAATGGTGGTGTAAAATAAACTGTGTCAAGCGTTATTGCCGAATTCGTATTTCTTATGTTCTTTGCCCTTGTTGATACATTGTACCTCAGGCTTATGAATGGAATAGATCTTTTTCTGACTATTCCGCCTTTGGGGAAGAATGGGTTTAAAGAGTTCGAGCAATTTATAATAGTCGTGATTCCTTTGAAGATTACGCTTTACCTTCCGGTTATTGTGCGTAAACGCCTGTCTGCACTGAAGGCCTTTTCCTGTTTTGGGGATGACTCCGGAAACACTGGTCGCGATAGATATCCTTCAACACAAAGGTGTAGCTTTGACGAAGAGGAAGACCCTGCTTTTTCACGAGGGCAAGAACTTTTTTCACGATCTTCTTATGCAACTTTGCATCTGTAGGGTAAGTGATATTCTTTCCCTGAACGCTAGAATCAATAAAGGTTGTATCATGATGGTGGTTTCCATTATCTTCGTTATTCTCACGAATGCTTTCCTGAAAGAGAAGTTCAATTCCCTCTTCACAGATACGTTTGCGGAAATGAACCAGTTCTGAAGAGGCACATGGGACAGACAGAGAGAACTCCTACATGCCACAAAAATACTGATAATAAGCGTTCTCGCTCCATTGTTCTACCAAAGACTCTTCTGACAGATTACGACGGTGCTTCAGGATGAGTATACCACACATTAAACGGATGGACTTGTCGGGACGACCGTTGTCCTGACAATACAAAGGTTGAAAAGCTGTTTCAAATTTTCCCCAATCTATTTTGTCGGTCAACCGGTAAAGTGGGTGCGATTGGTTCAGCATCTCAGACAGGTTACTGAATAAAGAAGGGATATTATTCGTCTTTATAATCATAAAATCTGCAAGTTTCTTAACCTAAAGAGAAGAAAACTTGCAGATTTATTAAACACTTTTATTGATTAAATTACTGAATGCCTGCAAATAAAGGTGTTTTTAAGAGATGACTAGTTAAAACTCATCGGTCGGGGAGTGTCAAGCGGCAAGGGACGGGACCAGCCGTCCCGACGCATTGCTTATGTCTATCAACTTAGCCAAAACAACATGCAAGAGGTTAGAAATACCATTTCCCATATCCTCATGCAAGTCCGTCATACACAATGCTTATATACTCGAACGATTTATTTGCGTGTATGGAATAACCCCAAACAAGCAAGTTATTGACAAACTTTTCAAAGAACTCATTTTATTTAGTGCCAAAGTCGCTTAGGCTTGGCTAATTTTTAACGAACTCTTGCTTTGGATTAATTCATCATTTAATTGTTTCTTTTATCGTCGCTCTGAATTACCTCTGTGAGTAAGGCACCGGGTAGAATGCTCCATATTGAAACTACAATCTTTCCTTCTTCCATTTATTTCTGACTGATGTTATATATATTTTTTTTAATAGTTTTGCTCCGAGAATTGGCCTATAATGCTCTGGTTCATAATAGTGATGATAATCTTCGGTAAACTGGTTCACACCTGTGAAATCAAAGATGTTTTCGTAACCAAAAACTTCTTGCAGCTGTTCTAGGTCTTTCTGGTGCATTTTCTTTTGGTAGAAGTCAGGGCCGATTATCAGTGTGAGATTCGTGGAATGTTTGCTGCAGATATTCTGTAATTCCTGCATTAATTTCCTTTGATTTTTAAAGATAACTTGACTTTCCGTCTGTCCGGGACATCTTTCCTTTTTATGAAATTCATCTCTATGTTTAGTCCAATAAAGTTCGCCGTCTTTTTCAATCTCCCGTTCTCGGGGATTCAGAAAATTGTTTGTATATGGTTCACGTATCGGACCATTCTCTACAATAACCTTTTTCATGTTGGGCGAGTATTTTCCAGTGATTTTGAAACTTAAGAATGGAAAACATTTTTGAGGCATCAGGAAAGTCTGTAAATTTCGTAATATGAACTGACTCTGTGAGATTCCTGCCGATTCATAAGAAAAAATTCTGTTGGTGTTCTGAGAAGGAACAGTAACAGAAAAAGATTTTGCATCAAGTACCACCAATAGATTATCAATCTTAGCATGATTCTCATCCAAGGCTTTTAGTTTTTGACAGACTCCTGCGAAACTTTCTCCATTCTCAAAGAATCGAACAGCCTTTGAACCATCCGAAAGGTATTTTTCCCACTCTTCGGTACGAAAAGCCATCGTGCATGAATTTCCAACAATAAAAGAATTGAAAGGTATCGAATCCCTGTTGTTCAAATAGTTTTGCCAGCCAACATACCCTTCGTTTAAAAAAACTTCCGACTGATCAAATCGCTGATATTTTCTAAGAATCATGTCCGGATCAAAAATAAAATAAACAGCAATCAGTGGGAGAAAAGGTAGAGTTAAAAATAATAATTTTCCGTATAGCTTGGCTAAGGGAACGTTTTGTCGTCTATATGATTCTTTTTCCATAATCCTCAAAATTGTAAGTAGATAAAACTATCATTCTCAAACATACCTAATAAAAACAAGGCAAAAACAAGAGAGAAGTAAACGCACCAGCGTGCCCATCCAGGAAGTCGGCTGCTTCTCTCAATCAAGTCTCTTTTTGTTGAGAAACTTTCGTAAATAAGCATCAGTAGCAGGGCAGAACCTGCAACGATACAGAAATGATCGCTCATCCCTATATTCATTTCTTTCCAGGACTTGTGTGGTTCAAACGAAATATGGGAAATGAACTGTATGGCATCGTTTAACGTATTTGCTCTGAAGAAAATAAGTGAGACGGCAAAAAGCAGATAGGTACGGATAATGTACACTGCAGAAGCTACGTTGGATCCAACCATTCTTTCAAAATGTATCCTGACACCTTGGAGTCGCATTTCTAAACAGATAATTGTTCCTTGAATAAGACCATAGATTAAGAAAGTGTATCCGATCCCATGCCATAATCCCAATAGGGTGAATGTCGCTAGAAGACTGACATATATTCCTGCCTTTCCCCATCTTCTCAGAGCTGCTGTCATGGGCATGAACAGGTAATCTCTAACCCAAAAAGATAACGACATGTGCCATCTCCTCCATAGGTCGGCAGTTGTTTTAGAACTGAATGGAAAATTAAAGTTGGGAGAAAGCTGAATGCCGAACATCTTGGCTCCGCCAAGAGCCATATCCGTATAGCCCGAGAAGTCCGTATACAGCTCAATGGGGTAAATCAGACAGGTCATGAGCAGTTGCAGGCCCGAAGCATCGCTAACGTTACTAAATATATCTGTCGTATAAGGAGAAAGATAATTTGCAATAAGTAATTTTTTCATTATTCCCAAAAATATCAACTTCAATCCATACACAGAGTTATCATAACTGAATGGCTTCGGCTGGCGAATCTGTTCAATTAAAGAACCGTATCTTTCTATCGGACCTAATAGGAACTTTAAAAAGAATAACATGTACAGACTGAAATCAAGGAAATTCTTTTCCGGCTCTTCTTCCTGCCAGTATACGTCGGTCAGGTAGCCTATGGCCTGAAACGTGTAGAATGACATTCCTAGTGGATAAAGAAACCGTTGGATAAACAAAACATGTGTTTCTTCGGTTGATCCTGAAGGTATCAGGACTCTTATCCAGTCTGGATTATGAAATAGTAGCCATAGTCCTACTAAGATGACAATTGATGCGAAATAGTTTATCTGTACAAGTTTCTCATTATCTTTGTTCTTTTCAATTACTTGAGCGGCTACAAACGTAAACACTGTTGTTGTCAGAGACATTGCAAGGAAGAAAGGGTTGTTCCATGCAATGAAGATACAGCTTGCAGCCAATAAGTAATAATTTCGTGTTTTTGCCGAACTGAGGCTGTAAAGCACGAAGGTAGAAATGAACAGGATTACAAAATCTATAGATAAGAATGCCATTGTTATTTCATTTTCTTTTCAATAGTCTGAACCAATTCACCCACATTGCTTATTTTCATCAGATCCCTGAAATTGATTCGCACATTGAATTGTTTTTCAATTTCTGCAATGATGAGCATATGAGTCAGTGAATCCCAGCCGTCAACGTCATTGCTTGTTGTTTCATTGGAAAGAATGATAGTATCATTCTTTAATATACAGCGTATAATCTCCTGTATACGTGTAAAGATAATCTCTTGTTGCATCATAATTAGTTGAATGAGTTAAATATTTCTTTGATTTTTGTTCGGTCTATCTTATTGCTATTATTAATAGGAAATTTGTCAAAGAATTGAATTTCACGAGGAATCATATAATAGGGAAGCTCTCTCTGAAGAAATGCTTTCAGACTTTCGGTATCTATACCGCCTTTGCCTTCAATGATTAAAGCTATAAAGTCACCAGTGCCTTTCTGACTGTAGGTAATGGCTATTGCGTTTCTGGAAAAATTCAAAAATTTCTTTACCGTATTTTCAATCTCACTCAGTTCAACTCTGAAGCCTTGAATCTTAACTTGATGATCCTTGCGCCCGCAATAAAAGATGTCTCCTTCTTCATCCATGAAACATAAGTCACCTGTCCTGTAGAACTTATCCCCCAATGGAGATTCTATCATTGCTTCATTTGTCTTTTCAGGATTGTTCAGATAGCCTCCCATGACCTGGGGCCCTGATATCAGGAGCTCACCTTGCTCTCCTATTGCCAGACGTTCGCCTTTTTCATCAACGATGACAGCCTCTATTCCAGTAAAAGGATGTCCTATGGCTATCATGCCATTATATTCCTTTATATCTTCTTTGGGAATCTTATAGCTGCAGCAATAAATAGTGGCTTCAGTCGGCCCATACAGATTAACAAATGTGGCATGAGGTGCACACATTCTGAATTTTGAAATGATTTCTACCTGTGAAGCTTCTGCAGCTACAATCAGGTACTTTAAATGTGGCAGATGAATGTCTTCGAAATAAGGAGACAACAACTGCAACAACGACGGGGTAACTGTGGCAAAGGTAAGAGATTCATCCTCCAGAAGAGACGCAACCTTAAAATGTTTGATGTCTTTTTGTCCCACTGTATAAATTGAAGCTCCTAGTGTAAGAGGATATAGGAATGATACAACAGAAACGTCAAATGTCAGTTCGAACATCTGAAGCATTTTATCAGATTCATTCAAATTCCAATGGAACTGTTTATACGAATTATAGAAAGCATCCAAATTGGATCTTGATATTGGCACACCTTTAGGCTCGCCTGTGCTGCCAGAAGTGAAAATAATGTATGCATAGGTGTTATGATCTCCTTTCACAACCAAATCTTTATTTGATTCAATTGAAAGTAGTTTGGCAGTAGAAAGATAAATATGATCTTCTATGTAGTCTGGTTTTCTGCTATATCCTAAAACAAAAGATATGTCTGCCGATGACATAATTTTTTTATTACGTTCATCGGGATACGACGGATGGAGTATTACATAAGTATTTCCACTGATAAGAACAGCCAAGATTGCAGCATAGGTATGTATGTCGTCTTCACCTATTATACCAATTTTCTTATTCTCGAAAGGTAGGCTTATGAGGATTGATTTAATCATCTCTCTTAAGACCCCATATGTGTAGCCTTCTCCTTTGATAACAAATGCAATATTATTTGTAACATTATTCAATGACGCGACTATGTCATCAATCATCACATTTTTTGTTATTACCATAAGTTTTAAAGTCTTCGTTTAAAATTTAATAATTGATTCATTTATACCTTAAATTCCGCAACACTTTTCCATAAAATAAATTTAACGCACAAGTGACAATAATGCATTACCCGGTGCTTTGTTTTGTCAGAAGATTAACTTAATGTTGCAAATAAAAGCTCATTAATCTTCATCAGACGTGGCGAAGATACAAATTAAAACCTAATAAATCATACCTTTTGGCGGAATATTTTCCATTATAGAGCAATTCGATAGTCTTTTATCCAAAATAATCGATTCAACATTAGGAAAACGCTGTCTGCCATTCGGTTATAGCTATGGCGAAATTCTCCATCCCCTCATGTGCGTGTTCTTCTGTGGCGGCTCTTGCATTGAGGATATTTCCACACATCTTATCAGCCATCTTTCCTGTCATTCGAGACTTAAGACATGCAGTGCCGACACTATATTGCGTGCAATCAATGAGTTGGCAGTAGATAACACAACTTACACATCCTTTGTGTGGCTGGAAAATCATACGATTTCAATACTGCCGACAAAATGAATGATCTGCAGGTCAAATCTCTTTTAGTTACAGGAGGATTACGCAGCGGCCATGAGTATGATTTGGATTTGGATTTCGACCATCAGTTCATCCAGATCGAGAAATACGATGCCAAACGAACATATAAAAAGTTTCTTGGTTATAGTCATGGAGTAGCTGTCATAGGTAACAACATAGTTGGCATAGAGCACCATGATGGAAATGCGAATGTACGTTTCTGTCAGCAGCATACGCTTAAAAGAATCTTTGCCCGACTGGAAAATAACGGCATCCGTATAAACCGGGTTCGAATGGACTGCGGTTCATGCTCTGAAGAGATTGTTGACATAGTGAAGGCCCTCTGTAATCATTTCTATATCCGTGCAAACAGATGCTCTGCTTTCCATGACGACATGTTTATCCTCAGAGGATGGAGAACAGAGAAAATCAATGGAATTGAATTCGAACTAAACTCCATGACTGTAGAAAAATGGGAAATCAAACCGTACAGGCTTATTGTTCAGAGGTAAAGAAGGACTGACAATATGAAGGAAATATGGGAAAGCGAATACTCATACAGGTGCATCCTTACCAATGATTTCGAATCAAACATAAGGGATATCGTGGAATTTTATAACCTCCATGGAGGAAAGAAAAGAATCTTTGCCGAAATGAATAACGGGTTTGGTTGGAAACGTCTACCAAAATCCTTCATGTCTGAAAATACAGTTTATCTTTTGATGACAGCACTGATAAGAAACTTTTACAAGACCATAATTCAGAAAATAAATACAAAAGCCTTTGGGCTGTCAGTAACGAGTCGCATCAAAACTTTTGTTTTCAAATACATTTCCGTTGCTGCCAAATGGGTTAAATATCCAGAATCTACAGGCTCAATATTTACACTGAAAATTTTGCTTATATAAGAGTCTTAAATACGGGCTACGACTAATCCCTGATCTTGGCTTGGTGTTATAGCGTATTGCCTCAAGTCGCTTCGTGAGGCAAGGGGAAGTTATACCAAGAAACTTGTTAAAAACACGCATCACACAAATAATGTCTGAAAATAAAAGAGAAACTCTATAAAAGTGATTAGTGACACAAATTCTGCATTAGCTTGCGGAAATTAGAATGAATTAGACTTTTCAGAACCTGAACCTAAAAACAATCGACAGACTTATAATCAAGGTGCATAAGGAAATACACCAAGCATTTACTTATGCTCCTTATCTTTTATCCATATAAAATAATAGAAGGGTAAATCTTAAATAAAACAAAAATACACCCAACTTTACTTTATTGGGTGTAAAATTGGGTGTTTGTTTTTCAATCCTCTGATTTTCAGTGGTTATTGCGGAGAGAAGGGGATTCGAACCCCTGAAACCCTTTAGGGGTTTACTCGCTTTCCAGGCGGGCCAGTTCAACCACTCCTGCACCTCTCCGGTGGGGTCTTAGAAAAAAACCTTATAAATCATGCGATTTATAAGGTTTCATCGCCTTGCGGGCCTTTGCGGGGTGGAAGAAGGGATTCGAACCCTCGACACCCGGAACCACAATCCGGTGCTCTAACCAACTGAGCTACATCCACCATATTGACACGTCAATCGTATCGGGTGCAAAAGTAATACACTTTTCCGTTACCTCCAAAAAAAACAGCGGAAAAATTCCATAAATGTTTTGTTCGGAGGTTTTGTGCGTGGGTTCTCTGCCAAAATGGCAGGCGAAGCGAAGGTTTGTCACCTCTGTTTGCCGGAAAAACTGACAAAATCCGCTTGGCACAGCAATTGATCAGGTAAGAAATGTCTTCGGAAAAAGACAAACCGATAAAAAGTAACAAACAAATTAAAAACACAAATTAAAAACACAAATAAAATGAACGTAAAACCATTATCGGATCGCGTATTGATCCTTCCGAATCCCGCCGAAGAGAAAACAGCAGGCGGTTTGATTATCCCCGATACAGCCAAGGAGCGTCCTCTGGCAGGCAAAGTTGTGGCTGTCGGCCCCGGTACGCAGGAGGTGAAGATGGAGGTCAAGGTCGGTGACCGGGTACTCTACGGTAAGTATGCAGGTCAGGAGATTCATGTCGAGGGAGAGGATTACCTCATCATGAAACAGGCCGATATTCTGGCAATCATTTAGTTTGAACTTTTTTAAATCGAAAAATCATGGCAAAAGAGATTAAATATAATGTGGAAGCCCGCGAGATGTTGAAGGTGGGTGTGGATGCACTGTCGAATGCAGTGAAGGTAACGCTGGGCCCGAAGGGTCGCAATGTGATCATCGACAAGAAGTTCGGTGCTCCGCAGGTGACCAAGGACGGTGTTTCGGTCGCCAAAGAGGTCGAACTGGAAGATCCGTTTGCAAACATGGGTGCCCAGATGGTCAAGGAGGTCGCTTCGAAGACCAACGACGATGCCGGTGACGGTACGACGACGGCTACCGTGTTGGCGCAGTCGATTATCGGTGTCGGTTTGAAGAACGTCACCGCAGGTGCAAACCCCATGGATCTGAAACGCGGTATCGACAAAGCGGTTGCAACGATCGTTGCATCGCTTCGTGCGCAGAGTCAGGAGGTCGGCTCCGACATCGCCAAAATCGAGCAGGTGGCCACCATTTCGGCCAACAACGACCACAACATCGGCAAACTCATCGCCGAGGCCATGGCCAAGGTCAATAAAGAGGGTGTGATCACCGTCGAGGAGGCCAAGGGTACCGAGACGCATGTGGAGGTTGTCGAGGGTATGCAGTTCGACCGCGGGTACATCTCGTCGTACTTCATTACCGATGCCGAGAAGATGGAGGCTCAGTTGGAGAAGCCTTACATTCTGATCACCGACAAGAAGATTTCGACCATGAAGGAACTGATGGGTGTTTTGGAACCCGTTGCCCAGAGCGGTCGTGCGCTGTTGATCATCGCCGAAGATGTCGATGGCGAGGCTTTGTCGGCACTCGTTGTCAATCGTCTGCGCGGTTCGTTGAAGATCGCCGCCTGCAAGGCTCCCGGATTCGGTGACCGCCGCAAGGAGATCTTGGAGGATATCGCCGTATTGACGGGTGCAACCGTCATTTCGACCGACAAGGGCATGAAGATGGAGGATGCTACGCTGGCTGTGCTGGGTACTGCCGAGAAAGTTACCCTGAACAAGGAGAACACCACGATCGTAAACGGTGCCGGTGACAAGGATGCCATTTCGGCTCGTGTGGCCGCCATCCGTGCCGCCATCGAGAAATCGACTTCGGACTACGACAAGGAGAAGTTGCAGGAGCGTCTGGCCAAATTGGCAGGCGGTGTTGCCGTGCTTTATGTCGGTGCCGCAACCGAGGTCGAGATGAAGGAGAAGAAAGACCGCGTCGATGATGCACTGGCGGCAACCCGTGCAGCCGTCGAGGAGGGTATCGTTCCGGGCGGCGGTGTGGCTTACATCCGCGCATCGCAGAAACTCGAAGGCATGAAGGGCGACAACGAGGATCAGACAACGGGTATCCACATCGTGAAACGTGCCATCGAAGAGCCTTTGCGTCAGATTGTTGCCAATGCAGGCGGCGAAGGTTCGGTTGTCGTGAACAAGGTACGCGAGGGCGAAGGTGCTTTCGGTTACAATGCTCGTGACGACAAGTTCGAGGATATGCTCAAAGCCGGTATCATCGACCCGACCAAGGTGTCGCGTGTCGCTTTGGAGAATGCCGCTTCGGTGGCTTCGATGTTCCTGACGACCGAGTGCGTTTTGGCCGAGAAGAAATCCGCCGAGCCTGCCATGCCCGCCATGCCTCAAGGCGGAATGGGCATGATGTAACGAAGTCGGACCTCTGCTCCCCGGAGCAGAATCCCGTGATATGCACCCCGTGTCAGACAACTGGCGCGGGGTGTTTTTTGCCAAACTTCCCGACTTGCTTTTCCCGAATCCTCGTTTGGGGCGGATCGGACGAAAAAAGAAACGGAAAAAACGGGAAAATCGCGGAATATTTCATAAGTTTGCACAAAGAACTACTAATAAATATTTAAACGATATAACATCATGAAAAAGATTATCGCTTCTCCGCTGGCTCCCAAGGCCGTGGGGCCTTATTCGCAGGCTGTTGAGGCCGGCGCACTTTATATTTCGGGTCAGCTGCCCATCGACGGCGCAACCGGCAAGATGGCCGAAGGCATCGAGGCGCAGACCCGCCAGTCGCTCGACAATTTGGGTCACATCCTGCGCGAGGCAGGTTACGATTATTCGGATGTGACGAAGACCACCGTTCTGTTGCAGCACATTTCGGATTTCGGTGCCATGAACGCCGTTTATGCCGAGTACTTCACGAAGGATATGCCCGCACGTATCTGCTTCGAGGTTGCCGCCCTGCCGATGGGCGCACTCGTCGAGATCGACGCCGTGGCTGCAAAATAAGCGGAAGAGAATCTCCGCCTGAGAAATCCGTCCCCGCATACGCGAGGCTGCATTCAACCGCTCGATTGGGACTTTTCCTCACGGAAAGTCCCAATTTTTGCCCTCGGACAGCCCCTCCGCAAGGCAAAGTGCCGAATTATTTTTCAGATCCCGCAACGGGATCTTCACCATATACATATAATATAATGTCTGAAACCAAACAAAACAATCCTCAGATCGTTTCCTACAACGAGGCTGTCGAAGAGGCAACCCGCTACTTCGAGGGCGACACGCTTGCCGCTACGGTGTGGGTGTCGAAATACGCCTTGAAGGATTCGTTCGGCAACATCTATGAAAAGTCGCCCCGTCAGATGCACGAGCGTCTGGCTGCCGAACTGGAACGAATCGAGAAGAAATATCCCAATCCGATGTCGCGCGACGAGATTTTTGCCTTGCTCGATCATTTTCGTTACGTCATCCCGCAGGGCGGCCCGATGACCGGTATCGGTAATCATTTCCAAGTGGCTTCGCTGTCGAACTGCTTTGTGATCGGTCATCGTCACCCGGCTGATTCCTATGGCGGTATTTTCCGCATGGACGAAGAGCAGGTGCAACTCATGAAACGCCGTGGCGGTGTGGGTCACGATCTGTCGGAGATTCGTCCCAAGGGGAGTCCCGTACTCAATTCGGCACTTACCTCGACGGGTGTCGTTCCCTTCATGGAGCGTTACTCGAACTCGACGCGCGAGGTGGCACAGGACGGCCGTCGCGGTGCGCTGATGCTGTCGCTTTCGATCAAACACCCCGATGCCGAAGGTTTCATTGATGCCAAGGTCGATACGGGTAAGGTGACGGGTGCGAATGTCTCGATCAAGATCGACGATGAGTTTATGAACTGCATGAAGGAGGGACGCAAGTACCATCAGCAGTTCCCCGTTACGGGAGATCATCCCAAATACGAGCAGGATATAGATGCCCGCAAACTTTGGAACAAGATTATCCACAATGCGTGGAAGTCGGCCGAGCCTGGAGTGCTGTTCTGGGACACCGTGTTGCGCGAGAGTATTCCCGACTGCTACGCCGATGAGGGCTTCGTGACCGTTTCGACGAATCCCTGCGGTGAAATACCGTTGTGTCCCTATGATTCGTGCCGTCTTCTGGCTCTGAATTTGTTGGGTTATGTCGAGAACCCTTTCACGAAGGAAGCCAAGTTCGATTTCGACAAGTTCCGCAACCATGTCAATCGGGCAATGCGTCTGATGGACGACATCATTGATCTGGAGTTGGAGAAGGTCGAACTGATCATCGACAAGATCGACCACGATCCTGAGGATTTCGAGGTGCGTCGTGTGGAGTCGGAGTTGTGGAAGAAGATCCGTGAAATGGCGGTCAAGGGTCGCCGTACAGGTCTGGGTATCACGGCCGAAGGCGACATGCTGGCAGCCGTGGGGCTGCGTTACGGAACCGACGAGGCGATGGATTTTGCCGTGAAGGTGCAGAAGACGCTGGCTCTGTCGGCTTACCGTGCATCGGTCGAGATGGCTCGCGAGCGTGGTGCATTCCCGGTTTATGACGCCAAGAAGGAGGAACACAATCCGATGGTCGGCCGTATCCGCGAGGCTGATCCCGAACTCTATGCCGACATGGTACGTTACGGACGTCGTAACATCGCTCTTCTGACGATTGCGCCGACGGGAACCACATCGCTCATGTCGCAGACCACGTCGGGTATCGAGCCGGTGTTCCGTACGGTTTATAAACGCCGTCGCAAGATCAA
>RCNI01002410.1_pt1 | contig 12371 bp, 13 predicted proteins | sample 2041151 | NCBI WGS metagenome assembly RCNI01 (sample SAMN09708214, study PRJNA481090) | feces metagenome | isolation source: feces | place: Antarctica: Albino Rookery
CATTTTTTATTATCAAAATTTAAGGAATATAAAAAAAAAGAGGCTAACAGACCTGAACGATTAAAAATCATTCAACTGTTATAACCTCTATTTAGAAACAAAAAAGAATCAATCAAATATAAATATCATTGATGAAAAATAATTATAAAAAAATAAAATTCGACATTCATATTAAATGACAAAATTAGAAATATTTAAGAAAGCAAATAAGTAAATATATTTACTAGGAGGAAATCATATGATAAAAAAATTATTATGCTTATTATGTATTGGGATTTTGGCTACAGGGTGTGGACAACCAGCAAAGGAAGAACCGGTTAATGCTGAAACTACACTACTACAAAAATTAGAAGATGAGTCTTTTAAAGTTACAGAAGGGAAAGAAGATTCTTATGGAATTAAGAATTATGAATCATGGAAAGAAGCAACAAAAGAAGATGTAAATTGTGATGTATTTGTATTTAAAAATGAGGAGGATGCAAAAGAACAACTTAATAAGTTAAGTGATCAAGAGCATAAACAGAAAGATGATTTACAAACAATAATAAGTGTGGATCCAAAAAGTAAAAAAGTAACAGGTTATATTAGAAAAGATAATTTACTTTTTAGAGCAGAATTACCTGAAGGTGATGTTGATGATATAAATGATTTATTTTATGAATTAGAATTGCCACGTTAGTATATAAATCATTGCCCCATAGATTTCTAAAATAGAAATTTATGGGGTATTTTTAATGTGGAAAAAAGTAAAATATAAACTTTTGCTGTATAATAGAGAAAGATAATTATAAAAATTAATACATAAAAAGGAAATAGGGGCATAGTGCAATGGGACAATATACAGAACAGCTCAAAAAGATAAGATATGAAATTTCACCAGAAGATGATAATTATACAGAAAAGTTATTAGCGGTTGCGAAATCATTTCGAGATTTTGATGCGGCGATGGACGATTTTATTATTCATAAAGGATTTAATGGAGATATTACAGATGTTGATGAAAAAGTAAAGTTTATAAAAGATAAATTTCAAGAGGCATCTGTTTTTCCTATACCAAGAAATGTGAAGAAATGGTTTACGGAAAAAAAGCGAATTGAGAAAAGGAAAATCGCATTTCAAATTTGTTTTGCATTTGAATTAAATCTACAAGAATGTGAGGATTTTTTTCGAACAGTATGTATGCAAAGAGGATTTGATTGTCATTATATTGAAGAAGCAATTTATTATTATGCGATTAGTAATGGGTTAAGCTATACAAAAGCAAATGAAATGATTGAATTAGCTCCAAATGATGTGAAAGGAAAAATTGATTTTAAAGGAGAAGTTTTATTTACGGAGTCAATTATAAAAGAAATTGATCGGTTTAAAACAAAAGAAGAATTATTACAATTTTTTTATGATAACCTTGCACAGTTTGGATATAATAATGCAACTGCTTATAAATATATTAAAGATATTTGGAGAAAAATTGAAAAACCACAAGGCCTTGCAGAACGTGAAAAAAATTTGTTGTTTCCTAATTTAACAAATGTTGTAGCATATGATGGAATATCAAAAAAACGTTCTGTGTGGGATATTTATTTACAAATCTTAGGGTTATATGATTTTGATGATGATAATTCTCCACTGTTTGTTTTAAATACTGATCGAAGTTTAAAACCTATTTTAAAAAACAATGATTTATTACATCCTTTAGCAGAAGATTCATTTCCTGAGCGACAAGGTTTAGAAGCTATTTTACGAGGGGAGCATAAGTCAAACGAACTGGTACGTAAAACAATTATTTTATTGGTTTTTTATCAATACTGGACAACTTTATTAGTAAAAAATGAGGTTAGTAATTATCGTGCTAATAAAGATGATTGTGAACGATGTTATGCAGAAATTAATCGATATCTTGTAGATGCTGGGTATCCAACATTATATGTTGGAAATCCTTATGATTGGATTTTTATTTTTGCTGCACAAGATGAATATCCCATGGATACATTTCGATACTTTATGAGAGAACTTTATATTATAAAAGAAGATGAATTGAAAGTAATCTCTAACGTGTGAAGACGACATTAAAAAAACCATTTAATAGGGAGTACATTGTATAATCTAGGCTAATGATGGATTAACAAGGAAGTGGAATTATGGATACAAGAATTGCATTAAAAAATAAAACAGAGCTTAGATTTTATAATTCATCAAAAGGAATCTGTTTATATACCATTAAAGAAGAAATTGCTCGAGGTGCATCTTGTATTGTTTATGATGCTTCTTATATAAATAATTCTGGAATCAAAAAATTAGTTCGAATAAAAGAATGTTATCCATTTTCACTTACTATACAGAGAGAGGAGTCTGGAACTCTTTTACCTCTTCAAAGCGATCATGATAGTTTTGAAGAAAGCAAAGAAAAAATGCGTCGTTCCTTTGATTTAGGAAATGAATTATTTAGTACAAGTGGATTAACCAATTTTACATCAAATACCTTAGATATTTATGAATTAAATAATACGGTATATGTTATTACAACTTATCAAGAAGGAAATACACTTTTAGATAGTAATTTTTTTACATTTAAAGAATGTATTGCAGTTGTGAAAAGTACGGCTAAAGTAATTTCAAAAATTCATCAAAAAGGTTATTTATATTTAGATATAAAACCTGGAAATATATTTTTATTAACAGGAACAAGAGAACTTGTTCAACTATTTGATTTTGATTCCTTAATTCCTATGAATGCATTTGTGAATGATAATTTATATAACTGTGAATATAAGATATCTTATACGAAGGGATTTTCAGCACTTGAGTTGCAAATGGGTAACCAAAATAAGATTGGAAAATACACAGATGTTTATGCCATAGGTGCCTTATTATTTTATTTAATCTTTGGAACGATTCCAATGGCACCAGATTGTGGAATGGATGCTGAGTATGATTATGAGCAATCGAAATATGCTACAAAGACTTTTCAAAATAAAATGTATTTTGAACTAACGGATTTTTTTCACCATACATTGGCAAATTTTTACTTAGATCGATATCAAGATATGCACCAAGTAATTATGAAATTAGAGGAAATTGAAAAGCTCTCAGATGCGATTACTCCTTATATTTTAAATTCTTGTATTACCTGTTCAAAAGTACTAATCGGTAGAGAAAAAGAGATGGAAGCATTTAATCAATGGATGAAAGGCTCAAAAAATAATATTCTTTTTGTGACAGGCATTGGAGGTATTGGAAAAAGTTCAATTGTTAAAAACTACTTCATAAATCATATGCAACAATTTGATACTGTCATTTATTTAAAGTTTCATCACACCTTAAAACAAACAATTACGGATGATCGACAATTTGTGATTAATGCAATAGCACAAAATGAACATGAAACGATCGATGAATATTATATTAGAAAATTAAGAATTGCATATAAATTAACCTATCATAAAAATGTTGTGTTAATTATTGATGATTTTATTCTTGATCATCATACACAATTTCAGGAATTATTAAAATTACATTGGAAGATTATTGTAATTACTCGCAGTCATATCCTAGACCATAAATTGGATTGTATTCCTATTGGGCCAATACAAGAACATCAAAATTTATATTCTATGTTTGAATACTATATACGAAGACCAATTGAAATGGATGAATATCCAATGATTGATTTTATCATCGAACATGTACAAGGACATACCTTAGTTCTTGAGTTAATTGCTAAACAAATCGCAAATAGTTTTTTATCGATTATGGATGCTAAAAAATTAATCAAAGAATATGGTTTTTTTCATATGGCATCAGAGAAAGTATCTTATTTAAAAGATTGTAATTTTTATACAGATACGATAAAAAATATTATTAATAGGCTTTTTTATTCATCTTATATAACAGAAAATAAAAAAACGGTTCTTAAGGCAATTTCTTTTTTTGGTACGAATGGTATTGACGTTCCTATATTTGCGAATCTTTATGGAATGGAAAGTAAAGATATGATTAATGAATTCATTGTTGATGGATGGATTCAAGTGGAAAATCATCGTATTATGATGCATCCAGTAATTATCGAAACAGCGAGAAGCTGGGAAATAAGCGAAGAATTTATAAAAATATCAATTTATATGATGAATGAATTAAAGAAACAATTAAAGCTGGATAAAAAGCAATATCTAAGTTTAAGTGAAAACTTTTTAGATTGTATAAAAACTGAAAATGAATTAAAAAATCAACAAGTATATAGAGAATTGCTTTATACGACTTTAGTTAGTATGCCACGATATCGTGAAGAATATATACTTTCTAATGCGATTGAACTTACAAAAAATTTAGGATCTTTAAATAAAGATTTAATTATAAAACTATATGATATGATTGTTGAAATATATGAAGAACAACATCATTTAGATATGGCTTATGAATATATCCTAAAAGCAAAACAAGCGATTCATAAATTTAAGAATCATCATATAAAAGCACAGTATTATTATATTTTGGTAGGATATTACGATTATCGATTAAATGGTAATTATAGTACATCTAATCAAGAAGAGCGTATACTTCATTATAAGTTAATGAAATCCTTGAATAAAGCAATTCGATTTATGAAAAAATCTTGTCATTTAGATGCAAAAACAGAATTAGCTGAATATTATCGATGTAAAGCAAATATATTAATCAGAAGTAATATGAAAAGTAAAATACAAATTAAGCATCTATTAAAAAAAGTTGATTGTATTATAAAAAATGAGGGAAAAGAATTTAGTGATTTGAAGAGTGGTTATGATTTAACATGTGCTTGGTATTATACTTGTATAGAGTGGAATCAAGAAATGGTTGTATATTATATTCAGCAAGCGTATGAAATAGAGAGTAAATTGTATGATAATGATTTAGATTTCATTGATAATATTGTGATTACAAGTGCAAATATGCTTTTTGAATGTGACGATGAACAAGAAGCAGAAGATTGGTTATATTTTGGAATACGTTTATGTGAAGAAAATGAAGAAATAGAGCGAATCCTCAAAGATTTTCAAGAAACATATAAAGATCGTATATAAATGAATATTTTAGAATAAAAATGATAAAAAGTGTTCGTAGAAAGAAATTTCTAAAGGACATTTTTTTATTATGTAGTTACAAAACCAAATCTAGATTTTCAAATGATAAACTATGTTCGATGAACCACCAAAAGATTAATAAAAAAATCGAAAGGAGGAGCGTGGAGTATAGAATTATAAAATTAGGTTCATAAATATAGTTTTATTAAATAGGGAGGCGGAAAATGGAAATTCAAATGAAAGAACAAAGAATCGAAGAATTAAAAAAGAAATTGCCATTACCAAAGTTTATGGTTTTATTAGGTTCAATTATATTAGTTCTTACTTTGATTGTACCTTTTGCATCAGCAAACGAAGACTATAAAGAATATCTTGAAGATTATCCAAATGAAAAGTATGGTGCAGAATTAAATATGACCAATAAAGAAGCAATTAATCTTTCATTAGTAGAATATGGAAAAGTATACTATGAAATCTATGAGATGGGAATTGATCAAGATATATGTATGGTAAGTCTTGGCACTATTGCAGTTTTTGGAGTATTCGCAATTTTAACATTGCTTTTTTCAATCTTAAAAAGATCAACTTCAATTTTGATATGTAGTAGTTTAGCTTTGATTGTCTTTCGTATATTAAAATGGGATTTCATGGATCGAGGGGTTGTACCTAGTAGCTATTATGATTCAGGTATCGCAACGTATTTTTGCCATATAGGGGTAATAGTAACAATAATCGGGGTGATTATGTTATTTATTACAAAAGTAAAAGAAAAAAATAAATCATGTGGAGGATAAAATTATGAAAAAGTTTTTCTCAGTATTTTTAGTTAGTTTGATGATGTCTGTATTATTAACCGCATGTGGGAATACTACATCGGATACATCTAATACACCAAGTACATCGAACACATCAAATACAGCAAATGCAACAAGTAATGTACCATCAGCAACGAATAAAAAAGATGTAAATCTTGCAAATGTGAAATCAATTGATGAATTAGATGATCTTATAGAAACAGAAATGGATAATGAAATTGCTACACTAAAAAAAGAATATGAAAAGATAAAGAAAGATATTAATACCTATGATAAATACACAAAAAGTATTGATAAAATGGAAGCATTTCATGAAAAAATTATTAAAACAAATCATAATTTATGCATTAGATTGTGTGAGTATGCATTAAGTTATGCAGAAAAAATTATGTCTTCAGATATGGATAATGATGATAAATATGATGAACTAGATGAAATTTATGATAATGTGTATAACGATGCTGGAGATTTCATTTATAAAAAAATTTATAATGGAATTTTAGAAGACATATATAAAGATTATTATAATGGAATTATAGAAGATGAATCTGATAATGCCCCTTATAAAGAATGGTCAGATATGCGTTCTCAAGCATATGATCAGTGGTCAAATGCACGTTCAGATGTATATGATGATTGGTCAGATATGCGTTCTGATATCTATGACTTTTGGTCTGATGTAAGAGAAAAAATGTACAATAATGAAGTTGATAAGACAAAAGAAAGAATGGAGCGTTTTAGAAAAAGAATTATCAAACTTAAAAATAGAGAATAATTGAATATTCGGTAATTACAATAAAAGATAAAAAATATGTAGATATATGATGTACTGCTAATAGAATTAAAGTAATACAAAATATCTACATTTTTTATATTCAATAAAGTATATTTGTAATGATTTTACATTCTTTTATATTATAAGTTAATTCTTACATTTTTAATTATTTACGCTATTATAAATTTACTTATAAATGAATGTCCTATGATGTAAGGATTTTAAGAGAAAGGTAGTTAATTATTTCAAACAAAAAGAGCATCGTGAAGTTGTTTGTCAATTGATAGATGAAAAATAATCAATTTTAAATGAAATAGATCATATGAAAAGAGAAAAAGACATTGATGTAAAATTATTTAATAAGGTAAAAAAGTTGGTATAAAACAGATTTGAAATATTATCGATTTTTAAAAATAACAAGAACCATGGAAGAAGCAGTTCTTATTATAAGTTTCTTATACGTGAACCTGAAGATAGAATTGACTATGCTTTAGAACTTGAACATGTAGAAAAATATCAAACAGCGCTTAAACATCACAAAGAATCTTTAAAAGAAGTACCTATATTGTTACAATGGGATACGAAATGGGGATTTATTCCATATGGAGATATGCGTATTGAATTTTCTGGATGTGGACTGACGAGTTTGGCGATGGTATTATCTTATTTAAATCAAGACGATACAATTACGCCTGCAGTAATCGCAAAGTATTCTGAAGAAAAAAACTTTTATGTAAAAGGTGTTGGTAAAAGTTTTCAGTTAATGGAAGATGCCGGAAAAAATATAAAGTAAAAGTAGAAGGAATATATCCAGATTCAAAAGAAATAAAAAAAGCACTATTAGATGGAAAAATTTTAATTATATGTGTTAAACCAGGATATTTTACAACTACAGGTCATTTTATTGTGATTCGTGGATTAAAAATGGAAAATTACAAATTAATGATCTTTATTCTAAAATAAATAGTAATAAGTTATGGGATATTCAAAGAGTAGTGAATCAGACAGTAGCAGTATGGGTATATTCAAAATAAATTAAAAATAAAAGATACTATTGTGATGGCGATTGGAAATTCAGATAATAATATCGAGATGATTTAATTTAAGGATAATCCCGCCTTTGTCATTGGATACATTTCTATATATCTACATAACATAAAGGATAAGAAGAGTGTGTAATCGCATCTAAACAAGCTTATATTATATCTATAAAAATAGGTGTATGATCATTAATTTTTTTATCTATAAACTTGGCTTTGAAAAATTCTAATAATTCTTTTGAATTATGAGTTTTTTTGAAAATAAAATAGATATCTAAATCACTTATATTTTAGGATAAATAAAAAAGAGATTATCTAGTATGATTTTGTATCATTCGATTTTAGATAATCTCTTTTAATATTTGAATATTGTTTATGATTTTTTTTGTATTATAACATTGTACATTATGTAAAAAACTTAATGATTGTTAATGTTTTGTAGTTTGAAAATCAAATTTAAAGATAGCGCTTGGATCGTTATAATTTTCATTCGATACCCACAACATTGATTTATCTGTAAGATTGTAAACAACACTATGTACAGTGTTTCCATTTCCGTCATCGTTTTTCCAGTTTCTTCTACCAACAGTACTTAAAATATCCATGGCTTCTTGGTCGTCTTTGACAACGCCATTTCGTTTATTTAATTCATTCCATAATTGTGTATAACGATCGAATCCTTTTTTATTTTGAACAGGAACATTATGATAATAGTTTGGTTGTAAGATAAAGTTTGTAATTACTTGATGATTAGAATTTGCTTCATATTTTCCAATTGCATCATCTTGATCATTATAAGTCACGACAAGTTTTCTAGCATTACCATCATTATCAGTTGTATCTGTTTTTCCAACCCATTCAAGAATAGCACTTTTTCCACTTGCATCAGCTACCATATAATGATAAGAAGTTTTGGCAGAATCATGTAAGTCATAAGAAGAAGCAATTTTTATAGCATCTTCTACATTATCTGCATAGTCTAAAATCATACGTAATAAAGTTGTAGAAGTTAAATCAGGTTTATCTGTATTTTGATCAGTTGGAATCGTTTTTTTATCTCCTTGATAAGTCATATAAATTCCACAACTCACACCCGCATCATTAATGCCATCTAAAGGGGTGTAGGGAGCAGCTAGTGTAATTATTTTATCCATAATACCATTTAAATTTTTATTTGTATCAATTCCTAAAAATTGTAAATCTGTTGTTGAAATGGTAGCATGACGTCCTTTTTGTGCATCTGTAAATACGATACATGTATTTGTTTTTGAAAAGTCATAGTTTCTAGCAAATAAGAAATCGTTATTTTTACTATGTGTAGTAAATGATGAACATCCAATTTCTGGATTTTTTATATTCATTTTTAATAAGTTTTTTGTAAGTTTCGTTGTGATGAAGTTGATTAACTCAGTATCATTTGATACTCCACCTTGTTTAACAAAATCATCTAAATAAAAATCTCCTTTCACATGCATAGAATATACAGCACCATCTTTATGTGCATCATTTCGATCACGAAGAAGTGTTGCAATTTCATTATGCCAAAGTGCATAAATACCAATACCTAAAACAAGTAAGATTAGAATACATACCATGCACAATCGTTTTATCAATTTTTTAATTTTTAAGTTCATAAGTATATCCTTTCTAAATAATTAAATTTATAGGTTTTACAATACTCTTATATTGAGTAATGAAAAACCTATATAATATTACAACAACGTTGTTTCAACGTCAAGGGTTTTTGAAAAGCCTATAAACTGGTTTTATAGTATGCATCATATATGTTTAATACGTTGACAATTTAATTGTTAATTACTATAATCAAATTATGGATATAAAATTAAAACAGACCTTGGCAGAACAAATCCGCGACTTTCATTTACCTCGATATGAAGAGTTGCCTAACACAGGTCTTTATTTAAATCAAGCGGTACAATATATTAATTCTTGTCTACAACAATTAGGGGATATAGACATTACAGGTTCGATGATTCGAAATTATGTCAAACAAGGATTAATTACCAATCCAATTCAAAAACTGTATTATGCAGATCAGATTGGATATTTAATATGTATTACAATATTAAAACATGCGGCATCTTTAGAGTGTATTCATCAATTATTTTTTAGACAAAAAGAAATCTATACTAATGAAACAGCATATAATTATTTTTGTATGGAATTAGAAAATATATTATATGAACGATTTGGATTGAAACAAGGCATTGATGATGTGGGAGTGACTTCTTCGATAGAAAAAGAAATGTTAAGAAGTGCCATTATTGCAGTATCTCATCATATTTATTTAAACGCATGTTTTTGTATTTTGAAAAATGAGGAGTAAACAGAAGGGTAGTTTAAAAGTAAGAATCTGTATAGAATAAAAGCAATTGGTCATGACCTTTTGCTTTTTTTATATGATTTAAATGAATAAAAAACAATCGATCCAAAGTGAAATCGATTATATAAGAAACGAAAAGATGTTTGATGATCAATTGTTTGATAAAGTGAAGAAATTGCTAATAGATTTAAGTAATTAAGCAGAATTTGATCAAATTAATATAATCTAAAAAGGACTTGAAATATTATCGTTTTATTCAATTCAGAAAAACAATAGGATTAGGATACGAAGTGGGAATTTGTTTTTTATGAAGATATGCGTATTGAATTTTCAGAATGCGGGTCAATGAGTTTAGCGATGATATTATTTCATCTGTAACACGAGAAGATTTTATAAAAGTAGGATACTTCCCTGTGATTTGTGGTTTAAAAGATGGAAATTACCAATTAATGATCCAAATTCTAAAATTAATAGTTCCAAGTTATGGAGCGTAGAAAGAGTGGTAAAACAAATGGTAGCAATTTGGATGTTTTGGAAATTACAAAAAGAAAATGGATATATTTGCTAACATAAATATGTACAAAAATGATCATTTAAAAATGTACAAAATATAAGTTAAAATATCATGGTAATCAAGGAGATGAACATGATATTTGAATGTAGCGTAAACACAAACTTAGAAATAAACAGTCTTATGGATTTACACAAATTAAAGCCATTCATTGATAATGGTATGAAGGTTAACTATAGTCGACTTGCACGAGAATTGGATGTTGATAGAAGAACTATCAAAAAATACTGTTTAGGTTTTACAAAAAAACAAAAAGATCTAGACATTGAAGTGACCTCAAAAGTTAAACTTTTTTCGAGTTGGAATAATATTACACATATCCATGAATGGATTAAGATATAGTTTTTTCATTGTCATATGACCTAAATATAACTCTACCACATAAAGTTTGAATTCAAAAAAATATTGTTTGTTTTTTTTAGGTCGTAGTAGATCTTCATCACCAAAATCTTTATATGCATTTACCCACCTTTGAAGCTATAAATCAAATCCGATACTATATTTCTTTGACAATACGGTATCCCACTTGCTCCTGATAAATATTTTATAACTGCTTTTTTCTTAAGTTCAAAACTATATTTTGCCATGAAAAACCGACCTCCTAATCGTTAGATTTTAGGTCTAACTTTCGTGGGTCGGTACATATCAGATATCAGAAGTCTTTTTTTAATTTACATATTATTTTGTCAATTTTTGATATAAACGTGGGAAATAAGCTTTTACATGTGATGTTAATTGTTCATTAGTAACATCCTCTAGATAAGGGTCAGTATATAGCCAAACAAATAAAGTACGATATTTATGCAGTAAATAGATTAATTTCTTCATATGTTTACCTCCTTACAATTGCTCTAAATACTGTTCTTTATTTTATTATAGCAATTTATTTAGAAAAGTATATATAAAAGTATATCTATATATAAATATATCGATAAACGATAAAAATATATTGAAATTCAAAAATAAATAGTGTAATATGAAGATACAAAGGAGGATGTAATATGGAAAACGATGTTCGCTCAATAAAAGTATCATTGTGTTGTGTTAAACTATTCTTTATTACCTGGGTTATATTTGTTATCGGTGGAGTAGGTTTTGCGAATCTATTTGCGTATTATTTGCATAATAATAATTCTACTATTTTCTTAACAATATTAGTTGGTGGATATATGTGTTTATTTTTAAGTTTATTTATATTGATTCATATGTATCATTTATTAATAAACATCTCCAATCATTTTGTATTTGTTATAGAAAATATTAAACATTTACAATCTCTATCTTGGTTATGCTTATTGATTGGGATTGTTGGATGTATCGCTACCATTGGTTATTTCCCATTTTTGTTTATAGGAATTACATTTGTATTCATGTTCTTAATTATTAGAGTTATTAAAAATGTCATGCATCAAGCACTTATTATAAAAGAAGAAAATGATTTAACGATTTAAAGAAGGAGGAGTATATATGCCAATTCTTGTAAATCTTGATGTTATGATGGCAAAACGAAAAATATCTTCAGGGGAATTAGCAAAAGAAATTGGAATTACAAATGCCAATTTATCGATCCTAAAAAATAACAAGGCAAAAGCGATTCGCTTTTCTACCCTTGAAGCAATATGTAAAGCTTTAGATTGTCAACCAGCAGATATTCTAGAATTTGTTGAAGAAGAATAAGAAAGGAGAATTTCAATGAATACTAAAAAACGAATATATATTTACACAATCATTATGTCTATAGTCTTTATTGCTCATCTATGTTATTATGG
>RCNI01001526.1_pt1 | contig 12348 bp, 10 predicted proteins | sample 2041151 | NCBI WGS metagenome assembly RCNI01 (sample SAMN09708214, study PRJNA481090) | feces metagenome | isolation source: feces | place: Antarctica: Albino Rookery
GATGCCATTGATACAGAAATCATCCACAACGGGAAAGAATATGTCTTTATTGATACAGCAGGTCTTAGAAGAAAAAATAAGATTAAAGAAGAGCTGGAACGCTATAGCATTATACGTACGGTTACTGCGGTAGAACGTGCAGATGTGGTTCTTATGGTTATTGACGCAGTCGAAGGAATTACAGAACAGGATGCAAAGATTGCAGGTATTGCACATGAAAGAGGAAAAGGGATTATTATTGTCGTAAATAAATGGGATGCTATTGAGAAGAATGATAAGACGACAAGAGAATATGAAGGAAAGATTCGTCAGGTGCTTTCTTATCTTCCATACGCAGAAATTATGTATGTATCTGCAAAGACAGGACAAAGACTTCCAAAACTTTATGATATGATAGATATGGTTATTGAAAATCAGACACTTCGAATTTCTACGGGAGTGTTGAATGAAATCATGACGGAAGCCGTTGCTATGCAACAGCCACCATCAGATAAAGGGAAACGGTTGAAGCTTTACTACATTACGCAAGTATCTGTAAAGCCACCAACATTTATCATTTTCGTGAATGATAAAGCACTTATGCATTTCTCATATACGAGATATCTGGAAAACAAGATTCGTGAAGCATTTGGATTCAGAGGCACTTCTCTTAGATTCATTATAAGAGAAAGAAAGGAAAAGGACCAATAATATGGACAGATTGATCAGCCTTTTAATAGGATATGTATGTGGGCTCCTTCAGACAGGTGTTATTGTAGGAAAGATCAACCACGTAGATATTAAGAAAGAAGGCAGTGGAAATGCAGGATCTACAAATGCAGTAAGAGTACTTGGATGGAAAGCAGGAGCAATGACTTTTGCAGGAGATGTGATTAAATGTGTTGCGGCTATCATAATAGTAAGGCTTATGTATAAAGGCAGCGAAGTGCTTCCTCTTCTTGCGATGTATGCAGGTGTAGGAGCTACATTAGGTCATAATTTTCCATTTTATATGCACTTCAAAGGAGGAAAAGGAATTGCGGTTTTAGGTGGCCTTGTTGTTTCTACAGGATTGACACTGGTTCCGATTCCACTGGCAGCATTTTTAATTGCTTCGGTCCTTACAAGATATGTTTCAGTTGGCTCACTTCTGGCATCTACGATGTTTTTTCTTGAAGTGGTTTTATTTGGACAAAATGGATATTTTAAAATGGATGCACCATATTTATATGAACTGTATGTTCTTGTATTTATCCTAATGGTGTTGGCATGGTATCGACATAAGACAAATATTAAAAGATTGTTGTCTGGAACGGAGATGCCATTTAAATCAGATAAAAAATAAAACTTATAAGAATTAATTTTTACGTGATTTATTGAAAAGGAGATCTAGAATATGGCAAATGTTGGAGTATTAGGAGCAGGAAGCTGGGGGACGGCACTTGCTGTCCTTCTTCATGACAACGGACACCATGTGACAGTGTGGTCCATTGACAAAGAAGAAGTACGTATGCTCACAGAAGAAAGAGAACATAAGACAAAGCTTCCTGGAGTTTTAATCCCAAAGGAAATGGTTTTTACGAATGTAATAGAAGAGGCAATTCTCGAGAAAGATTTTCTCGTTTTGGCGGTTCCATCTCCATTTACAAGAGCAACAGCAAAAACAATGAGTCCGTATGTGAAAGAAGGACAGATTATCGTTGACGTTGCAAAAGGGATTGAAGAATCTACATTGATGACTTTGTCAATACAGATAGAAGAAGAGATTCCACAGGCTGATGTGGCAGTTCTTTCTGGTCCAAGTCATGCAGAGGAAGTTGGAAGAAAACTTCCAGCAGGATGTGTTGTTGGAGCAAAGACAAGAAAAACAGCAGAGTATCTTCAGGAGATGTTTACAAATGAGGTGTTTCGTGTATATACAAGCCCGGATATTCTTGGTATTGAGCTTGGAGGCTCTCTTAAAAATGTAATTGCTCTGGCAGCAGGAATGGCAGATGGACTTGGCTACGGGGACAATACAAAAGCCGCGCTTATCACGAGAGGAATTACAGAAATCTCTAGACTTGGTGTAAAGATGGGCGGAAAAGTTGAATCATTTTCAGGACTTACAGGCATGGGAGATCTTATTGTAACTTGTGCCAGTGTACATAGTCGTAATCGAAAAGCAGGGTACCTTATAGGACAGGGAAAGTCTATGCAGGAAGCAATGGATGAAGTAAAGATGGTTGTAGAAGGGGTCTATTCTGCCAAGGCAGCAGCAAAACTTGCTAAGAAGTATGATGTGTCTATGCCAATCGTAGAACAAGTTAACAAAATTTTATTTGAAGGAAAAGATCCGAAAGTCGCAGTAGAAGATTTGATGCTTCGTTCTATGAAGAGCGAGCATGCATCACTTCCTTGGCCGGAAGAAGAAAATTAAGTCATAACCTCCTTGGTTTGTGCATACATTTGTATCACAGAACAAGGGGGTATTTTTATGGATTCATTTCAGTTATACAAAGATATGAAAGCAAGAACAAACGGGGAAATCTATATTGGAGTAGTTGGCCCTGTGCGGACAGGCAAATCGACTTTTATCAAGAGATTTATGGATGTGATGGTGCTTCCGTACATGGCAGATGACCACGCAAAAGAACGTACAAAAGATGAACTTCCACAGTCTGCATCTGGTACAACAATCATGACAACAGAACCAAAATTTGTTCCAAAAGATGCAGCAAAAGTCATGTTGACGGAAGATGTAGACGTAAAGATCCGTCTGATTGATTGTGTTGGATACATGGTCAAAGGTGCAACAGGACATTTGGAACAGGAAGCGGAGCGGCAGGTAAAGACACCTTGGTATGATTATGAAATCCCATTTACAAAAGCAGCGGAAATCGGTACAGAAAAAGTAATCCATGATCATTCTACAATTGGAATTGTTGTGACAACAGATGGAAGTATTGGGGAGATTTCAAGAGAAAATTATATTCCGGCTGAGGAAAAAACGATTCAGGAACTTAAATCCATTGGAAAACCGTTTCTTGTTGTATTAAATACAAAGAAGCCTTTTAGTGAAGAAGTAAAAGCACTAAAAGAAGAGATGGCAGAAAAATATAAGGTTAGTGTTCTTCCAGTAAATTGTGAGCAGTTAAAAGAAGACGATATCCATAGAATGATGAAGAGTATTCTTTACGAATTTCCAATCACAGAAGTGGAATTTTATATTCCAAAATGGGTGGAAATGCTTCCTTCGGAACACAGAATCAAACAGGAACTTTTAAAAAATGTCAAAGAGGTAATGGAGAGTTTAAGCGATATCCGAAGTGCTGCTACAGATCTTTGGAAAAATGACAGCGTCTACATAGATAAAATACGAGTGGATCAGATTGAAATGGATACTGGAAAAGTAAAAATTGGAATCAGTTTTGCACAGCAGTATTATTATGAAGTTTTAAGTGAGCTGACAGGTACGGATATCAAAGGAGAATACGAACTTATTGCGGCAATGAAAGAGCTTGCTGTTATGAAAAAAGAGTACAGCCAGATCAAGGATGCTTTTACAGATGTAAAAATGAAAGGCTATGGAGTAGTCAGTCCTACCAAAGAGGAAATTATATTAGAAGAACCTCAGATCATAAAACAGGGAAGCAAGTATGGCGTAAAGATTCATTCAGAAGCACCATCGATTCATATGATTAAAGCAAATATTGAAACAGATATTGCGCCAATTGTCGGAAGTGAAAAACAAGCACAGGATTTAGCAGAGTATATCAAAGGAGAAGGAGAAAAGCAAGGCGGAATATGGGGAACAAATATTTTTGGAAAATCAATTGAAGAACTTGTGATTGATGGCATTAAAAATAAGATTATGATGATCAATGATGAAAGTCAGGTAAAACTTCAGGACACTATGCAAAAGATTGTAAATGACAGTAATGGAGGAATTGTCTGCATTATTATTTAGGAAGAAAAGGATGCTGCTTACAACGGCATCCTTTATCATAAAAATACAAATTATGGTAAACTACTAGATATATAGTCAGCAATTTGATACAATGACAAGTATTGGTTGGATTAAAAGAACGAAATGTAGAAAAGAGGAACTATAGATGAATACTAGAATTTATAATGTGAGAATTCTTACCATGGAGGAAGGAAAGAAGATTTTTCGTGGAGAAGTTTGGATTGAGGGAGATACGATTACATATGTAGGAGAGAAAAGAGAAACTCCGAAAATGACATGGGATAAAGAAATTGATGGACAAGGAAATCTTCTGATGCCTGGATTTAAAAATGCACATACACATTCAGCAATGACATTTTTACGTTCTCATGCAGATGATATGAAATTGGATGAATGGCTTAATACAAGAGTATTTCCGGCAGAAGGAAAGCTTACGGGAGAAGATATTTACTGGCTCAATAAATTGGCTTTTATGGAATATCTTACAAGTGGTGTGACGGCAGCTTTTGATATGTATTTAAATAAACCTGCAATAGAACGTGCAGTACAAGATACTGGATTTCGTGTAGTTATTTGTGAAAGCATCAATGATTTCGGTGGCACAATAGAGGAAGTGGAAGCTGATTATAAAAAGTACAATCAGGATCCATCAAGACTTCTTTCTTATCAACTTGGTTTTCATGCAGAGTATACAACAGGAAGAAATCTCATGGAAGGGCTTGCAGGCCTTGCTAAAAAATATGAGCTCCCGGTATATGTCCATTGTTCAGAAACAAAAAAAGAGGTTGATGACTGCCGTACAAGGACAGGAATGACACCGGTGGCTTATATGGATTCTTTGGGATTATTTAATTATGGTGGTGGTCTTTTCCACGGAGTACATATGGATGAAGAAGACTTTGAGATTATGAAAAAAAGAGGATTATATGAGATTACAAATCCTGCTTCAAATCTTAAACTTGCAAGTGGAATCGCACCAATTAAAAAATATTTGGAAAATGAAATACCCGTAGCAATTGGAACAGATGGGCCAGCGAGCAACAACTGTCTTGATATGTTTAGAGAAATGTTTCTTGTAACAGGACTTCAGAAGGCGATATGTGATGATCCGCAGGCAGTTCCAGCAGAAGAAGTGTTAAAGATGGCAACGGTAAACGGTGCACATGCAATGGGAATTCCTGAGTGCGATGTCATAGCAGAGGGAAAAAAGGCAGATTTAATTCTGATTGATCTTTTTCAGCCGAATATGCAGCCACTTCAAAATATTGAAAAGAATCTGGTATACAGTGGTAGTAAACAGAATGTAAAAATGACTATGATTGCAGGAAAAGTATTATATCAGAATGGAGAATTTTATTTAGATTCTTCAAAAGAAGAAATTTTTGAAAAAGCGCAGGAAAGCGCAAGAAGGATTTTAGGATAAATAAGGAGAAGTGGTATATATGTATGTAAAATTATATACAGACGGAGCGGCAAGAGGGAATCCGGACGGACCAGGAGGATATGGTGCCATTCTTGAGTATGTGGATAAGAAGGGACAGCTTCATTCAAAAGAAATGTCGCAAGGCTATAGGAAGACAACAAACAACAGAATGGAACTTCTTGCTGTAATAACAGGACTTGAAGCCTTAAACTGTCCTTGTGAAGTGGATGTTTTTTCAGATTCTAAATACGTAGTAGATGCATTTAATCAGCATTGGATAGATGGATGGGTTAAAAAAGGTTGGAAACGTGGGAAAAATGAACCGGTCAAAAATGTAGACTTATGGAAACGCCTTCTTGCGGTAAAAGAAAAACACACAGTGAGATTTAACTGGGTTAAAGGTCATGATGGGCATCCTCAAAATGAAAGATGTGATGAGCTTGCTACTACAGCAGCTGATGGAAATGAACTTTTAAGAGATGAAAAAACAGAATAAAAGTAATACAGTGGTTAAATAGATTTTGCTGAATTTCTATTTGACTGTATAGGAGAGAAGATAGAATGACAATAAAAGATATTGCTGAAAAAGTAGGAGTGTCAGTTGCTACAGTTTCAAGAGTAATTAATAATAGCGGGTATGTGAAAGAAGAGACGAGGAAAAAGGTTGAGGAAATAATAAAAGAGTATAATTATTGTCCCAATGCAGTTGCAAGAAGTCTAATCAAAAAAGAACGAACGATGATTGGCCTTGTCATGCCTGGAAGAGTGAATCCGTTTTTTGCCACAATCATAGATGGAGTCGAAACAAAGGCAGAGGAAAAGGGGCATCATGTATTATTCTATAATACATTTGAAGACTTGGATAAAGAACATAAAGCAATCCAACAATTAATGGAACAACAGGTTTTAGGATTGTTAGTACTTCCTATTATTGATCAAGATGAGGAAACAAAAAAACTCCTTTTACAGGCAGAGGAAATAGGGATACCAACTGTATTAATAGATCGAGATTTAGATGAACCGGTATTTGATGCTGTTTTTATGGACAATCAGGGTGCGGTATACGATGCAGTCGAAACTTTTATTGAGAATGATCACAAAGATATTGCCATTGTTTCTTGCATTGATTCACAAAAACCTGGATTTAATAGATTAGAAGGATATTTAAGTTGCTTAAAGAAACATCAAATTCCTATAAAAGACAACTATATTTATCATGGAACATTTGATCAAGAAAGTGGATATCAGGCATGTAAGCAATTTATGAAACTACAAGAACCTCCTACAGCAATTCTTGCGACTAGTAGTTCTGCTACATTAGGATGTATCAGATATTTTAATGAACAAGGAATGAAACCTGGAAAAGATATTGGTCTGATAGGGTTTGACGATATTGCTACATTAAACATGATTGGATATCCGATTACAGTAATAGACAGGCCTATGAAAGAAATGGGAGAAATGGCATATGAAGTACTGATCAATATTGTGAATCAGAAAAAAAAGAATCGAAGGATTCAAGAATTGATTCTGAAGGGAAAAATAATCAAAAGAGGGTCAGAAGTATACAGCTCATCAAAAGATTGAATTTTAAATACCCGGCATATCGAAAGGTATGTCGGATATTTTTGTGTAACAAAAAAATATTGTTACATACTTATTGAAAACGATTACATATAACCAAAACTTATAAACAACGATGATATTGGTTAATATAACTAAAAAAATAGGCGAATATTATTAAAAATATACATAGACAACAAAAAAAATAAGGTGTATACTACTGAATAGTAAAACGTTTACATATATAAATCACATGCTGCTTTCATAAGAAATGGAAACAACGTCGGAGAAGAAAATGGACGTGAATCGTGGATAAGTAGTAAACTGTATGGTGTGAAAGGTAGATAGGGAAAGTAATCGGATTTTTACAAACAGTCAGTCTAAGGCAGGAGTTTCGATACGAAATTTACGAGAAAACACCTGATTTACCCGTAAAAGGAGAAAAAATTTATGAGTAATCTATTGGAATTAAAAAACGTAACCAAAATATATGAAGGTGGAATCCTAGCAAATCACAATATTAATTTTGAGGTTGCTGAAGGAGAAATTCATGCCCTTGTAGGTGAGAATGGAGCAGGAAAAAGTACATTGATGAAGATTATATTCGGAATGGAAAATATTACTTCCGGAGAAATGTATCTTAGAGGAAAAGAAGTGAAGTTTTCATCCAGTAAAGATGCAATTGCAGCTGGTATAGGTATGGTTCATCAGCATTTTATGCTTGTGGAATCTATGACCGGTGAAGAAAATTTGATGCTTGGTGTAGAAGAATCCCCTTTTTTTGTGAAGGGAAAAGAAGAATCTAAATTATTAAAAGAAATGTCAGAGAAATATAACTTTAACATAGATCTTCATAAAAGAGTGGCTGACATGAGTGTTGGTATGAAGCAGAAATTAGAAATCTTAAAGATTCTGTATAGAGGAGCTAAACTTATTATTCTTGACGAACCAACAGCAGTTCTAACACCGCAAGAAACAGAAGAATTGTTTGAAAGACTGATTGAATTAAAAAAACAAGGAATGACAATTATATTTATTTCTCATAAACTTGGAGAGATTAAAAAAATCAGTGATAGAATTACAGTTTTAAAGAATGGAAAAACAAAAGGAACGTTTTTGACAAAAGATGTAAGTGAAGAAGAAATATCCAATAAAATGATTGGAAAAGTTATTAAATTTGAATATGACAAAACACCGCTTGTTCCTGAAAAGACTCTTCTTCAGGTAGAAAATTTGAGATACAAAGACGCTTTTGGAGTAACAAAATTAGATGGGGTTTTCTTAGATGTAAAAGACAAAGAAATTGTTGGGATTGCCGGTGTTGAAGGTAACGGACAAAGTGAGTTGATTGAAATCATTACAGCAAACAGGACACCAGATTACGGGAAAATCATATTCAAAGGAGAGGATATCACAGGAAAAGATATTGCTTCTGTAAGAAAAGCAGGAATGTCTTATGTGCCAGAAGACCGTATGTATAATGGATGTGCTGCATCGATGAATATAGAAGAAAATATGGTGGTTTCGAATATCGACAGTTTTTCTGGAAAATTCAAAGTGTTAAGTTATAAAAAACTACATGAGCACTGCAATACTTTGATTCAAGAATTTAAAGTAAAGACAAAAGATGCTATGCAACCAATCAAAAGCCTTTCAGGAGGAAATATACAAAAGGCAATTGTAGCAAGAGAGTTTACTGCAAACAGTGATCTTCTGGTTTTAGATCAGCCAACGCGAGGAATAGATGTTGGAGCTATTTCATTTATTCATCATAAAATTCTTGAAATGCGCGATGCAGGAAAAGGAATTCTTCTTGTATCTGCGGATCTAAAAGAACTCCTTGCTTTAGCAGACAGAGTGCTGGTAATGCATAAAGGAAAAGTTGTTGCATCTTTGGATAATAGTGAACGAATAAGTGAACAAGAATTGGGATTGTATATGCTTGGTCTTAAGACACAGGAAGGGGTGAAATAGATGAATAAAATAAAGAATAAGAATCAACATCTGGATTTTATGAAATTTTTCAGTGTATTCAGAGTATTGGTAGCAGCAATAGTTTCATTGTTACTCGTTTTCGTTATCATCTTTTTTGTAAGCGATGAACCAGTGTTTGCAATTTCAAAAATGATGTTAGGACCTTTTCAGACGAAACGAAGTTTCTTCAATGTGTTAGAACATGCAGTTCCACTTGTTTTTACAGGATTAGCTCTTAATATTTCGCTAAGAAGTGGTGTATTTAACATTGGAGTAGACGGATCGTTCTATATTGGAGCGGTTCTTGCAACAACGATTGCGATTAAAGTTCCTATGCCGAATATACTTCATCAAGCAGTAATCTTACTTGTGGCAGGAGTAGTCGGAGGAATCATCAATATGCTTCCGGTTTTAATTAATCGGTACACCAATATTAATGCTACAGTATTATCGATTATGTTTAACTCCATCTTCTATTATGCGGGGCTTTCTATTGTAAGTTCTTATTTGTTGGATAAAAGTGGAAGCTGGGGAAGTGCAAAATTCCCGGATGATGCCAGATTTGGAAACCTGATCAGAGGTACAAGCATGAACTGGGGATTCGTGATTATGATTGTGGTCATTGTCTTTGTGATTGTATTAATGCAAAAAACATCCTTTGGATATAAAGTACGTGTTACAGGAATCAATCCGGCGTTTGCAAAATCGGCAGGTATCAAAGTGGGTGCAATCATGCTTGGTGCACAGTTCATCGGCGGAATTATCGGTGGAATGGGTGGAGCAATTGAAATGGTTGGAATGTACAAACGTTTTCAGTGGCAGTCACCAGTTAATTTTGTCTGGGATGGTTTGATGGTACATATGATGGCTGGAGAAAATCCAGCATTTATCCCACTTACAGCATTGTTTATTGCATTTTTAAGAGTCGGTGCGGATATTATGTCAAGATCAACAAGTCTTGACCCAGAAATTGTTGCGTTCTTACAGGGAATCGTAATCTTATTGGTTACATCTGAAAGATTCCTAAGTTCTATTAAAAAACGTCATGAACAAAAACAGGCATTATTACAGGCTGAAGTTGCAGCAGAAGGGAGAGAGTAAGAATGATTAAATTTTTAGCATCCTCAAGTTTTTGGTATTCTGTGCTTGCAGGTACAACTCCAGTTATGTTGGCAACACTGGCTGCAAATATTGTTACAAAATCAGGAATTTTCAATCTTGCAATTGAAGGAACCATGTTGATTTGTGCATTGGCAGGTGTTTTAGGAAGTGCTTTTACACAAAATCTCTGGATTGGTGCAATTATTGGTGTAGCTTTTGGAATTTTGATTTCCTATATTCTAGGATATTTTGCCCTGATCATGAAAGGTCCTATGAACTCTTGTGGTGTTGCAATCAACCTGACAGCAGCAGGTGGAACGGTGTTTGTACTTGCAACAATTACTGGAAGTAAGGTTACAAGTAGTTCTTTAAACAGCTTAACGTTTCCAAAAGTGAATCTGCCACTAATAGAAAACATACCAATTTTAGGAGAGATTCTTTCTGGTCATAATTTGATTACATATCTTGGATGGATATTTGCTATCCTTACATGGGTGCTTTTGTATAAAACTAAATTAGGCCGTAATATTCGTGCAGTTGGTGAAAATGAGTTGGCTGCAAAATCAGCCGGAATTAATGTTCAATTAATGAAATTTACAACATTGGCAATGTGTGGTGTGTTTTGTGCTTTTGGAGGAATGTACTTATCAATGGGATCTTTGAATTCCTTCACAGCAGACATGGTTGCCGGACGTGGTTATCTGGCACTAGCGATGGATGCCATGAGTCAGGGAAATCCTCTGGTAGGATGGATCAGCTCTATGTTATATGGTTTTTCAGACACAATTACAGTTTATTTACAGTTATACAGTGAATTAGATCTGAAATTGATTTCAGCATTTCCATATATCTTTATTATTATCGTATTGTTGATCGTGCAAATGATCAAAAATAGAATCAAAAAGCATCAAGAAAAACTTGAGGCTATGAAAATAAAATAAATTACAGGAGGACAAAACAATGGATAAAAAAGAATATTATGATCCATGGTCAAACACAAAAACAAAGAGTGGAATTGAAGCAGATCTTGTAATATCTGCACTTCAGAAATGCATTCGAAGAGGAGAAGAAGATCTTGCATTAAGAATGGCATACGAGTTGTATATTACTTCAGAATTTCATGAAGACAAAATGTGGAATCGTTTACTCGTTATTTCTGTAGAGGATATAGGGTTTGGAAACACAAACGCCCCTGTGTTTGTAAAAACTATGTTTGATATGCACAAAGAGTTTGCATATGGCGATTTAGACCGTGCAATCTTCTTTATGCATGCAATCCGTTACATGTGCCAGAGCAAGAAAGAACGTTCAACAGATTTGATAAAAAACATTATTGCCAAAGAATTTGAAAAAGGTTATGTGCCAGAAATTCCTGACTATGCAATCGATATGCATACAATTAAAGGACAGGCAATGGGAAGAGATGTATTTTATTTCCTTGATGAGGCAAGTAAAGTAATGCCGTTATGGGAAGGGTATGATGATTCTTATCGTCAGAAATTATATCAGATGTGTAAAAACGAAGTAGAAGAACAGGGGGATAAATAAGTATGAAAATGAAAAAAATATTGGCAGTTGTTCTTGCAGTAGCAATGACAGGTTCGATGTTGATTGGTTGTGGAAGCAAATCAAGTGGCGGAGATAAAGACTCTGAAAATGACAAAAAACAAGTATATGTATTTATCAGAAACAGAGGGGACTTATCTTATTGGGACAGCATGGCAGAAGGTGGAGATCGTGCTGCAAAAGATTTTGCTGAAAAAGCTGATGTACATGTCGTAGAGACAACGGGTGATTTGACAACAAATCTTACTGCGATGTATGAAGCGGCTGATAAAGGTGCTGATCTTATTATTACAGCTTCAGATTTCAAGGATAATTTAGTTGAAATTGCACAGGAATATCCAGATATTGCAAATGTTATCATCAGTGAAGATGTTGTGGATGAGTCACCGGAAAACATCTATGGAGTAGAGTTTTCTGTAAGTGAAGCTGGATTCTTAGGTGGAATAGCTGCAGCTGATGTAGCAAGTAGAGAAGGAAAAAGTTCATCTGGAAAGCATACAATCGGTTTTATCGGTGGAATGGATGAATCAATTGTAATTCAGGAATATCTTCTTGGATTTTTCCAGGGAGCAAGATATTATGATCCATCATGTAAACTTGTTTATAACTATGTAGGTGGATGGAATGATCCAGATACAGCAAGAACACAAGCCCTTACACAGTATAATGATGCAAAAGCCGACGTTATTTTTGCATGTGCTGGTGGATCTGGAAATGGTGTTCATAAAGCAGCAGCTGAAGCAAACCGTTATGTTGTCGGTGTAGACAGTGATCAGTCTCTTATTTATGAAGA
>RCNI01001527.1_pt1 | contig 12335 bp, 11 predicted proteins | sample 2041151 | NCBI WGS metagenome assembly RCNI01 (sample SAMN09708214, study PRJNA481090) | feces metagenome | isolation source: feces | place: Antarctica: Albino Rookery
AGAGCCGCACCCTCAGCAGGGTCAGTACCGGCACCCAGTTCATCAAAGAGAACCAGCGTTCTGTCGGAACACTCTGCCACTACATCCACGATTGTGCGCATATGGCTGGAAAATGTAGAAAGGCTTTGGGCTATGGACTGCTCATCGCCGATATCCGCAAGAATGGCATCAAAGGTAGAAAGGGTACTGCCGTCCCCTGCCGGGACATGGAGGCCGCACTCTGCCATCAAAGTCAGCAGACCGACGGTTTTGAGGGTGACGGTTTTACCGCCGGTATTGGGGCCGGTGATGATCATGGTGTCAAAATCCGTGCCGATATGCAGAGAAATGGGCACTACCTTGTTTGGATCAATCAGCGGATGCCGTGCATTGCGCAGCTGCACCCGTCCCTCGTCGTTCATAATGGGAGGCCATGCCCGCATCCGGTAGGCAAGCTTTGCCTTTGCAAAGATCACATCCAGCCGGACAAGGATGGATACCGTCAGGGTAATATCCTCCCGGTGGGCGGCGGCTTCTGCGGAAAGCTCTGCAAGGACTCGCTCGATTTCTTTCTTTTCTTTCAGTTCCAGCTCCCGCAGCGCATTGTTGGCATTGACTGCGGACATGGGCTCCACAAAATAGGTAGAGCCTGTGGCGGACACATCATGCACCATGCCCGGCACATCTCCCTTGTGCTCGCTCTTCACGGGCACTACATACCGCCCTTGGCGGATGGTAATGATGGGATCCCGCAGGAACTTGGAATACGCAGGGGAAGAAATGATTTTTTGCAGACCGTCTTTGATTTTTGCAGACTGAATCCGCATGTGGCGGCGAATATCCGCCAGTTCAGGGCTGGCAGAATCTGCAATCTCCTCTTCAGAGAGAATGGCACCGCAGATTCGGTCTTCCAGATATTTATTGGGGGTTATGGCCTGAAACAGAGGGTCCAGCACTGTGGCCTTCTCCTCTTCGTCACAGTAACCCTTTACAGTGCGGGCACACCGCAGTACGGCGGCGATATGTAGAAGCTCAACGGGCTGCAGACTGCCGCCTCGGTCTGCACGCTCCAGCGCCGCAGACACATCAGACACTCCGGCAAAAGAAGGGTTTCCCTTTCGGGAGCAGAGGTCAGAGGCTGCGGTAGTTTCATCCAGTAAGGTCTGCACATCCTCAAGATCATGCTCAGGACGCAGCTCCAGACAGGCGGCCTTGCCCGCTTCGCTGCCTGCGCATTCCGCAAGAAGCGCCAGAACCTGATCCAGTTCCAGCTTGTGCAGAGATTTTTCGTATAACTGAGACATAGTATTTCTCCTAAATCAGCAGAGACTTATAAAAATCAAGGGTAGAAAACCCACGCTCCAGCTGAGTTGTAAAGTAAGCTTCGGCGATTTGACTGAGTTGCTGCTGGGTCTCCGCGCCGACGGAAAACCCGAACAGTTTTTTGGGCGAACATAAGGTTATGTAGCGCATGGCTTCAATGGTTGCCTCTGTCACCGGCATCCGAATTCCATCAGAATCGGCACTGCGGCATCCTCGACATTCCAGACGGCCTGCGGAGAGGTCAAACAGCTCCGGCGTTTGACTGCCGCAGACATGGCACCCGAATAAATCCGGCTGATAACCTCCAAGACAGGCAGAGCGCAATTCAAATACTGACTTCACCTTATCCTCCGGGACATTCAGCTTAGACAGTCCAAAAAGGCAGTTGAGCACAAGGCTCAAAAGCTCCGGGTTCGGCAGATCTTCCTGAGAAAGCACCTCTGCCGCCTGCGCAAAATAGGTTCCTAGGGAAAGCTTGGTAAGATCACGGCGCAGATCCTGAAACAGCTCAATAGATGCTGCTTCGTTGATAGTGTACATTCCCCGGTATTCAAACAAAGTAAAATCCCCATAGGCAAGCAGCTGACAGGGGGCAATCAGGGGACTGTTTTTTCGCCGCAGTCCCCGGGCCTTTACTGTGAGCTTGCCGTGATCCGGGGTAAGCAGCGTGAGCAGGGCATCCCTCTCATTGTAATCCGTTACCCGAATCACCAAGCCCTGAATCGTCAAATACATGCTTTGCCTCCAACTTCATCGCCCGGGTATAGGCGATGTAAGCCTCCGGAGCGCCGGTCTCAACAAAAAGAGTCCAATAATCACTTGCTCTCATGGTCATCCCTCCGGCATTAGTTTGAGCCGTCCGAGGGAATATCACTCATGGAAATTATTCTCTGTAACCGAAGTTACGGACAAGGAAATCGCTGTCACGCCAGTTTTCCTTGACCTTGACCCAAGTAGTCAAAAACACTTTGGTTCCCATAAACCGCTCGCAGTCCTGCCGAGCCATGGAGGAAATCTTCTTCAGCATAGCACCCTGCTTGCCGATGATGATACCCTTGTGGCTGGCCTTTTCGCAGTAGATCGTGGCGTCAATGTCAATGATGCCGCTGTCCCGCTCGGAAAAACGGGTGATCTCCACTGCCGTGCCGTGAGGAATTTCACGATCCAGACACCAAAGCAGTTTTTCACGGATGATCTCTGCCATGACCTGCCGCTCCGGCTGGTCGGTGGTTGCATCCTCCGGGAACAGGAAGGGGCTTTCGATGGCGTATTTCTTGCACTCCGCCAGCAAGTCCTCCACGCCGTCGCCGGTCTTGGCGGAAATGGGGATGATAGCAGCAAAGGGGAAAGCGGCGCTGTAAACAGCGATCACTTCCAGAAGCTTATCTTTTTCCACGGTGTCGATTTTATTGATTGCCAGCACCACGGGGCTCTTTTTGCCCTTCAGCTGCTCCAAAAGCATTTCTTCCTGCTTGCCGAGAGAAGCGATGGGTTCCACCACCAGCACGGTCAGATCAACATCTGCAATGGATTCTCTCGTCACTTCCACCATGTAGTCGCCCAGCTTGGTTCTGGGCTTATGGAAGCCGGGGGTATCCACGAAAACGAACTGATAATCCTCTTTTGTGAGGATGCCGCAGATTCGATTCCGGGTGGTCTGGGGCTTGTTGGAAACAATGGCGATCTTCTCCCCTACCAGATAATTGGTGAGGGTGGATTTTCCCACATTGGGGCGACCGGCGATGGTAATCATAGCGGTTTTTGTATTCATTGCAATTCTCCTTCGTTAACCCTTTCTGCTCATTCCGGGAATCCCGGCGGCGATTACTTCTTCCCGGGAGCGCATCTGTGCTTTCTGTGCTCCCTCGTCCATATGGTCGTAGCCCAGCAGATGAAGCATTGAGTGGATGGTAAGGTACCCCACCTCCCGCTTGACGCTGTGACCGAATTCTTTTGCCTGTGCCGTAGCCCGCTCCAGACTGATGCACATATCGCCAAGGGGACAGAGTCCGGTTTCGGGGTCAAGGTATTCTGTCCAGTCTTCCGGGGGATTGCCTGCTGTCAGCTGGAACATGGGAAAGCTCAATACATCCGTAGGTCGGTCGATGCCCCGGCTGGCCTGATTGATGGCATGGATGCCCTTGTCGTTGGTCACAAGAATATTGATCTCACATTCTGCCGTGATGCCCTCCGCAAACAGAGTGGATTCGACGCACTTTTTAATAACAGAGTCGATAAAGGGTCTTTTAATTGTGAAAATATCGTAGGTAATGTTAAGTTTGTTCATTTTATTTCTTCCTTTGGCAACTGCCTTTATATTCGCTGTTAAAGCCTGGCTTTTTATCTTTTTCCTGCTTTTTCTGCTCTGCCTTTTCATAGGCATTTATGATCTGCTGGACAAGTGCATGGCGCACCACATCCGCAGAAGTCAGACGGCAAATAGCAATGTCCTTCACATTTTGAAGCACACGAACTGCATCATTAAGTCCCGAAACTTTGTCTTCCGGCAGGTCAATCTGGGTCACATCGCCGGTAATTACGATTTTGGAGCCGAAGCCCAGACGGGTCAAAAACATTTTCATCTGCTCCCGGGTAGTGTTCTGCGCCTCGTCCAGAATAATGAAGCTGTCGTCAAGAGTTCTGCCGCGCATATAGGCAAGGGGCGCAACTTCGATGGAGCCGCGCTCCTGATATTTCTGGAAGGTTTCCGCTCCCAGCATATCGTAAAGAGCATCATAAAGAGGACGCAAATAGGGATCGACCTTGTTTTGCAGATCACCGGGCAAAAAGCCCAGCCGCTCCCCTGCTTCTACCGCAGGGCGGGTCAGAATAATCCGGTTCACCGTCCGTTCCCGGAAAGCTGCAACTGCAGCGGCTACTGCCAGATAGGTCTTGCCGGTGCCGGCAGGCCCTACGCCGATGGTGATGGTGTTATTCTGAATAGCTTTCATGTAGTCCTGCTGTCCCACGGTTTTTGCCTTGATGGGCTTTCCTTTGGCGGTAATGCAGACAACATCCTTTGCCATCTTAGTCACCAGCTGATCATTGCCCTCCTGCACCAAGGTGATGAGATAGCGGACACGCTGCTCGTCAATAGTCTCCCCCTTGGCAGCAAGAGACAGCAGACCGTTCAGAGTCCGGACAGCCTTATCTACGGCTTCTGCGTCGCCGCTCACCCGCAGTTCCTCGTCCCGGTTCACAATGGTGACGCCCAGCGCTTCTTCGATCCGCTTGATATTTTCATCGAAGGAGCCGAAAACTGCAATCAAGTCTTCGACCCGTTCTACACTTACGATTTGTTCCATCATGTTACTCATCTGGTTTGATAATCTCCTCGCTTCGTTCTGCGCCGATCATTTCTGTGCAGGCATAATCCGTGGAAAGCAGGAAGTACCCTTCCTCCGGATGCAGTACCCCTTGCTGGCAGAGGATTTCCCCTGCAATCATGTGGTCCAGCAGATACCGTCTGGAAAACTCCGAAAGAATCCGGTTTGCTTCCTCCGGTGTCAGAAGCTCCGGCTCACTTTCATAGAATGTCCAGGTCTCCCTGACCAGCACAACAGGGAGTGCAAAGCCTCCCGGCAGCGTCAGCACATATTCATTATATATTTTAACACAACTAGCATCCAAATTTCCACTGTCTTGATAGAAATTTATGCGTTTTTTCCCGATTATCAGGCTATATTTTTTTCGTGTGCAGCCTTTCCTCCCCCTTTTTTCATATTCTTTCGGCGTTTCAGCAGAAATATGCTGCTTTGTCAGCGCATAAACCTCTCCCTCCGCCCGGGTGGCGGTAATGGAGGTGCCGCAATCCGTGAAGCCTGATATCAGCACATCGCCTTTGGAAACCGCCTGTCCCACATGGCAGGCGGCGCTGCCTTTGGTGACAGTGCATTCCCGGATTACTCCGTCCCGCAAAGCCACTATGCTGCTGACGCTTCCTTCCGGCGGAACCTTCTCAGAAACCGGATGCTCCCGCACAGAAATCACGGCGGTGCAGCCATTGGTGTTGATTCCCGCCCATTGCAGCTGGGGGATTTTTTCCAGCAGGGCGTTTTTCATCCGTTCGCTCCGCACCGCCCGCCGCTCTGCGCCAAAGCGGATGCCGCAGGCAGAAGCTTCCTCCAGTATAAGACGAGTGGGAATATAAGTGTTCCCCTCCACCCGAAAGAAAAAGATACGGGTGGGAAGATAGCACCCCAGAATCAGCAGAATTGCCATTCCAACCAGCAGCACCGGACGATGCAAAAGGGCTTTCCACCCCCAGAAGATTCCCCTCCGCCCGGTGATTGCCGCAGTATCCCCCCGGCGCTCTTCTAACTCCCAAAGAAGTTTTTCGTGGCGGCGCAGGATTTCAAAGGTCACGGTAAGTTCATCCTGCATCACCACATTGCGCAGTATGATTCCGGCGCTGCCCATAGCCTCCAGCGCTGCGGCAGGATCAGCGCTGGTCAATTTTACAGAAATCGTCCCTTGCAGAGAATCCCATAAATTCATCCGGTCACCTCCTTACAAGACGCACGCAGTCAATGCAGCCGCCGATAATAAGCTGCTGCTTTGTCATGCGCAGAAATTTCAGATTGCTCCCAAGGACGCAGACCGTCCCGAATTTTACCTTAACGCTGATTGCAGTATCCGCATATTCGATGACACCGCTGTGATTTTCAATGAGTACCCGTCGGTAGCCGCCGATTTCCACCAGCGGCTGACCGGGAATCGGTTCATCCTGCATCCCCGCCATTTCCGACAGGCGGTCCAGAAATCCATTTTGCCGAGCCATAACCTATCCCCCTTTGGGGAAAGTATATGAGCATCGAGGGATGAAATTGCCGCCGGATGCATAGATTCCTAGGGAGGTGATCAAAAATGTTACATCGGTTCTGGACGGGCATTGGGGCGGCCGTCGGCATCCTTGTGCTGATTTTGGATGCAAAAGCGGCAATTTTCGGAGCGAAAGAGGGGCTTATTCTCTGCTTTGAGGCCATCATCCCCTCCCTTTTTCCATTTTTCGTTCTTTCCATCCTGCTCACCGGCAGTATAAGCGGCAGCTGCGTTCCTTTTTTGCGGCCTCTGGGTCGGCTTTTAGGAATACCTGCCGGCGGCGAAGGGATCTTCCTCACTGGCCTGATGGGAGGCTATCCCACAGGGGCGCAGGCGGTAGCCCAGAGTTTCCATGCCGGGCAGCTGTCCGAGGGTGCCGCCAAGCGGATGCTTGGCTTTTGCAGCAACGCAGGCCCTGCATTTTTCTTTGGAATTCTGGCACTTCAGTTTCCGAAAATGTGGATGGTGTGGGCGCTTTGGATCATCCATATTCTCTCCGCTTTGCTGGTAGGTATTACCCTGCCGGGAAAGGACACAGGCCGCTGTGAAATGACTCCCACCGCTCCCATAACGCTTCCGCAGGCACTCAAAAAAGCCATCGGGGTCACTGCCAATGTCTGCGGCTGGGTCATTTTATTTCGTGTCATCCTGTATTTTGCAGGGCGCTGGTTTCTCTGGATGCTGCCGCAGAACGGACAAGTGGGAGTCTACGGCTTTTTAGAGCTGGCAAACGGATGCTGTCAGCTGCATCTTTTGGAAAATGTCGGTATGCGCTTCGTCTGCTGCTGCGCAATGATGGCCTTCGGTGGACTTTGCGTAGGAATGCAAACTGCTTCTGTGACAGGCTCCCTTGGCATGGGGGCTTACTGGCGCGGAAAAATCATGCAGGCACTATACAGTTTCCTGCTGGGGCTTATCTTCCAGATGATTTGCTTTGCTCCCGACGAAAAATGGACGCTCTCCCCTGTGATTCCATCCCTGATAATCGGATTTTTCGTCATAGGGGCTGCAATTTCCCGGAGAAGCAAAAATAAGAGTAGCTTTCCCCGGGCGATTGGTGTATAATTTTACCATTGAATGACGAAAGTGAGGCGAAGGCCATGCTGTTTCGCAAGCGCATAGAGAAATCCTGTACATACTGTTCCTACGGCACGCAGCTGGAGGATGGCGTTGTACTGTGCACCAAGCGGGGGCTGATCTCCGCCGACGAGGCCTGCAGGAAGTTTTCTTACGATCCGTGCAAGCGTGTTCCGAAAAAAGCAAAGCCCCTGAATTTTTCCAAATATGACGAGGAAGACTTCACTCTGGGTGATTGAATCAGCACAAAGCGCCTGACGCAGATCAAACTGCGTCAGGCGCTTTTGTCATTAAATCCGTTTAGCGGATCATATCCAGAAAATCATCTTCCGAAAGAATGGGAATCCCCAGCTCCCGGGCTTTGCGCTCCTTGGAACCGGCGTTTTCGCCTACCACCACATAAGTGGTCTTTTTCGACACAGAACCGGAAGCTTTCCCACCGAAAAGTTCAATCTTTTCCGTGGCTTCCTCCCGGGTAAACTTGCTGAGGGCACCGGTGAGCACGAAAGTCATGCCGGCAAATCGGGTGTCCGTCACCACACGCTTGCTCTCAAAATTGACGCCTGCTTCTCTCAGCCGCTCTACCATGTGCTGGGACTGGGGCTGATCGAACCACTCTGCAATATTCCGGGCTGTTATCTCACCGATGTCAGAAACCTCTGTCAGCTGCTCAACGGTTGCCGCCATCAGAGCGTCCAAACTGCCAAACTCCGCAGCCAGGACCTTGCCCGTTTTAGCGCCCACCTGACGGATACCCAGGGCATAAATCAGGCGGCTTACATCGGCCTGCTTACTGTTTTCAATGGCGGTCAGCAGCTTCTTAGCCGCCAGCTCACCCTTCTGCCACAGGCTCTTCAGCTCCTCCAGCGTCAGATAATAGATATCTGCCGGAGAATGGATGAAGCCTTTTTCGATGAGTGTGTCCACGATGGCAGTTCCGAGACCGTCAATGTCCATAGCATCCCGGCTGACAAAATGTGCGATATTTCGGCTCAGCTGGGCAGGGCATTCTGCGCCGGTACAGCGAATAAATGCACCATCCTCGTCTTTTTCCGTGGGAGCGCCGCAGATGGGACAGAATGCCGGCAGGAAATACCGCTGCGCATCTGCCGGTCGCTTGGAAACATCTACATCCAGAATTTCCGGGATAATCTCCCCTGCCTTGCGGATATGCACGGTGTCGCCAATGCGGATATCCCGCTCGGAGATGAAATCCTGATTGTGGAGTGTGGCGTTGGTGACGGTGGTTCCTGCCAGGCGGACGGCCTTCACAACTGCCTTGGGAGTCAGCACGCCGGTGCGCCCCACCTGCACCACAATATCCTCCACCACTGTTTCCTTGATTTCCGGCGGATATTTGTAGGCTACCGCCCACTTGGGACATTTTGCGGTGTTGCCCATTTTTTCCCGCTGACCGAGATCATCCACCTTGACAACGGCACCGTCAATATCGCAGGCCAGCTGCTCCCGGTTTTCGTTGATAGAAAACACATGGGACACGATTTCCTCAGGATCACGCAGCATTTTGTTGGGAATCACCTTAAAATGAAGTTTCCGCATGAAATCCAGAGATTCCTGATGGGTTTGGAAGGTCACGCCTTCTGCCAGCTGGACATTGAAAATCAGAATATCCAGTTTCCGCTGAGCGGCAATTTTGGGGTCCAGCTGCCGCAGAGAACCTGCGGCGGCATTTCTGGGATTGGCAAAGAGGGGCTTTCCCTCCTCTTCCTGCCGCTCGTTCAGCTGGGCAAAACTGGTTTTCGGCATATATACTTCACCACGGACGATCAGCCGGGCAGGCGCTCCCTCCAGACGCATGGGAATGGAGCGAATGGTTTTCAGATTCTCCGTTACATCCTCGCCCACATTGCCGTCACCTCTGGTGGCGCCCCGGGTGAACACTCCGTCCACATACTCAAGTGCCACGGAAAGTCCGTCGATCTTAGGCTCCACGGAAAACACTGTGTCCGGGTAGACGGCCAAAGTCTTTTCCAGAAATTCTTTTAATTCTTCAGGAGAAAATACGTCCTGCAGGCTCATAAGGGGCACAGGATGGGTCACTTTTTCAAATTTGCTGATGGCCTCGCCCCCCACCCGCTGAGTGGGTGAATCGGGTTGTGCCAGTTCGGGATGTTCTTTTTCGAGATCCTCCAATTCCCGCAGGAGCCGGTCGTATTCAAAGTCCGGCATTTCGGGGGCATCCTGCACATAGTACCGATAATTTGCCTCTGTGAGGATTTTTGAAAGTTCTTCGATTCTATCTTTTGCGTTCATATTAGCCTCCGCTTCTGAACAGTGCGTCCGGCACCTGCCCGACGATAATGGTTTCCGCCACGACCACCTGACTGGTGACCGTAAAACTCTCCGTGTTTCCCAAAACGAGGATCGACACATCCACACTCACATTCATATTAATCTGATGAAGTGTCTGGTTGATTCCGGCTTCGGAAAAATGGCTTACAAAATCCGCATCGGAATTGCGGATGGCGAGGATCTTCACCGGTATCAGTGCGCCCTTTCCCGAGAGAAACTCAGGGAGAATAAGGCTTCCGAAGGGAATTCCCAGATCCTGCGTATCCAGCGCCAGAATTTCATCGTTTATGAGATTCAGGATTGTTGTCTTCAGCCGGTTCACCTCGGCAATGTTGGTTTTGAGGGCGGTAATCCTGCCGTTCAGGTCCTTCTCAAAATAAACGATCCTGTCGTACTGAATATCCCCCTTCTCAATCTCGGAATCAATGGCATCGTTTATGAGATCGGAAGTGGAATTTTTAACTTGCGTTTCCGCCAGCTGTCGGATAGTCGTGTGGTATTTTGCACGAAAGAGCACAAACACCACAATGCACACTATCACCAGCAACAGCAGCCATCTTAAGGATTTCCAAACATAGCGGCGCATACCATCACCTCTTGGGAGTTTATGCGCCAACGGCTTCGGAAATTACAGCTTTTTCATGTGGGCAGAGGCAGTTTTTGCCATGAGCTTCTTGGTACCGATCTGGTCGAATGCGATTTCCAGAAGGGCATCTCCGCCCATTTTCATAACGGACAGCACCATACCCTTACCAAAGGCGGTATGGTTCACCATATCACCTTTGTTCAGTTCCAGACAGACCGTGGGAGTTTCAATCGTAGGAGTGCTGGAAAGGGTCTTGGGACGGCTGCGGTGACCATAGCTACCGCCGCCGGTATAGCCGCCGTAGCGGTTTTCCCGATGCTGATAGTTTTCCGCATATTTGGGAGCCGCATAGCCACCTTTATGCTCAATGACATTCTCGGGCAGCTCCTTCAGGAAACGGGACGGCATGGATGCGGAAGTGCGTCCATAGATCATACGCTGACGGGCATGGCTGATGGTAAGGGTCTGCTTGGCTCTGGTAATTGCCACATAGCAAAGCCTGCGTTCCTCTTCCAGCTCGTCTGGGTCTCCCATGACCTTTGCGCCGGGGAACAGTCCCTCTTCAAAGCCCACAAGAAATACATGGGGGAATTCCAGGCCCTTGGAGGAGTGCATGGTCATCATAACAGCGGCATCGTCTCCGTCGTTATACTGCTCAATGTCCGTATAGAGGGCAATTTCTTCCAAAAATCCTGCCAGTGTGGGGGTTTCTGCATCCTGCACATAGGAAACAATGCTTGATTTCAGTTCCTGAATATTTTCCAGTCTTGTCTTGTTTTCTTCCGTGTCCTTCTTTCGGAGCATATCCACATATCCGGTACGGATCATCAGTTCATCATAGAATTCCGGCAGGCTCAGTCCGCTGTCCAGCAGCTCCGCCAGAGACTCAATCAGCTGAGCAAACTGCTTCATTTTCTCGGCCGACTTTTCAAGCGGTGCATAATTATCCGGCGCAGACACCACCGCGTAGAGCGGCACCTGCTCTGCATCCGCCAGCCGCCGTGCCGTCTCGATGGATTTTGCGCCCAATCCTCTGGGAGGATTGTTAATGATCCGGTTCAGCCGCAGATCGTCCGCACGGTTATTGATAACACACAGATATGCCAGCATATCCTTAATTTCTGCCCGGTCAAAGAAGCGGGTGCCGCCGATGACACGGTACGGAATGCCGTTCTTTTTCAGGGCATATTCTATTGCGTTGGACTGAGCGTTGGTGCGGTACAGGATTGCGTAGTCCTTAAAATTCTTGCCCTTGGACTTGGCGATGATCTGTCCTGCAACGAAATTTGCTTCCGTGGCTTCATCCGAGGCCTCATAAACCGTAATCAGGCTTCCCTGATCGTTGGCAGTCCAGAGCCGCTTGCCCTTTCTGCCGACATTATTGGCAATCACCGCATTGGCTGCATTCAGAATATTCTGCGTAGAGCGGTAATTCTGCTCCAGACGAATGGTTCTGGCGGCAGCATACTGCTTTTCAAAATTCAGGATATTTTCAATGGTTGCACCGCGGAAACGATAGATACTCTGGTCATCATCGCCCACCACGCAGATATTCTGGTGTCCCCCGGCCAGCAGGCTGGTCAGCAGGTATTGCAGATGGTTGGTGTCCTGATACTCGTCCACCAGAACATAGCGGAATTTCCGCTGATAATACTCCTTAATATCCGGGTTTTCCGCCAGCAGCTTAACCGTAAGCAGAATAATGTCGTCAAAGTCCACGGCATTATTTTCTTTCAGCCGGGTCTGGTACTTTTTGTAGGCACGGGCAATGTGCTCCAGCTTCAGATCCCCCAGATTTTCCGCCCGGGCCAGCAGCTGGTCAGGGCTCGTCATCTTGTCCTTTTCCTTGCTGATAACAGACAAAATAAGCTTGGCCGGGAAGGTTTTATCGTCCATTCCCATGTCCTTCACGATATCCTTCATGATCCGCTCGGAGTCGGTGGTATCGTAAATGGTGAAGCTGGATGAATAGCCCAGACGCTCAATATTGCGCCGCAGAATCCGGCAGCAGGCACTGTGGAAGGTCATGGCCCAAATATCCTGCGCATCCGCCCCCAGCATATCTCCCAGCCGTGCCTTCAGCTCGTTGGCGGCCTTATTGGTAAAGGTAATGGCGATGATGCTCCAAGGCAAAGCAGGACGCACAGCGCAGAGATGCTCTGCTCTGTGCCGGTCAAAGTCACTGGGTTCCTGCGGGAAGTTTTCGAGGAATTCCACGTCCTCCTCCGTGACGGTA
>RCNI01001530.1_pt1 | contig 12324 bp, 10 predicted proteins | sample 2041151 | NCBI WGS metagenome assembly RCNI01 (sample SAMN09708214, study PRJNA481090) | feces metagenome | isolation source: feces | place: Antarctica: Albino Rookery
GCATTTGATTCAAACTCTTGATACCCAGGATTAACAGAACGGTCAAAATAATAATATGTTGGTTCTTTTAAATCGACAAGTTCTTCTTTTGCTTTTTGTATGCTTTCTTTTGCTTCATTCATTTTTTGATAAGCTTCTGTTGCTTTTGTATCATATTCTGATTGTCCATTGATTAAATTACGTTCTGCTTGTTCCAATTCTTGCCAAGCTGTTTGCAAATGAATACGACCAGATTGCTCTTGTTGTGCTAACGCTTGCTGTTTTTGAGCTAATGCTACTTGTCCCTTTTCAATGGTCTCCTTTTCTTTTTCTAATTCTTGTTGCCACTTTTGCAATTGAACAAATCCATCAGATAATTTGATTTTTACTTTTTCTAATTCAGCAGCTTCTTCCATAACTTGTGTTTCCATCGAAGTAATGAGATACTCCACTTCTTGATACGTTATTTCTTCTCTAGCATAGTATTGAAATACACTTTCCCATGCCATTTTGTAAAGGGGAACTTCTCTATTCAATAGTTCTGATTTTTCTGATTCCGTTAATTGAGCTCCCTCTTCTGGATTTGAAGTAACAATTGTGTGCTCCAATTGTTGTCGTAATGCTATTACTTGCTCCTTTTTAGTAATCAATGCTGATTCTTGAGATGCTATTTCTTTTTTTTCTTGGTTTAAACGCTCTAAACGTTCTTCATAATCCATTAATCCTTTTTCTAATTCTTGCTGTGCTATTTGTAATTTTTGTTGATTCTCAATCAGTGCTTGCTTTGCATCATAAATTTTCATTTCAAACTTCTGTTGATTAACATCATATTCCTTTTTTCCTTCTGTTATTTTTTGTGCTCCATCTATTAATTCTTGTCTTACTGCTTCTAATTCCTGCTCATGCGATATTAAAAGCATTTCACTATCATCAATTTTTTTTTGAATCTCTTCTTTAATATCTTCTATTCGTTGATTTGGTCGTTCCTGTAACAATTGTTTTAAATAAGCAATTTCATCCTTTACTGCTTTATCATATATTTTTTGATATGCAAGTCCTGGTCTTTCTTTCATTCGCAAATACACCTGTGAATAAATAGTGGCATTAATATCTTCTGGAACAACATACGCAAATCCATCTACCGTTGTATCTCCTGGAATAGAACGGTCAAAATATTGGATATATATTGGCGAATGAGCAAACCCCACTACCGTAAATGTTGTTTCTTTTAGCGTTAATGTTTCTTGTATGGGATTCGTTAATTCTTTTGACTTTTCAAATTGAATCTTATCACCTATTTGATACCTATCCATAAGATTTCTAGTAGCATCTAATATAATCTCTCCTGATGATTGTGGTAAACGTCCTGCTACAATCGTTAACTGGTTGATGTTTTCATTAGGAACACAATCAATAACTAACGTTAAAGATTTATCTATTAAAGAGCTTGTCAAACTAACACTTGGTGAAACAACTAAATTTTCTTGTTCTTTTAATAAAGCAATGTCTTTATCCGTTAATCCCATTGTTGAAATAATACTAATATCTGCTAGAGCTTGTTTTTCATAATAATCTTGAGCAGTCTTTATCATATCAGGACCAGTCGCTCTAATCCCCGAAAAAAAAGCAATCCCTAAAAATATAATGAATAAAATTGATAAAAATTTAGGAAAGGTTTTACGAATTTCTTGATTACTATCTTTCCATAATGCTTTCTTTTTCAATTAAATCCCTCCTACCAATCAAGGTCATTAATATTCGCTGGATATTCTTGTAATTCAATACTTTCCACTCGACCATCATTAATCCGAATCACTCGATTAGCTAATTTAGCAATCTCTTGATTATGTGTAATGATAATAACAGTCGTCTTTAAATTAGTACAAGTCGCACGTAATAATTGTAATACTTGCTTACCTGTTTCAATATCTAACGCTCCGGTAGGCTCATCACATAATAATAATTTGGGATTTTTAGCAACGGCTCTTGCAATCGCTACTCTCTGTTGTTCCCCTCCTGATAACTCAGCTGGAAAATGATCTAATTTAGTTTTTAAGCCTACGCTTTCTAAAACTGCAACAGGATCTTTTGCATTTGGCGATATTTGAACAGCTAATTCAACATTCTCTTTAGCCGTTAAATTAGGTACCAAATTATAATTTTGAAAAATAAACCCTACATCTTCTCGACGATAAGTAGTAAGCCTATTATCATCAAACTGACTAATATCTTTCCCATCAATTATAATTTTTCCTGAACTTGGTGTATCCATCCCCCCTAAAATATTTAAAACAGTCGATTTACCTGCACCTGATGGACCTAAAATGACAACAAATTCTCCTTCTTCAATATCAAAAGAAATATGATTGTTTGCAATTGTTTTAGCTTCACCTGTCCCATAAATTTTTGATTCGTCTTGAATTGAAATATACGTCATTATTATCACCTTCTTACTAATTTGTATCTTTTCTCAACATCATTGTACTACAAAAACGCTTTCTTAACGTCATCAAAAAACTTTTTATGCAATAAAAAAACACCACTTTACCGCAGTAAACTAGTGTCTCTAACTTTTAATAATCTAATTGAATAAAACGAATTTTTAAGTAATCACTTACAGCTGTATGTGGGGCTGTTGGAAAATCTTCTGGTAAAGATAATTTATGAAGAATACGATAATTTCTACCAGATAACCGCATTCCTTTCTCAATCATCCCATCAAATTCTTTTGTACTAACATTTGCAGCATTAGTAGACAGTACCAACATACCACCTTGTTGTACTAATGGAACTAATTCTTCTACTAATGTCGCATAATCTTTAGCCACAGAGAATGTCCGTTTTTTTGTTCTAGCAAAACTTGGTGGATCTACTACAACAACATCAAACGTAATCCCTTTACGACTAGCATATTTGATATATTCAAACACATCCATCACATAAATGTTTTGATTTTCTACATCCAATCCATTTACCATAAACTGTTCTTTTGTTTTTGATAAACTTCGCTTAGCCACATCCACACTTGTTGTATGAACAGCTCCTCCCATTGCACTAGCAACAGAAAAAGCTCCCGTATAACTAAACGTATTTAAAACAGTTTTACCTGCACTATACTTTTCCATTAATAAGCGACGAACATCGCGTTGATCTAAAAAAATTCCCGTCATCAATCCTTCATTTAGATAAGTGGCATATTGCACATTGTTTTCTTTCACAATTAAAGGCTCAGGTGCTTTTGTGCCTCCTACAAAACAAGAAATATCTAAATCAGATTGAAAACGAATTTTTTCATAAATTCCTTTAATTCCTTCAACCGAATGTAAGCAAGCTGTTAATATTAGTTCACGATACATATAAACACCTTCACTATACCATGAAAATACTAAATATCCATCATATGAATCAACGGTAACGCCTCCAAACCCATCGCCTTCACCATTAAATAAACGAAATGCATTAGTTGTTTCATCCTGTATTAATGATTGACGGTGATTAAATGCCTGTCGGAATAACTCTTGGAAAAATTCTTCCGTTAATGTAGCATTTTTTTCTTTACTAAAAATCCAAGCAATTCCTTTATTTTGTGTACCAACATAAGCTGTTCCTAAAAAATGTTGTTTTTCATCAATAACACTAACAATATCTCCTTCATGATAAGTTAGTTCTTGTGCCAAATCATCAATCCGAATCAATGGACTTCCTTTTTTTATTTGATTAGCAGCTTTTTTTCGTACAATTAATTGTTTCATCTATTTTCTCCTTTAAGAAATTTTTAACATTCTGTTAATCCATTTTGTAATGAATACCGCTTCAATTGTTCTGATGTAATTTTTTAAAATTTATTTTGTTAATCCTTTTATATAATTGATACCCTATCACAGTTCCTAATATATTCCAAATGACATCATCAATATGTGTCACTCCTGTTAAAAACAAAAATTGTAACATTTCAATGAACAATGACAACAAAGCGCCAATCATAAATGCTTTCTTTACTGTATGTTCATAAGATAAACACCCAACAAACCACCCCAATGGCACAAAACATACTACATTTCCTAAAATATTATAGAGTATTGAAAAGATAGAATCTCCATATAACAAGCGAATACTATCCATCAATGGAACAATATGGATATCTTTAATGGTATGCAATACTACCTTAACTGAAAAAATAGTCGTTGGATAACGAAAGACGGTTAATTCAAATAATAACATAATATAAAATACACAAATATGGAACGAATAACTTTTTTTAAACTGTTCCCATACGTTTTTATGATTAAACCAACAATAATTAAACCATCCTACTCCCCATAAAAGAAATAACATAATGGTTTGATCAAGACTATGAACAAGCAAACAAATTAATGGAAAGTGATTAATTTTGTCTGATAATATTTGTTCTAGCCATAAATATACTGACTCTAAAAAAAACATTACTGTTCCCCTTTTTACTTGTTATCACATCTGTTTGGGAAATTTAAGGATAAAACAAGTTCCTTTCCCTTTTTGACTACGAACAGCAATATCGCCACCATGATTTGTTACTAACGATTTCACAATAGCTAATCCTATTCCTGATTCACCAAACAGCGTACTTTTACGTGAAATATCCGCTTTATAAAATCTTTCCCATATATCATTGATTTTATCTTCTTCAATTCCTATTCCTGTATCTTCGATAATTAGAACATCATCATTTTTATCTTGCTCTGTTTTTAACGTGATGGTGCCCTTATCTGTAAATTGTATCGCATTCTTTACAAGATTAACGACAATTTGAATAAACCGATCATAATCAGCATAAATCGTAAAATCATCTTCACAACAAATCACTAATTGATCCTCTTTTTTATCGGCTAATTCTTGTAATTGTAATACAACATTTTGTAAAGCTTGCTTAACAAAAATTTGTTGTTTAACTAACACAATTTCATTTGCACGGATTTTTTCATAATCTAAATTTTCGTTCACTAAACGTGTTAGTCGTTGTGTTTCTTTACTAATCAAATCCAAACTTCTTGCTTTTTTATCTTCTGGAATCATATCATAAATTAACCCTTCTAATAAACCATTCATGGTTGTTAACGGTGTGCGCATTTCATGAGATACATCCATCAATAATTGTCTTCTTAATGTTTCTTGACGCTCTATTTCTTGCTCTGATTCTCGTAAAGATTTTGCCATCTGATTAAAATCTATGGCTAATTGATCAATTTCATCTTTTGTTGCAGTCGGAACACAAACATCAAAATTTCCATCAGCTATTTGCTGTGTTGCTTTACGTAATTGTTCAATTCTCTTAGTTTGATATCTTGCAAAAATAAAACTCACAAAAATACCAAACACGCTAGCTATTCCAAATGCTAATAACATCCTATTTTGTAAATCCGTTAATTGATTTTGTAATTGACTTAATGGCGAACCAATTGCAATAAAACCATTAAATTTTTGATGATAAAAAACAGGATAATAAATTAATACTAATTCTTTTTCCTGCCCCTCAAAATTTTGTTTCACTTGTTTCATTGAAATAATATCACCTGATTGCAATTGGCTGATTTCATCACTCGTCAAATTACTTTTAAATACATAACTCGTTTTGGGGTAAGTCATAATATTATATTGGTTAAATTGTGCAATTTGGATATGATTATCTTCTAAAATATTCAAATTTTTCTCAACAGTTGCGACGTCAAGATTTTGATGAACAATCGTTTCCGCATAACTCGTTAATTTGTTAGACACATTATGATAAATGCTGTCTATCGTAAAATTATATACTAATCCTCCACAAACTAAAATTGTAATAAATACAATCGATAAACATGCTAGTAATTGTTGATAAAAATACTTCATCAAATTATACCTCTAAATCATCAAACTTATATCCTATACCCCAAACAGTTTGAATTACTTGTGGGCCAACCGTTTCAATTTTTTGACGTAACTTCTTAATATGAGCATCAATGGTTCGTTCATCTCCAAAAAATGGTTCTTCCCAAATTTTAGTCAATAAATGTTCCCGTGAAAATACTTGACGTGGATGTTTGGCCATTACTACTAATAAATCAAACTCTTTTGGTGTTAATCCTTCAATTTTGTGTCCATTAATAAATGCTTCATGAGTTTTGGTGTTAATCGCTACATGATCCGTTTCTACATCAAATTCATTTTGAAATGACTCTACTTTTTTATTGGAACGTTGAACACGACGGTATAATGCTTTAATTCTAGCCATCATCGTCAATGGACTGAATGGTTTCGTAACATAATCATCTGCCCCCATTTCTAATCCAATAACTTGATTACTCTCAGAATCTCTCGCAGTTAAAATAATAATAGGAACATCTTCATTCACATGACGGATTGAGCGACAAATCTGCATCCCATCCATTGAAGGTAAATTTAAATCTAGTATAATAATATCCCAGTGTGAACTTTTCGTCATAAAAGCTTCATACCCCTCTTTACCATCATGATAAAATTCAGCATTCCAACTTTCTTTTTCAAAAAACATTTCCATCATTTCACAAACAGCTTCATTATCTTCAATCATTAAAATATTCATTTCATCACTCCTTCCTACAATTCTTGTAGTCCTATTATACTACATCTTTTTGACTAAACACCATCTTCACTTAGAGGAATTTACATTTTTCATAATAAAAGTCTACCTTATAGCTATGCATAAAGTAGACTTTATTGTTTTTAGCTTTTCGCTTCTTGTTCTTTTAATGAATCAATTTCAAATTGACGTAAAAACTCTTCATCTTTAGTTCCTTCTTCCTCTTTATGAAAAGGTTCTAAAAATTCAACATACTCAACCACAACTTCAACTACAAACACTTGTTGTTCTTGTTTATTTAAATAAGAACGACTTTGCAAATGTCCTATAATGCCAATTTTTTGCCCTTTTTCAACATAACGATGCATTTGTTCTGCTATCGTTCCCCAAGCAACAATCGGAATAAAGTCTGCTCCTCCATTTTTACTATCTTTTTTAAAACGATTAATAGCTAGCGAATTATTCATCACTACTGTTTCATGACAATTTTTTAACACAACAGGACGCACAACTCTTCCAATTAACGATACTTGATTCATAATCATTCCACCTTTTCTAAATAGTTTTTATGGTTCTACTTAGTTATACGTAAATGATTACAATCTGTTTTTTATTCTTAAAACAACCCATCAATTATATCCATTTTTAGATTCTGATTTTAAACGTTCTGCTACTTCTGATAGTTTTCTTAAACGATGATTCACACCTGACTTAGAAATACCTCCATTAGGCATCATTAATCCTAATTCTTTTAAACTGACATCTGGATTTTCAATACGAACTTGTGCCATTTCTTGTAATTTAATTGGTAAATTTTCAATTCCAATCATTTCGTCAATATATTGAATATCTTCAATTTGACGACTAGCTGCATTAACAACCTTATTAATATTAGCATTTTCACAATTTACTAAACGATTAACCGAATTACGCATATCACGCACTATTCGCACATCTTCAAACTTCATCATTGCATTGCTAGCTCCTATTAACGCTAAAAAATCGGCAATCTTTTCAGCTTCTTTTAAATACGTAATATAACCATTGCGACGTTCAATTGTTCTTGCATTTAAACCAAATGAATTCATCATTGTACAAATATCATCATTATGATCTTCGTAATTTGAATAAATTTCTAAATGGTACCGACTCGTTTCTGGGTTGTTAACAGATCCTCCAGCTAAAAATGCCCCCCGTAAATAAGAACGAATTTTTTGCTCATTTTCCATAATTAACGTTGATACATGCGTTGAAAATGTCAAACTATTCATAATTCCTAAATCAGATAACACTTCTTTAGTTCCTTGTTTTAATCGTACAATATAAACATTATTTTTCTTTAACTTCATTTTACGACGAACCAACAATTCACTTTCCATATCATAGTGCTTTTTTAATAAGACATACATTCGACGGGCAATTGCTGCATTTTCAGTTTGAACATTCAAAATAAATTGGCGATTAAAAATACTAACCGTCCCGTTCATACGAATCAAAGCAGCTAATTCAGCCTTAGCATGTTCTAAATGTACTTCTAAATGTGTTAATTCAATTTTTGTTTCTGAAGCAAATGACATAATTAGCCTCCTTTTATTGTCATTTAGCACCAATTACTGCATGCGTTGATTTGTTGAACTTAATAAGGTATATACTTCTTCGATTACTTTTTCACCATCATGATATACACCAGAATTTTTTAGCTTAATAAATTCCGATGAAATAACATGACATCCTTGTTCTCGTAACCCATTAAAATCATATTTTACTTGATATAAGTATTCTTCATTTTTTTGTTGATTTAAATACTCTTCTGGTACCAATTCTGTATTCACGATAACTGTATCTATAAAATTTGTTCCTAAATGTTCATGTAAAACACGAACATGATCAGCATCAGTAAAATGTTCAGTTTCACCTAACTGTGTCATAATATTACAAATATATACCACTTCTGCTTTTGTTTCGCAAACTGCTCTACCAATATCTTCAATCATTAAATTAGGTAAAATACTAGTATATAAACTACCTGGTCCAATCACAACCATATCTGATTCTAAAATAGCATCCACTACTTCTTTAACAGCTATTGGTTTTTTATTTTCATCATAAGAATGTACCGTTACACGATCAATTGGCTTGCGGTATTTGGCTAAATGTGATTCCCCTAAAACTTCTGTACCATCTTTAAATTTAGCTTTTAATAATAATGGTTCTTCAGCTGCTGGATAAATATGCCCGTCTATTTGCATCATATCAGATAAAATTCGAACAGCTTCAAAGATATTATTTTCTTTCATTTCTGTTAAAGCCGCAATAATTAAATTACCAATTGCATGTCCTGCAAAAAACTTATCATCCGAATTAAAGCGATATTGAAAGATTTCTTTTTTCATCGATTCCATCGGTGATAATGCAATCATACAATTACGAATATCTCCCGGTGGTACAATATTGATATAATCACGAATAACGCCTGAACTCCCTCCATCATCCGCTACTGTTACAATGGCCGTTACATCTGCATTTCGTTTACGTAATTGTCTTAATAATACTGGTAATCCAGTCCCACCTCCAATAACTGTAATTTTAGGTGAATTTCTTTTATTTTTTTGTTCTGGAATAAGTACTTGACCTGTTTCTTCTATTTCCATTATGATCGACCGTTCCCTTCTTTACGCTTATCTTTATCTCGATGAGAAATAGTTACATTATAAGCATCAGATATTAATTCACGTCCCGTTCTTTCTGTTAAGGCTACAGAACGATGTTGTCCTCCTGTACACCCAATTGCAATTGTAACACTTGTTTTTCCTTCTTTTTTATATCCTGGAATCACAAAATCTAATAAATCAATAAATTTATTATAGAATGTTTTCGTTTCTGGCTGAGTCATAACATATTCATAAACTGGTTGATCTAACCCTGTTAAAGAACGTAATTCAGCAACATAATGAGGATTTGGTAAAAATCTCACATCCATAACAATATCTGCATCAATTGGAATTCCATATTTAAAACCAAAAGACATCACATGAATGGTAAAAATATCTGCTTCCGTTTTAGCGAAGTTCTTCATAATTTCTTCTCTTAATTGACGGGGAGATAAGTGTGTTGTGTCAATAACTTTTTGGGAACGAACTTTAATATCTTGTAATAAATGACGTTCTGCAATAATCCCATCATAAATACGTCCTTCAGTCGCTAAAGGATGCGTACGACGAGTTTCCTTATAGCGTGACACTAAAGAGTCATCACTCGCATCTAAAAATAAAATTTTTGTAGTAATAAATGATGTGTTTTCTAAACCAATAATCGAGTTCATAATTTCATCAAAAAATGCCCGTGAACGTAAATCAATCACTAAACAAATTTTAGAAATTTTATCAGATTCTTTAACTAATTCCCAAAATTTTGGTAATAAACTTGGAGGCATATTATCTACACAAAAATACCCCATATCTTCAAAACTTTGCATCGCAACCGTTTTACCGGCTCCACTCATCCCTGTAATAACTACTAATTCTAATTGTTCAACCATCTATATTAACACTCCTTCGAGAATAAATTCACTTACACTCTATAATAACACATCCGGGCGTATCATTGTTACTTTATCACTAAAACATTTAAGTTCTTTATCAAATTAAGGAATATTTTTTAAAATTCATCATTATAGGCAGATATCTTTACTTTATTTCTTCCACTATTTATAATAATTCTAAATAAAAATATATTATTGGAGGTTTTATTATGTCATTAATTGGAAAAACAATCGAAGAATTTAGTGCACAAGCCTATCATCAAGGAGCATTTGTAACTATTTCAAATGAAACATTTACTGGTCAATGGAGTGTTTTATGCTTCTATCCTGCTGATTTTACATTTGTCTGTCCTACTGAATTAGCAGATTTACAAGAACAGTACCCTGCTTTAAAAGAATTAGGTGTAGAAGTTTACTCATGTTCAACCGATACCCACTTCACTCATAAAGCGTGGCATGATTCATCAGATGCTATCTCACAAATTGAATACTTCATGATTGGAGATCCATCTCATAAAATTTCTCGTGCCTTCGATGTACTAGAAGAAAATGACGGCTTAGCACAACGTGGAACATTCATTATAGATCCTGACGGTGTTGTTCAAGCTATGGAAATCAACGCTGGAGGTATCGGACGTGATGCAAGTTCTTTAGTTGATAAAATCAAAGCGGCTCAGTATGTACGTACACATCCGGGTGAAGTTTGCCCAGCAAAATGGAAAGAAACTGGTGAAACTTTAAAACCTTCCTTTGATTTAGTTGGAAAAATTTAGAGGTACTAATATGTTAGACAATGAGACAAAACAACAATTACAACAATATCTAACCTTATTAGAAGCACCAATTATTTTGTCTGCTAGTCTATCAGAAGATGATTCATCAAAAAAAATGCAACTATTTTTAGAAGAAGTTGCATCATTATCACCTAAAATTACACTAGAAAAACAAGTCTTAATGTATACTCCTAGTTTTGAAATAAAACAGACTACTCATTCCAGCGGAGTTATTTTCGCTGGAATTCCTTTAGGTCATGAATTTTCTTCCTTTATTCTAGCATTACTACAAGTTAGTGGGCGTACTCCAAAAATTGATGAACACATTATTCAGCAAATTAAAGCTATTAATAATGTCTACCATTTTGAATCAATCGTTAGTTTAACCTGTCATATTTGTCCAGAAGTGGTTCAAACATTAAATATTTTCGCCATTCTAAACCCACTCATTACACATACAATGATTGAAGGTGGAATCCATCAAGATATCATAAAGGAACGTAATATTATGGCTGTTCCAACTGTCTATTTAAATGGAAATGAATTTTTAAGTGGCAAATTAAGTGTTGAACAATTATTAGAAAAATTAGTAGGTTCTATTGAATTGACTGAAGAGGTTACAAATCAAGTATATGATAGCTTAATTATTGGTGGTGGACCTGCTGGGGCTAGTGCAGCTATTTATTCTGCTAGAAAAGGTATCAAAACCGCTTTAGTATGTGAAGAATTTGGTGGACAAGTAATGGAAACGCTAGGAATTGAGAATATGATTGGAACACCCTACACTGAAGGCCCAACGTTAATGGCTCAAGTTTCTGAACATGTAAAACAATACAATGTCCAACAGATTATTGGTCAACGTGTAAATCATATTCAAAAGCACGACTTAATTGAAGTCGAATTAGCCAATGGAACTATCTTAAAAACAAAATCTGCTATTATTTCAACCGGAGCGAGATGGCGTCATATTCATGTTCCTGGTGAACAAGAATTCAAGAATAAAGGCGTTGCTTATTGTCCGCATTGTGATGGTCCAACTTTTGCTGGTAAACCAGTTGCTGTCATTGGCGGTGGTAATTCCGGAGTTGAAGCAGCCATTGACCTAGCAGGGATTGTTAAGCACGTTTATCTATTAGAATTTTTACCAGAATTAAAAGCAGATAAAGTCTTACAAGATAAACTATACTCATTATCAAATGTTACGGTTATTCTAAATGCTAAAACAACTGAAATTACTGGTTCTCATTCGGTAGATGGCTTAACTTATATCGATCAAACAACACAAGAAATGCATCAATTAACTATTGCTGGTGTTTTTGTATTAATCGGTTTAATGCCAAATACAGAATGGTTAAAAGATACAGTCGCTTTAAATGAACATGGTGAAATCAAAATAGCAACCAATGGAGAGACTTCTCTACCAGGCGTATTTGCTGCTGGGGATTGTACAAATCAAG
>RCNI01001531.1_pt1 | contig 12323 bp, 7 predicted proteins | sample 2041151 | NCBI WGS metagenome assembly RCNI01 (sample SAMN09708214, study PRJNA481090) | feces metagenome | isolation source: feces | place: Antarctica: Albino Rookery
GCGCGGCAACACCCACATCGGCCCCAACTGCGAAATCGGCCCCGACACGATGATTCGGGACTGCACGCTGGGAGAGGGCTGTGTGGTCAATTCCAGCCAGCTCAACGAAGCCGAATTCGGCTGTCATGTCAATATCGGCCCCTTTGCCTATGTCCGTCCCGGCACCCGGGTGGCAGACGGCTGCAAGGTGGGTGACTTCGTGGAAGTCAAGAACGCCGTCATCGGCGAGGGCACCAAGCTGCCTCACCTCATCTATGTGGGCGACAGCGATGTGGGCAAGCGCTGCAACTTCGGCTGCGGCAGCATCACCTGCAACTACGACGGCAATGTCAAAAGCCGCACCACCGTGGGCGACGATGTGTTTGTGGGCTGTAATTCCAGTCTGGTGGCTCCGGTCACGCTGGAGAACGGGGCGTACACCGCCGCCGGCAGCACCATCACCGACACCGTGCCCGCCGACACGCTGGCCATCGCCCGTGCCCGTCAGGTCCATGTGGAGGGCTGGGTTCAGCGCCACCGGGCCAAAAAGAAAAAGAACTGATTTCCCTTTGCGTCTTAGCGGCCGGAAGCCGCTGTGATAGATAGAAACAATTACTGTATTTACTGAGAAAGAAGGATTATCACCATGATTTCCCACGGCAAAGACATTAAAATCTTCTGTGGCAACTCCAACCCCGAACTGGCTCAGGCGATCTGCGAAAAGCTGGGTCTGCCTCTGGGCAGCTCCGAGGTCAAGACCTTCTCCGACGGTGAGAGCTCTGTCTCCATCTACGAGACCGTCCGTGGCAGCGATGTGTTCGTCATCCAGTCCACCTGCATCCCCGTCAACGACAACCTGATGGATCTGCTGATCATGATCGACGCCCTGAAGCGCGCCTCTGCCGGCCGTATCACCGCTGTGATCCCCTACTTCGGCTATGCTCGTCAGGACCGCAAGACCAAGCCCCGTGATCCCATCTCCGCTAAGCTGGTCGCTAACCTGATCACTCAGGCCGGCGCTGACCGTGTCCTGACCATGGACCTGCACGCCAACCAGATTCAGGGCTTCTTCGACATCCCCGTGGATAACCTGCTGGGCGCTCCCCTGTTCGTGGACTACTTCACCAACAAGTTCGCCGATGTGATGGACGATGTGATGGTCGTCTCCCCCGACGTGGGCAGCGTGGCCCGTGTCCGTGCCTTCGCTCAGAAGCTCCATGTCCCCATGGCAATCGTGGATAAGCGCCGCCAGAAGGCCAACTCCTCCGAGGTCATGAACATCATCGGTAACGTTGAGGGCAAGCACGTCATCCTGCTGGACGACATGGTGGATACCGGCGGATCCCTCTGCCACGCCGCTGAGGCTCTGGTCTCCATCGGTGGTGCAAAGGATGTTGTCGCCGCTGCTTCTCACGGCGTCCTCTCCGGCCCCGCTGTGGAGCGCATCGCCAAGAGCTGCATCAACGAGGTGTTCTTCCTGAACACCATTCCCGCCAACGAGGCTGCCCTCGCCTGCGAGAAGATCAAGTATGTGAACGTGGCCGACGTCTTTGCCGAGGCCATCAGCCGCATCTTCAACGAGACTTCCGTCTCCCCTCTGTTCCAGTAAGAACAGTTTCTATCATGCATCCGAAAGGGGTACTGCCGCCGCAGTACCCCTTTGTGTGCTACCCAAATTTTTGTGTCAGGTGATTCCATATGGTCGTCAATCTCTTCGGAAACAAAGGAAAAAGCGCCTCTCTGGACTGGATTCTGGTTTGTCTGGGCAATCCCGGCGACAAATACGAGAATACCCGCCACAATGTAGGCTTTCAGACCGCCGACGCTCTGGGGGAAAAGCTCCACACCCCCATCCAGCGGCTGAAATTTAAGGCGCTCACCGCCACGGTGGAGTACGGCGGTGCCAAGGTGCTGGTGATGAAGCCCACCACCTATATGAACCTCTCCGGCGAAGCCGTTCGTGAGGCCTGCCAGTTCTACAAACTCCCCCCGGAGCGTGTGCTGGTGGTCTGCGACGATGTGTCCCTGCCGGTAGGCAAGCTGCGCCTGCGCAAGTCCGGCACCGCCGGCGGCCACAACGGCCTGCGCTCCATCATCGGGCAGCTCCACTCCGACCAGTTCCCCCGCCTGAAAATCGGCGTGGGCGAAAAGCCCCACCCGGACTATGACCTTGCCGACTGGGTACTGGGCAAATTCCCCAAGGAAGACCGTGCCGTCATCGACCGCACGGTGGATCGGGCGCTGGACGCACTGGAATGCGCCTTTTCTCAGGGACTCGACCGGGCCATGAGCCGCTATAACGGCTGAGTACCCACCGAAAAAACGAATTCAATCACCCCTGAGGTCCTATGGGCCTCCGGGTGTTTTTCGCCCTATAATTTCCATTATTTACCACTCTTTTATCTTGACGGAAGGTGATTTCTATGCATCCGCTTCTGCAAACCCTGCATCGTCTGCCGGAATTCCAAGATTTGCTCCTGCGCATCGACGCCGGACGCTGTCCCATTGCTGCCAGCGGTCTGAGCAGCGTCCACCGAGCCTTTCTGGCTGCCGGCATTGCCGCTGAAACCGAGCGTCCGCTTGTCATCCTCTGCGCCGACGAGGTGGAGTCCGCCCGGCTGACCCGGGACCTGTCTGCCCTGTTGGAACAGCCCATTCCCCAGCTGCCGGGACGGGAATTCACCTTCCACGACGCCGCCTCCGTGTCCCACCAGTGGGAGCACCGCCGCATCGGGGTGCTGCGTGCCATGCAGCAGGGCAAAGCCCCGGTGGTGGTCGCCACCGTCGAAGGTTTCCTGCAGCGCACCATGCCCCCTGAAATTCTGGAAAAGTCGGCCTTCTCCCTCGCTCCCGGCGATTTGAAGGACCTCAACCAGCTCTGCGAGCAGCTGGCCAATGCCGGCTATACCCGGTGTGAGCAGGTGGAAGGCCCCGGTCAGTTCGCCGTCCGAGGCGGTATTCTGGACTTTTTCTCCCCCGGCGCCGCCAACCCGGTCCGAGCCGAGTTCTGGGGCGACGAGGTGGACAGCATGGGCGTGTTTGACCCTGCCACCCAGCGCCGCATCGAGAACATCAACCGTGCCGAGCTGCTGCCGGCTGCCGAGACTCTGCCCCGCATGGCGCAGGGCGGTCTGCTGGGGCTGGCGGGCGAAATCGACCGCCGCAAGGACAAGGTGGAGCAGGCCAACCGCCGGAGAAAGCTGCCGGCCTACGCCACCCTGATGCAGACGCTGGACGCCGACGCTCAGTCCTTTGCCCAGCTGGGCACCTTTGCCGCCGCCGACCGGTATCTGGACCTGATTTATCCCCAGTTCGCCTGCGGTGCGGACTACCTGTCCCCGGACAGCATCCTGCTGTTCTGCGACTCCCCCCGGATTGCGGAAAGCGCCAAAAACTACCGCTGGCGTCAGGACGAGGATCTGGCTGCTCTGCTGGAGTCCGGTCTGCTCTGGAACGACAACCACCCCTGGTCGGCGGACTTTGAGCCTCTCTGCAATCACTTGGGTCGGGAGTTCCCGGTGGTGTATCTGGACAGCTTCCTTATCAGCCAGTACCCTGCCGCACCTCACTCCACCCTGAGCATCCCCTGCAAGCAGCTGCCCAGCTTCGGCACCAGTCTGGAAACCGCCATCACCGACCTGATTCACTACCAGAAGCAGGGACTGTCCACCATCGTCCTCTGCTCCACCCGAGGTCAGTGCAAGACCCTCAGCGATATGCTTCGGGAGCAGGGTGTGGTGTGTACGCTGGACTTTGACCTTGCCGCCCTGCCTCAGCCCGGTCAAATCGTTCTGTCCGTGGGTGGACTGAGCGCCGGTGTGGAATGGGGCGGAACCGTCATCCTCACCGAGGGCAGCGCTGCCAATCCCGCCGCCAAACGGGCCAGAAGTCCCAAGAAGCAGGCGGCGTCCAACCGGCAAAAGCTTCAATCCTTCACTGACCTGTCTCCCGGCGACTTGGTCGTCCACGAGCAGCACGGTGTGGGCCGCTTCGTGGAGATGACCACCATGAAGATGGACGGCGTGGAGAAGGATTACATCAAAATCGCCTACGCCGGAGCCGACACCCTCTATGTGCCGGCCACCCAGCTGGACCTCATCAGCAAATACATCGGCGCCGGTATGGATGACACCGGAGAAAGCCGCACCAAGCTGAGCAAGCTGGGCGGCACCGACTGGGCCAAGGCCAAGGCCAAAACGAAAAAGGCCACCAAGGAGCTGGCTAAGGGGCTGATTCAGCTCTACGCCCAGCGTCAGCGCCAGCCCGGCTACGCCTTCCACCCGGACGACCCGTGGCAGAAGGAATTTGAAGACAAATTTGAATACGAGGAAACCGGCGACCAGCTCCGCTGCGTGGCCGAAATCAAGGCGGACATGGAACGCCCCATTCCCATGGACCGTCTGCTCTGCGGCGATGTGGGCTACGGCAAGACGGAAGTCGCTCTCCGGGCGGTGATGAAGTGCGTGCTGGAAGGCAAGCAGGCCGCCATTCTGGTTCCCACCACCGTGCTGGCCAACCAGCACTACCAGACCGCCCTGCGCCGCTTTGAGGGCTATCCCGTCCGCATTGCGGTGGTCAGCCGATTCCAGACCGGAAAGCACCTCAAGCAGCTGCTGGCGGACTTGGAAGGCGGCTTCATTGATGTGCTGATTGGCACCCACCGTCTGCTCCAGAAGGATGTGGTGTTCAAAAACCTCGGTCTGCTGGTGGTGGACGAGGAGCAGCGCTTCGGCGTCACCCACAAGGAACGGCTGAAGGAAATCAGCCGTCAGGTGGATGTGCTTACCCTGTCCGCAACCCCCATTCCCCGTACCCTGAACATGGCCCTCAGCGGCATCCGGGATATGTCCACGCTGGAAGAGCCCCCCATGGACCGTCTGCCGGTCCAGACCTATGTGCTGGAGCATGACTGGTCGGTGCTGGGCGATGCCATCCGACGGGAAATCGGCCGTGGCGGTCAGGTGTTCTACCTCCACAACCGGGTGGACACCATCGAGAAAACCGCCGCCTTCCTGCAAGGGATGCTGGGCGAGGATGTCACCGTGGGCGTGGGACACGGCAAAATGACCCAAGACGCACTGGCCCGGGTCATGGAACGGATGGTGGACGGCGAGATTCAGGTCTTGGTCTGCACCACCATCATCGAAACCGGCATCGACATCGCCAACGCCAACACCCTCATCATCGAGGATGCCGACCACATGGGTCTGGCCCAGCTTCATCAGCTTCGAGGCCGTGTGGGCCGTTCCTCCCGACGGGCTTACGCCTACCTCTGCTACCGCCGGGGCAAGGTGCTGACGGAAGTGGCAGAAAAGCGGCTGTCCGCCATTCGGGAGTTCGCCGAGTTCGGCTCCGGCTTCAAAATCGCCATGCGAGATTTGGAAATCCGGGGCGCAGGCAACATTCTCGGCCCTGAGCAGTCCGGCTTCCTCACCAGCGTGGGCTATGACCTCTATTTGAAGCTGCTGGAAGAGGCAGTGCTGGAGGAACGGGGCGAACCCGTGCAGCGCACCGAATCGGTGGCGGCAGATTTGGCGGTTTCCGCCAACATCCCCGAGCGGTATGTGGCCTCCCCCGAGCAGCGCATGGACCTCTACCGCCGCATTGCCCGCATCCGCACCGAGGAGGACGCCGACGATGTGGTGGACGAACTGGTGGACCGCTACGGCGATCCCCCCAGAGCCGTCAACAACCTCATTTCCATTGCTCTGCTCCGTGCCCGGGCGGCTCTGTGCGGCTTTACCGACATCAGCCAGAAGGGGCTGGTGCTGTCCTTCACCATGACGGACTTCGACCTGCGGAAGATTTCCGCCCTCACCGCCGCTCCCCGGTTCAAGGGACGCATCCTCTTCTCCCCCGGCGACAAGCCGCTGCTCTCCGTGCGGCTGAAGCCCGGCGAGGATGTACTGAGCATGGGCCGCCGGCTGGTGGAAACCTATCTGGAATTGGAAGACGGTTAAAAAATCGACTGGTTTCGTTTGTACTTTTCCCCAGAACCTGATATAATGGCAAAGTTCCCGTGCAAGAAACAAAACCTTTCGCATAAAAGGAGATTTTTACATGAAGAAAACCCGATTGATCGCCTTGGTGCTGGCACTGATGCTGGTGCTGGCCGGCTGCGGCGGTTCCGGCAATAGCTCCAGCTCCGCTCCCGAAGGCGGCTCCGCCTCCAGCGTTCCCACGGACGCCACCCTCGACCCTGCCGCTCTGGACGATGTGGTGAAGTACCTCACCGACGGCGCTTACACCAAGGACTCCGTGGTGGGCCATGTGGGCGACCGTGAGATCACCGCCGGTGAGGCGCTGTACTGGATCGCTTATCAGCAGTACAACATGACCTACTACTACACCAACTACTTCGGCTTCACCCTGAATATGTCCGATCCCATGGACGACGACACCACCGTGGGTGAATCCCTCTATCAGTTCGGCATGGACACCGCCCTCAGCTACGCTGTGGCGGCTCAGCAGGCCCACGACACCGGCGTGGAGCTGTCCGAGGAGGACGCCGCTCTGGTGGCAAAGCTCTACGAGGACAATGTCAATTTCTACGGCGAGGATCGCTGGAACGCCTATGTGCAGGCCGGTCTGATCGACGAGAAGGACTTCTCCGAGGACGAGAAGGTGGAGTGGATCCGCACCCATGGTGAGGACTTCTATCAGCACTCCATGATGTACTACGCCACCACCGCTCAGGATTACGAGTCCCTCATCACCGACTTCTACTACTACAACACCTTGCAGGACAGCCTGTTCGGTGAGGGCGGCACGCAGGCTCCCACTGAGGCCACCATCAACGACTACACCGACGATTACATCAAGGAAAACGGCGTCTGCTGGGCTCGCTGCATTCTGTTCCCCACCGCCGATCTGGACGACGCCGGCAAGGCCGACATGAAGGCGCAGGCCGACGCTGTGATGGCAGAACTCTCCGCCCTCAGCGGCGAAGAGCTGAGCAATGCCTTCACCGAGCAGCAGACCGCTCACGACAAGAGCGGCTACACCGCCGGCGAGGTGCAGCATTATACCAACACCGACAGCTTGGTGGACGGCTTCTATGACGGCATCATGAAGCTGGAGCCCGGTCAGCTGGGCATGACCGGCGAGACCGACTTCGGCTACTTCATCCTGCTGCGTGAGCCGGAGAACCGTGCTGACATCAGCTCCGTGGTGACGGATGAGTATGTCCGCTCCACCTACGATGCGCTCATCGCCCAGTGGACCAAGGATTTCGGTGCCGAGTGCGAGATGCCCGATCTGAATCTGGATTCCTTCTATGAGAAGCTGGGTCAGCTGCAGCAGACTCTGGCTGCGGTGGACACCATCAACGCCGCTTCCGATTCCAAAAAGTAAGCAACTGCAAGCCTTTCGCCCCGTGCCTCGCACGGGGCGTTCCTTTTTTGAAAAATTTTTCACTTTTTGTAAAAAAGTTGTTGACATTTTCGCTTTCAGCCGCTATAATAATCACTGTTGCCGGACGATTAGCTCAGCTGGCTAGAGCATCCGCTTGACGTGCGGAAGGTCACAGGTTCGAATCCTGTATCGTCCACCAAAAAAGCAGCTTTCGAAAGAAAGCTGCTTTTTCTTTTTGTTTTTTCGCCAAAGTGGCCCTTTCCCCTGCCGGAAACGCACGCCGGTCGGCATTTTTCCACAGAGCAGCGTCCCTTCCGTCTCCGGGACCTGCTTTGTTTCTTTTCCAAGGCCGCTCTCTCTTGAGCCGCAGCCCGGTCTGACTGAATACAAGCACAAATGGCACGCTGCGCTGTGTTTGAACGATAGCACCTTCTATCAACCGGAAGATTGCCCTCGGTCGGAACCGAACTGCAAGGCTTTCCCTTCCATATTAAGGAATACGCTCTCATATGCACTACACGCCCATTCCTGCGACGTTCTTATCCCGTAGGTGTTCACCCATCCCGGAGCCGTGTTGCCTCTGTACGCAGCGCACAGCCCATCAGAGAGGCAAAACCTGCCGTTTTCGTGTCGGTGTTCAAGTAATCGCAGGTCAAACGCATTTGGGAAACAGAAAAGCGATGAAATCCTAGGATTTCAGCGCTTTTCTGTCATATTCACGCCCAAGAGACGCACACAGAGATTCGATTTAGCGAAAAGCTGCTTTCCGCAATTCCGAATGGCAGGTCAGGCGAGATTAGTTGCTGGACAGGCCGTCCACACGCAGCACTTCGCCGGTGATGTAGGAGCCTTCGTCAGATGCCAGGAACACAAATGCGTTGGCGATCTCCTCCGGCTGTCCGAAGCGGCGCAGCGGGATTCTGCCGATTTTCGGCTCCATCAGCTCCTTGGGCAGGGCACGGATCATATCCGTCTCCGTGATGCCGGGAGCCACGGCGTTGACTCGGATACCCTTGGGGCCCAGCTCCCGAGCCAGAGTGACGGTGAAGCCGTTGACGGCGTATTTGGAGGTGGGGTAAGCAATACCGGCACCGGCGCCGCCGAAGCTGACCATGGAGGAGGTGTTCAGAATGACGCCGCTTCCCTGAGGGATCATATACTCCGTGGCGGCCTTGGACGCGGTGAAGATGCCCTTCACATTGATGTCCATGACCCGGTCAAAGATCTCCTCGGTGTAGTTTTCAAAGGCAGTGGCCTCAGACACGCCGGCGTTATTCACCAGAATGTCGATGCGGCCATAGGTCTCGACCACGCTCTGAAATGCCTCACGGACGGAGGCGAGGCTGCCCAGATCCGGCCAGATGCCAGACACACGGGCTTCCGGCATGGCGTCCCGAAGCTGCTGCGCAGCACGCTCCGCAGTCTCCTGACGGCTGCCGGTGATGACGACAGCGGCGCCTTCCCGCAAAAAGGCCTCTGCGATGGCATAGCCGATGCCTCGGGTACCGCCGGTAATAATGGCAACTTTATTGGATAGTCTCATACAAGATTCCTCCTGTTGAAATGTCAATAGACTCGTCGAATGCCACATGGAGAATCAGCGGGGCAATCTACATCATAGAAGATTGCCCCGCTGTTCTTCAAATGGCTATTTATCAGTTAACCGCGGATGGGATCCAGATCATCCAGAGAAGAAGGATCACCGCACATTCTGGCGCCCTGAGTAGCAGGCAGTGCCAGAGCGGCATACTGTGCCAGCAGACCAGTGCGGACACGGGGAGGCGGGCAAACCCACTTAGCACGGCGCTCAGCCAGGACCTCGTCGCTGACCTGCAGCTCGATCGTGCCATTGGGGATGCTGTAAGAGATGGTATCTCCGCTCTCCACCAGACCAATCAGGCCGCCCTTGCAAGCCTCGGGGCAGACATGGCCAATGACGCCGCCCACAGAGCCGCCGGAGAAGCGACCATCGGTAATCAGAGACACGCTGCGGTCCAGACCCAGAGCACGGATGCAGTGGGTGATGGTGAGCATCTCACGCATACCGGGGCCAGCCACGGGGCCTTCGTAACGGATAACCACGCAGTCACCGGCCTGGACCTCACCGCGCATCATGCCCTCATAGCACTCATGCTCGCTGTCATAGACCATGGCGCGACCGGTGTGCTCCAGCATCTCAGGCAGAACGCCGCCAGTCTTGATGACGCAGCCCTCGGGAGCCAGGTTGCCGTACAGAATGGCCAGACCGCCCTCCTCGGTGTAGGGCTGATCGAAGGGATGGATGATCTCCGTGTTGAGCGCCTTGGCGCCGGCGACCATCTCGCCCAGAGTGTGACCGTACAGAGTCTTGACGCTGCCGTCCACATAACCGCCCTCAATGGCCTGATTGATGACTGCGCGCATGCCGCCGGCACGACCGAAGTCCAGAACATTATGGGGGCTGATGCTGGGATACAGCTTCACAATCTGGGGAGTGTTGCGGCTGGCCCATGCGAAGTCATCCAGAGTAATCTTGTAGCCTGCTTCAGCAGCGATGGAGGGCAGATGCAGCGTAGTGTTGGTGGAGCAGCCCATCATCATGTCGATGCGCAGGCAGTTAATGAAGGACTGCTTGCTGACGATGTCGCTGGGCTTCAGGTCCTCATGGACCATTTCCACAATGCGCTTACCAGCGGCCTGAGCCATCCAAGTACGCTCGTTGTAGCAGTTGGGAACCGTGGAGTTACCCAGCATGCCAATACCCAGCACCTCGGACATCATCTGCATGGAAACAGCAGTACCCATGCCGCAGTTGCAGCCGGGGTTCGGACCGCAGGGGTTCTTCTTGACGGCGTAGGTGCCGGTGACGCCGGCGGCCATCATGTTAGCGAAGTTCTCACCGGTGTCATAGCCTTCCTCGGGGGGCAGAGACATGCCGCCGGAGATGAAGATGGCGGGGATGTTCATGCGCATGATAGCCATGAGCATACCGGGAACGATCTTGTCGCAGCTGCCGATGCAGATAACGCCGTCCAGGCTGTGGCACTCGCAGAATGCTTCCACGGAGTTTGCGATGACGTCACGGCTGACCAGAGGATAGCGCATGCCGGGAGTGTTTTCGCAGATGCCGTCGCACAGAGCGATGGTATTAGCCACGCAAGGGGTGCCGCCACCCATCAGAATGCCGTCCATAACGGCACGCTCCACGGACTTCTGGTGTGCATGACCAGTGAAGAAGTTCGTGTAAGAGTTGAGAACGCCAATCAAGGGCTTGTCAATCTGTTCCTCGCTCAGGCCACCTGCAGCGATGAGGCTGCGGGACAGGAAGCGGTCAGGACCAGACTTCATTTTGTCACTTCTCATAGTGCATTTACCTCCATCGAAATAAATTTGAAAACGTTGAAACGCTTCGGATATAAAACGGGGTGTGGGGAGTCATGCCTTGCCAAAGCAAGGTTCCTCCTCATCCTCTATCGGCTGGTAAAACTGGAGATTCGGCTGTAAAAAGGGGTTATCCTCCCGTTCAACGGATAATAGCGATGACTCCAGATGACCGGGAAACAGTCGATAATCGCCAGGCAGCTCCCGCAATTTACGCAGAGAGTCCACCATGTCGTCCACGCTGCTGCATGGAAAATCGCACCGGCCGCTATCCATACGAAAGAGTGTGTCGCCCGAGAACAGCATATCGCCGCACACATAGGCAACACTGCCCGGGGTATGACCCGGGCATGCTAGAACATGGAAATCCAAACCTGCTTCCTCGATCACATCCCCCTCGTCCACGAAGTGCGTGTCCGGAGGAGGGCAAAAGCGCTGCGGTCCGATGTTGACCATGGGGTCCAGATCCCGCTCATTCACATAAACGGGGACGGGACGCCGGTCTCTCAGCGGCCACATGGCACCAAAATGATCGAAGTGAGTATGAGTAAGTAAAATTGCACGCAGCTGAAGGTGATCTTCATCCAAAGCCTGAAGAATGGTGTTTACTTCTGCACCCGGATCAATCACAACACAATCCAGCGTTTCCGAATTGGCCACCAGATAGCAGTTGGTTTTCATTGCCCCTACTTTCAGTGTTTTCAGCAACATGACAATCCTCCTTATCCTCTCGTAAGCAGGTCAGTCAAAGGTCCGTCACTGCCACAGCCGAATCATCGGCTGCGGCGGTGCGGAGTAAAGTAATTTGATTACTGTGCCTGCTTGTCGAACATGAACCAGCTGGACTTGTTCTCGAAAGCGCCACGAGCCAGGCTCAGCTTGCGGCGACGAATCTGGACCAGCTTGCAGATGCCAACCACAGGAACACCCAGAGCAACCAGGGGAGTGTTCATGTAGGACATGATGGTAAAGCCGGTGTAGAAGATGTTGGTGATGCCCAGCATGGACACGACGCTGGAGATAGCGATGATCAGCAGGCTGATGATGATCATCTTCTTCTGGTCGTTAGCCTTCATCTTCTTGACGAACTGGAAGTTCATGAAGCGGCGGCCGTAACCGGTGCACATAGCGTTAGCAGTGGACAGCACAGCCAGCAGAACCACGACCACATAGATGGGCATCATCCAGGAGGTAACGCCCATGGTTCTCATGATGTACATCATGGGGATGGCTTCCTGCACGGACTCGGGCATGAAGGCCAGCACGTTGAAGGTAACGATCATGATGAAAGCGCTGACGAACAGCAGGTTGAACAGGCAGGTCTTGGTGACGTCCTTACGAGTCTGGACAGGCTCGAAGCAGGGCAGAACAGACAGAGCCATGCCGGCAGACAGCATGTACAGGCTGATACCACCGTTGTAGAGGGTGGAACCATAGCTGTCATACATGGTGCGGTTTGCGATCATCTCAGTGACATTGGCGCCATAGCCGCTCTTGATGATGAAGGCAAAGATGGCAACCAGCAGGACCAGAATGCCAACGCCCATAACCGTAGAGATCTTATTCAGGATTGCGGTGCCCCACATAACGCTTAGCATCACAAGTACCGCAAATATGATAACCCACATGAT
>RCNI01006448.1_pt1 | contig 12322 bp, 11 predicted proteins | sample 2041151 | NCBI WGS metagenome assembly RCNI01 (sample SAMN09708214, study PRJNA481090) | feces metagenome | isolation source: feces | place: Antarctica: Albino Rookery
TGCATGCTCGCAAACCAGTTCTGCACGAACTTTGGTCATCTTGCCTTCGGGCAAGTCCGGATAATGCTTATACAGGTACTTTGCGGTAATAAAACCCAGTACAGAGTCGCCTAAAAATTCCAGGCGTTCATTACTTGTCACGCTGCGATTACGGTTTTCGTTGGCGTAAGAGCTATGACGCAGTGCGTTTTCCAGGAGGCTCTTATCCTGAAATGTGTATTGCAGCTTCTCTTCTAATTCAGTCATTATCGATCCAGCACATTTTCTACGTATTCGACCAGGTCGCCAATGGTAACAATCTTCATCAGCACATCTTCAGGAGTTTCGGGCAATTCGAATTCTTCTTCAATGTCCATAGTCAATTCGATCTGGTCCAGAGAGTCAGCGCTCAGGTCGTTGATAAATTCGGTTTCACGGCTCAGTTCATCTGCGGACTTGTTAAAACGGTCTGCAATCATCTGTACAATATTCTGATAAACGTTCATATGAATTCTCCTTTATTCCTGCGCATCGGGTAAGCGCATAGTTTCAATATTATCTTCAATTTCTGTAATAAAGCCAGATTCTGCGAAAATGCCTGCCTGTCGAATTGCACTCAAGAAAGCAGAAGCTTCAGAAGAACCGTGTGCCTTAATTACGGGTTTAGAAATGCCGAGCAGTGCAGTACCACCAACTTTGTTGGGGTCCATTTTGTCCTTCAAGGCATAAACATCTTTTTTAATCAGTGCCGCTGCTACCATATTCTTCAGGTTCTTACCCAGAATATCCTTAATGGACAGCATCAGGAACTTTGCTGTACCTTCAATGCTCTTCAGCAGAACATTACCGCTGAATCCATCAGCAACAACAACATCAATTCCGCCGAACAGTGCCTTTGCGCCTTCGGTGTTGCCGACAAAGTTAATGCCTTCATCAGCTGCCAGAATCTTATAAGCCTCCTGATGAACCGGAGTACCTTTATGTTCCTCGGTACCGTTATTCAGCAAAGCTACACGAGGACTGGGACGGCCCAGTACGCGTTCCACATACAAACTACCCATATGTGCAAACTGCAGGAGCTGCTCAGGTGTGCATTCTGCGTTAGCGCCGCAGTCAATCAAGATGAATCCTTGCTCTGCATTCGGCATCGTCGGTGCAAGTGCCGCTCTGCGAATGCCCTTAATACGGCGAATCAGCAGCGTTGCACCGGTAAGCAGTGCGCCGGTGCTGCCAGCGGATACAACCGCATCGCCTTCACCGCGTTTCAGCATATTCAGTGCAACCACCATGGAAGAGTCTTTCTTCTGGCGAATTGCTGCAGTGGGGTCATCCATACCAATTACTTCGGAGGCGTGGTGAACCGTAATGCCTGGCATATTCTCAGCGCCTTCTGCTTCCAGACACGCGTTTACCTTTGCTTCATCGCCAACCAGTGCAATCTCATAACCAAACTGTTTATGTGCCATTACAGCACCTTTTACAATTTCCTCCGGGGCATTATCGCCGCCCATAGCGTCGATAATCATTCTCACAGTGCAAAAATCTCCTTTTTCATCAGTTCATCCAGAATTTCCAAGCTGCGTTTAGAAATTTCTGCGTTCTTATTACGCTTGCCACGAACCTTATAGCCAAGAGGGCTAATGATACCAAAGTTAACGTTCATCGGCTGGAAATCGCCTGTGCTGCCGCCGGAAATATACAGTGCCAATGCACCGATTGCCGTTTCCTGAGGGAAGTCAACCGGTTCCTTGCCCAGCAGACGAGCTGCAGTTTCAATGCCAACCAGCATACCAGACGCAGTGGACTCAACATAGCCTTCAACACCGGTCATCTGACCGGCAAAAGAAATGTGAGGTGCAGTACGCATACGGTAGTAACGGTCCAGCAATGTGGGAGAGTTCAGGTAAGTGTTGCGGTGCATAACGCCGTAACGAACAAATTCTGCATTCTTCAGTGCAGGAATCATGGTAAATACACGCTTCTGCTCGCCCCAAGTCAGATGGGTCTGGAAGCCAACCATATTGTACAATGTGCCGTCTGCATTATCCATGCGCAGCTGCACTACCGCATATGCTTCCTTGCCCGTTTTCGGGTCAGTCAGACCAACAGGCTTCAATGGGCCATAGCGCAGAGTATCTACGCCACGACGGGCCATAACTTCAACAGGCATGCAGCCTTCAAATACGCCGCCATCGTCAAAGCCGTGTACTTCTGCTTCCTTTGCAGTGCAAAGTTCTTTAATGAACGCCAAGTACTCTTCTTCGGTCATGGGGCAGTTGATGTAATCCGCAGTACCCTTGTCGTAACGAGAGCCATACCAAGCGCTGTCCATATCGATGCTTTCCACTTCAACGATGGGCGCTACTGCATCGTAGAAATGCAGTTCGTCATCATTACACATGGTCGCAATAACATCAGCCAATGCATCGCTGGTAAGCGGGCCAGATGCCACAACAACTTCGCAATCCGTGGGGATTTCGGTTGCCTCTTCTTCAATCACGGTAATATTGGGGTGGTTACGAATTTTCTCTGTAATATATGCAGAAAAGCCTTCTCTATCCACTGCCAGTGCGCCGCCTGCAGCTACACGGTTAGCTTCTGCAGATTCCATAATCAGGGATCCCATGCGACGCAGTTCTTCCTTCAGCAGGCCAACTGCGTTGGTCAGTTCATCGCTACGCAGGGAGTTAGAACACACCAGCTCCGCAAAGTTTGCAGAAACGTGTGCAGGGCTCATACGGTGGGGCTTCATTTCCATGAGATTGACATGAATTCCTCTACGGGCAAGCTGCCATGCACATTCACTGCCGGCCAGACCTGCACCGATTACCAATACTTCTGCCATTCAATCGCTCCTTTATCTTATTCGTCTACGGTTTCTTTCTTTGTAGACTTAGTAGTCGTCTTTTTCGTTGTCTTCTTTGTGGTCGTGGACTTCTTTGCAGTCGTCTTCTTTTCCGCAGCAGACTTTTTGGTTGTTTTTTTCTTTGCTTCAGGCTTAACCTCTTCCTCCGTTACAGGAGTTTCCTGTCCTTCAGCCGGCTTTGCCTCAGCATTTTCTTCCGTTACAACCTTTTTCTTGTATCCGCGCTTATCCTCGGGCACAAATGCAGAACATTCTTCGTTAATGCAGTAAGGCTTATTTCTGCCCTTGCCGGAGCGTTTAAACAAGGTCTTACCGCATTCAGGGCAATAATCCTTAGTCGGTACATCCCAAGACATAAAACCGCAGTCTGCGCCACGCTCACAAGCGTAGAAGGTATAACCCTTTCTGGAAGTGCGTTTCAAAATACGGCTACCACACTTGGGGCACTTGCCGGGCATTTCAATAACCAACGGCTTAGTAAAGGTGCATTCGGGATAATTGGGGCAAGCCAGGAATCGGCCAAATCGGCCGGATTTGACTACCATGAATGCGCCGCAGACATCGCACTTTTCTTCCGTAACTTCTGCAGGAATCTTAATGCGTTCGCCTTCCAGTGCAATCTCTGCATCGGTCAGTTCCTTATTAAATCCTTCGTAGAAATCACTGAGCACTTCCATTCGCGCTTACCTGCTTCGACTTCGTCCAAGTGGCTTTCCATAGTCGCAGTAAAGCCCATGTCAACAATATCCGGGAAGCGTTCTTTCATCAGGTTCGTAATAACTACACCCAAAATAGTGGGCTTCAGGTACTTACCCTCTTTTACTACATATTCACGGCTGGTAATCGTAGAAATGGTAGGTGCATAGGTAGAAGGACGGCCGATGCCCTTTTCTTCCATAGCACGAATCAAAGTTGCTTCTGTATAACGGCTAGGCGGCTGGGTAAACCGCTGTTCACGCATGGTTTTTTCCAGCTGAACTGCCTGACCTTCTACCAAATTCGGCAAAGGCTTTGCAATTTCGTCGGATTCCTCATCCTTTGCTTCCTCATATACAGCCGTATAACCGGCAAACTTCTGTTCCGAGTAGTTTGCACGGAATGTGTAACCAGCAGATTCCGTTTCAACAACAACGCTGTCATAGACTGCATTTGCCATCTGACAAGCAGTAAATCTGCCCCAAATCAGGCGATACAGTCTGTACTGTTCTTGTGTCAGTGACTTGCGAACAGCTTCAGGCGTCAGATCCACATAAGTAGGACGGATTGCTTCGTGAGCGTCCTGTGCATTGCTCTTTGTTTTAAAGGTTCTGGGCTGCACGGGACAATATTCAGGGCCATAACGGCCGACAATCAGACTGCGAACCGCAGCCAATGCTTCTTCAGAAATACGCAGAGAGTCAGTTCTCATGTACGTAATGAGACCGACTGTACCCATGCCTTCGATTTCAACGCCTTCATACAACTGCTGCGCAATGCTCATTGTGCGTCTTGGGGTAAGACCCAAACGGCGGGAAGCTTCCTGCTGTAATGTGGAGGTAATGAAGGGTGGAGAAGGACTACGATACTTTTCTCCACGCTTAACGGACTTAATCGTAACAGGAGAAGCACTGATCGCATCAACAACGGTATTTACTTCTTCCTCGCTGTGCAGCTCGCCCTTCTTGCCGTTTTTACCATAATAACGAGCGGTAAAGCAGCTACCCTCTTCACCGCAGTTGATTACAGCATCCAGCAGCCAGTATTCTTCCGGTTGGAATGCAGTAATCTCATCTTCCCTATCGGTAACCATGCGAGTAGCAACAGACTGTACTCGTCCAGCGGACAGTCCACGCTTAACCTTCTTCCACAAAAGCGGAGACAGCTTATAGCCGACAATACGGTCTAAAATACGACGGGTCTGCTGTGCATTGACCAAATCCTGGTCAATTTCACGCGGGTTTGCAATGCTTTCTGTAACAACGCGCTTCGTAATTTCGTTAAACGTAACGCGCTTTGCTTTATCGTCCGGCAAATTCAGCAGCTCTTTGAGGTGCCAAGAAATTGCCTCTCCTTCGCGGTCAGGGTCAGTTGCGAGATAGACAATGTTTGCAGCCTTTGCTTTCTTCTTCAAATCTGCAATCACGTCTTCTCTGCCCTTTACCGGGATATACTTGGGCTCAAATCCCCCTTCAATGTCAACGCCGATAGTGCTCTTCGGTAGGTCACGGAGATGGCCCATAGATGCAACAACTGTATAGTTGCCACCCAGGTACTTTTCAATTGTTTTGGCTTTTGCGGGAGATTCCACAATCACCAGATCTTTTTTTGCTTTCGCCATGCCTCTAATTTAACCTCATATTATATTTAATACAAATTGCTTGCCCGGTTCCTGTCGCACAATTCCATCTAACTCCAGCAAAGTTAAATCGCAAAGAATTGTTGCTGCATCAAGGCCAGTTGCAGCAATTAAATCGTCAATTTGGGTTGGTGTTGCCTTTAGCTGCGCAATAATTTGGAGCTGTGATTCTCCCAATGCGCCCAACCTTTTCTCCAAGTCAATATATGCCACGGGGTTTGGCTTGTCAATCTCTTTTTTTGGCACAGGCTGTCGAACCTGTACAAAATCGGGATATTTTTTCTGCAATGTCTTGGTCTGCTTCGGCAGATTTTCCAGCATATCATGTTCAATATAGTGAACTTTTTCCGGATACATTGGTTGGTACTCTTCCAAAACATCCCAAGCATTTGTTACCGGTTTTGCGCCTTCCTTTAGCAGCTGATTGCTGCCCGCACAGCTTTCAGCGTCAACATTACCGGGTAATGCAAAAATCTCTTTACCCTGTTCCAACGCCTCATCTGCAAATAGCAGTGCTCCACTTCCCGATGGTGCTTCTACAACCAAAACGCCCACTGATAAACCGGAAGTAATGCGGTTGCGATAGCGGTAATTGGATTTCATGGTTTTACTATGTGGTGGATACTCGCTGATTAACGCTCCATTAGCAATGACATCCTCGTAAATTGCCCCTTTTGCTTCGTCCAAGCCTGTTCCCAACACACCTACAACCTTGCCACCTGCAGTTAGCGCACCCTCCGCAGCAATTCTGTCGATTCCGCGAGTAAGTCCCGATATGACCACGCCGCCACATGCCGCAATGTCATATCCCAATTTTCGTGCCTGTTTCAGTCCGTACGGGCTTGCATTTCTCGTGCCAATTACGGCAATTAGTACTTCATCATCGATTTCAGGCAGTGTTCCCTTAACATAAAGTACCATAGGTGGGTCAAAAATATTCTTCAGTCGTTCAGGATAACTGGCGTCCTGCATAGTCAAAAGGGTAATTCCATCTTTGTGGCATTGCTCTATGATAGTCTGCGCAGTATTTAATTCTCGGACTGACAAAAGTTTAATGTCCTCTTCGCGGATACCTTCCACAGCTCGAATTCTTGCCTCATCCGCATAATACAGTGCCTCAGGGTCACCCTGCATATGCTCAAAAAGCAGTTTCTTTGCTCTGGGACGCATCCGCAAAGCGGACAGCCACACCCAATATTTGATTGCAGCCAAGTCCGCTCACATCCTTTTTCTCTATCTTATCGTGCCAGTTCCCACATCAAAATGGAAGCCGCTACACCCGCATTCAGGGATTCACTGTCGGGTTGCATGGGAATGATGATTTCGCCATCGCACAAACGAAGCATCTCATCACTCAAGCCCTTACCCTCACTGCCGACAACGATTGCTGCCTGCTGCAAGGAAACTTCACGCACATCCACGGCACGGTCAGACAACGCAGCACCGTACAGACGCAGGCCGTTTTCGTGCAGCCAGTTAACGGTTTCTTCCTGACTCATCTCCACTACGCACTGACGGAACAATGCGCCCATTGCTGCTCTGGCCGTTTTTGCGCCAAATACACTCGCACAGTCGCCGGTAAGCACGACCGCATCCATACCTAGTGCATTAGCCGTACGAATAACCGTACCCACATTACCGGGGTCCTGCACATGTTCTAGTACAATCACCTTTTGGGGATGCACAGGCAAAATCTGTTCGGGAATCGTTACCGTAAACACCGGACCGGGTGAGTTTTTCAGCGGAGATGCGTACTCCACCAATTCCTTAGGTGCTGTGTATTTTGCTGCACCAGGGACAGAGAACTTTGCTTCGTCGGCCCACATTACAGTATTCACTTTTGCGCCAAAGCGCATTGCCTCTTCCAGTAATTTTACGCCGTCCAGTACATATTCTCCCTGCTCCTTGCGATATGCCGTATCACTGGACAGAGATCGCACATGACGAATCAAGGCATTTTTTCTTGAAGTAATCTTTTCCATAATCTCCTATAACATCAGGCGCGACCAATTCAGTACCGTAGAAAATCTGCATCAGCACTGAACGGACGCGCCTGTATCATTCAATTTAGTCGTCCATGGGCTCATGGCAGAATTCCGATAAAAGTAACTTTTATCAGCAAAATATGACCTAGTTTATCATGGAAATATTTGTTTTTCAATATATAATTGAAATTTCTCATTATGTCTATTCTTATAATTCTGTTTGAGCTCTGGATTTTTGTCAATCAGTTGAGCCAAAAATAGTGCGCTTTTGTGTCAAGTTTGCGTCATATCGGATAATCGTACCTATATCGTGAACTGCAGTTTTCCCGCTTAAAGAACCTGATCATTTTCCATAACAATGGGGGCCAGTTCAGACTGATCACCGTACAAGTCCGTTCTGCTCAGTAAATACTTTTTCAGCTCTGTCCGATTATTAAATTTCGTAAACTGGAACGGATACATAGGGCCATACTTTTCGACGAACACCAATCCGTCATCTTCTTCGAGTAAAACACCAGTATGACCAACAAATCGAACATCGTCAAAAGGCAAATGCAAATAGACCGTAATCAAAGAAATGCCATCGCCATCAATTTGAATTTCTCTATCTTTCCAAGCCGCTTGAATCTTCTCAGCATGATCCGCCACAGTCGTGGTGCCATCAACAGGCACCCAGTTAAACAGAGTGGTAAACTCCGCCGCATCTTCCTTATTCAGATAGAACTGCTCGTACTGCTCAATAGCCTCTACATCAAAAACCAGTAGCGTATCATCACTGATGGTTTTGCTGTTTGTCGTAATCATGTTCTTCATAAGCAAATAGCTTGTCAAACGGCAATTGGCTTCAGGCTCCACATCACCATTGGGCATTTTCTTGCTTGCTATAGTCAGTCCGCTATAATCCACAACGCTATACTTCATCGGGCGAAATCCTTTGGGCAGTGGAGCGGAGGTCACGCGGGAATTAAAGTCCGTCACCCAGTTAAGGAATGTTTGAATCTGTTCGTCTGCTACGCCGTGATTAGCCAAGCATTCGCTCCCTTCTGCGATGCTTCATCTGCCAAATTGGAATACATGACACGGTTATTCTCCATGCCATCGTCCGGTTTGACGTCATTCTGTTTATGGGCGCAGCCTGTACATAACAGTGTAATCATGAGCATAATTAGTAAGTTCTTTTTCATCATAATACCCCTCTTTACTTTGTATTTTATTGCGCTATACATCTTAAATATCGGCGCAAATCGTTACTAAACTGATTGATATTGCATTTGGAAACGCAATACCTACAAATAAGACGGCACATTATTTCAGTTGGTAACAAATAGTCTGAGCATTCCGAAAAAAATAATTCTGCAGCCGCACCCCGTAAAATAAAAATGAAGTAGTCCCACACTGTGAAACTACTTCATTTCATTTATGACTTGTTCGAAGTGATGACAACACCCAAGCGCTGGCCCATACGGCTCAGCAGTTCATTGGTGATGCTGGTAGACTGTTCCGCAACCATAGGCGCAGTAATCTCCTGATCGCCGTCTTTGCCGATAAGTGTTGCAACCATACCAACTTGTACATCAGGAATATCGGTTACATCGACCGCCATTTGGTCCATGCAGATTCTACCGATAATCGGTGCCTTTTGGCCGTTGATTAGTGCGTAGGTTTTACCGCAAGAAAGATTCCTGGGGAAACCATCTGCATAGCCAATCGGCAGTACAGCAATCTTACTTTCACGCTGAGCGACAAACTTTCTGCCGTAGCTGACGCTATCGCCTGCTTTAATCGTGCGAGTCAAAACTACTTTAGTCTTAAGAGAAAGGACAGGTCTTAAATCCAAATTCAATTTGGTCTGGTCGGTGGACGTACTCAATACACCATACAGTGCAATGCCCATTCTCACATAGTCGCACTGCAGTTCAGGATAGTTCAGCAAACCGTAGCTAGCCTGAATATGTACCTTAGGAATAGTGACATTTCGCTGTTTCAGTGCATCAATCACGCCATAGAATGTATCAATTTGCTTCTTCGTAAACTGTACATCGTCCTCAGCAAGGCTGTCCGATACACACAGATGCGAGAAAATACCGCATACCTTGATATGGTTCATATGGAACACAGCCTGTACCTTATCAATCTCTTCGGGATTAAAGCCCAGTCTGTGCATGCCGGTATCAATTTTAATGTGGCCCTTTACCTTGTAGCCCTGTTCGTTCAGTGCCACAGCGTATTCGTAACCAACTATATTCTGCATCAAATCGTACTTATGCAAATCCCTTGCACGAGCAGGATCTGTGTATCCCAGAATCAAAATTTCACCCTTGATGCCCGTGCGGCGCAATGCAATTGCTTCGTTGATGGTCGCAACCGCAAATGACTTTACGCCCATATCGCTCAGGCTGGAAGCAATCTCATAGGCACCATGACCATATGCGTTTGCTTTCACTACACCCATCAGCTCGCAATTATCGGGCATAGCCTGATTGAAGGCGTCAACATTGTGCTTCAGATTGTCGATATCAACTTCAATCCACGCTCTCTCCTGCTCTGGGCGAAAGTCGTTTTTCTTCTTACCGGTGAATTTCTGGTAAACTACAGTAAACAGCACAGAGCAAATAATGGTGATTACACTCACGGCTACATAGTGGCCAACGCTGTTTTCAATCAGCAGAGCTTCCATGCCAATAACCTTAGCAACCATGCGTACACCAACAATCACCATGGGGTGAATAATGTACATCACCAGAGTAGACGTCTTCAGCAGTTCATGGCGAGGACCTCTCCAAGCGGTCAGTGCGCAGAACAGGAAGTACATGCTCGGAATCAGGAAAATATACATACTGTCGTGACGCTGGAATCCCAGTTTGTGCAGCAGCATACCTTCCCCAAACATCAGCAAGAAGGAAACGGCAAAACCAACAAGGTTCTTGGGTACGTTAACGGTTTTCGCCTGTGCAGCAATATAACCACCCAGCACAAAGAAAATCGGTGCATAGAAAATACCATTTCTGGTATAGTCGGACAATTCAAACAGCTGCTGATATGCCGCATTGAGTACAGGAATTCGCTCAGTCAGGCCGTAGTAGCTATCACCAAGCAGACCAAATGCGTACAGCACTGCGCTAATCACAAAAGCCTTTGTAAAGCCCTTTTCTCTGACCAAATACCAAGCAAGCGCACCACCAATAATGGCCGCAGGAAGATACCACAGGTGGTACATAGTACCATCAAACAGCACATCCTTGATGATATTCGGCAGGAGGTAATCCATTGAAAAATAGCCTGTATAGACATTCAGTGGCAAATACAGAATAATGGAAACGCCATAAATCAGAGCCGTTTTCTTGACAAAGCTCTTCAGCCGGTCAGCATTGCGAGAATGCTCCGAAACCAAGAAAAAGCCAGTTGTCATGAAGAAAAACGGAACTGCAACACGAGCAATAATGCGTGTCAGAATGAAATCGCCTGTTTCCGTATAGGTCATCAAAGGCGAGGTATGAATCGCTATTACCAGCAGTGCAGCAATAAAGCGGAAGTAGTCAATACCCGTGTAACCCTTGCTTTTACTCATGGTCTTCCCTCCAAACGGTAACAATAAACCCGTCTACATTATTGCCCGAGATTTGATAATCGAACTCCCTAGGAATTGTAACGGAAGTCTGTTCCTCGCATGCAGGAATGTAATAAATTTCCACATGCAGACCGTACTCATCCTCATAAACCAGACGTGAATCGGTATCATAGTTCCTGATAAATTCAATGTATTCTTCCAAGGCAAAATTATGCTGCTTGATTATCTTAGAATGTGGATAGCCCACAAAGCGGAAGTGCCAGGGCTCATGAGAAATTCCCGTAATCTGTTCTTTATCCTCCGCATAACGCAAGATAAAGCCATAGTCCGGCGCAGCGTTTCTGAATTCGTCGCAAATGCCGTCATACGGAAAATCCGGGCGAATAAAGTCGATATTCTCCTGATTCAGTCCTAGGTCAATTGCCATACCTGTCTCATGTTCGCTATGATTGGGCAAAGCAACATACTTACTGGTAAATTCCGGACCGTTATCTCGGAGAGAATCATTATATATACTCGTCTGCTCTTCTCCGGAACGGTAACCACTTACCGGTACAATGGAATCTCCTGCGGAAATTTTCTCCAAGACTAGCTGCAAAGCACTGGCCGCATCATGTTTCAGCAAAATCTCCGGAAACTGCGCATCAGCAGGTACAAGACCCGCAATATGCTCCTGTCGCAGGGGATACTTAGCATTTACCAGCAGCAGATTGCCGTGGTAAATTTCGTTTCTATTTAGGACAACTGTTCTCATTCTTCCACATACAAACCAATCAGCTTATCCAGCATCTGGGAGAAAGACAGACCGATTCCCTTCATCATATTGGGGTAGCGGCTATGAGAAGTGCAGCCGGGAATTGTATTTACTTCATTAAATACGATTTTGCCATCAGGTGTGTAGAACATATCTACTCTTGCAAAGCCAGAGCAGCCCAAAGCGTTGTAAATCGTAACCGCAGCTTCCTGAATGCGCTTTTCTGCTTCTGCGTCAATTCTAGCAGGCATATGAATTCTGGAAGTCTTCAGCGTGTACTTCTCAGTGTAGTCAAAGAATCCGCTGGACAGTTCAATTTCGTCTACTCGGCCAACAGTCAGTTCATCATTGCCCAGAACAGCACAACCCACTTCAAAACCGGGAATTGCTTCTTCAACGATAACTTCTGCGTCGTGTTCAAATGCCAGTTCCACAGCGCTAACCAGTTCCTGCTTTTCAGTTACCTTGGTTACGCCAAAGGAAGAACCTGCACGAACAGGCTTAACAAACAGAGGATAGGTCAGACCTTCTTCGATTTCCTGCAGAGCCTTTTCGGTCTGGAAACGCTTAAAGGTAACTGCCTTAGGTACAGCAATACCAGTCAGGCTAACGAGCTTATGTGCTCTATCCTTATCCATGCACAGTGCAGAGGACAGAGTATTGCAGCCGATAACGGGGATATCTGCCAGTTCAAACAGGCCCTGTACGGTTCCGTCTTCGCCATTCTTGCCGTGCAGTACGGGGAATGCAAAATCAATGGGGACTCTCTTAGCTCCGCCTTCGGTCAGTTCGATAATACCCTTATTTACACGGCTCTGAGATACAACCACAGGAA
>RCNI01001532.1_pt1 | contig 12319 bp, 8 predicted proteins | sample 2041151 | NCBI WGS metagenome assembly RCNI01 (sample SAMN09708214, study PRJNA481090) | feces metagenome | isolation source: feces | place: Antarctica: Albino Rookery
ATAAGAGAATTTTCACCTTCTGTTCCCTCATGGTCTACTAAATCACCTCTATTGTCTGCATATACCTGTATGCTAAATGTAAACAATAAAAGTGCCGTGATACACAATAAAAATCTATTTCTCATTCTTTTTTTCATGCTTTTTCCTCCTAAAAAAAGAAATAGCTCCGACTACAATAAAAATAAACGGTAATGCTGTGAAGAAAATTTCCCGGAAGGACGGTAATTTTTTTTCGATACTGTCATATTCCACTTTCTCATATGGGACTCGTTCTCCTGTTATAACCAGCCTTTGCGTGTTAATCCCATACGGAGTACAGGTTATCAGAGTACATAAATCTTTTTCCGGTACAATTTGCAGCATTTCCGCTTCTTCCGGCTCCATGACTTGAATTTCTGTAATGCGGTATGCCAATATATTCCCGCACGTACTTACAAAGAAAAAGTCTTCTTTTTCCAGTTCATCTAACCTTGTAAACAGTTTTGAATTTGGCAGCCCTCTGTGTCCGGTAAGAATACATCTTGTATTTTTACCGCCAATAGGGAGACTGCTATCCTGAAAATGTCCTACGCCATTTGATAATACTTCGTCTGATGTTCCATGATAAATTGGAACATCTACGTTGATCTTAGGGATTTCAATCCTTCCCATGATACCCGTTCCAGAAAGATTTAACAGGTTCTCATAATTTTCTTCACTTAAAATACCTTCCTGTAGGCTTTCAATTTTTGCTCCCTGTGTCTGATAAAGCATATCGTTATACTCAGATGCTCTCGCTAAAGCATCCTGTATCTGACTTTTATCCTCAGCTTCCACACTCCACTGATAAGTAGCGACAGCACTTTTTTGATGCTGCCGCTCTATCATGTTACTTACCAGAGGATAAAAAACAAGAAGCAACCCTAATATAAAAATGATTTTATTCCATAATGTACGCTTTTTCATTTTTTCCCCTGCAAAATACTCTTATTTTTCTTCTTTTTTACTCTGTTTTTTGTTGGATAACATTGCACCACCCATTAAAGCAGCTCCGGCACATACAATTACCAACATAGCAGAAGAACCTGTGATTGGAAGTTTCTTACCAACTTCATTGATTACCTTAATATCTAAGTTACCTTTATTTACATCTGTATGAAGTTTTATATCTTCTTCCTTAAATGCTCCGTTATAGAAGGATTTAATATGTGCAGCACCTTCTAATTTTTGCAGAGTTTCGTCCGTAGCACCTTGTCCTTTTATGTAATTATTTCTATTTGCTGTATAAGTAGGTTTTACATTTATAACAATCGCATCAAGCAATGGTCTATATCCATCTGGAGCATCTGTTTCCTTCAAATAATAAGTTCCCTGATCCAAACCATAGATTTTAAAGATACCCTTTGCATCTGATATCATTTCTACCGCTTCTTTTGGTGCAGCACCTCCTGTATGATCTGTACCTCCAATAGAATCACGATTGATTACAATATATCCGTCCTGTCCTGCATTCGTGTTTTTCTTTACATAAACCTCATTTTTACAATCTTTATCACTATAAAGACGGAATTTTGCATCTTTTAAAACTTTATCATGATTATTTGTCTTTAAACCATCTACTTCAAAGGTAAAACATACAACTGTATCCCAAGGTGTAAATCCCGTTTCACCTTTTCCGTTTGAGTCTGCATCATTAGAGAATTCTAAGCGAACATCATTTTCAAAGCCCGGTCTTCCTGTATCAAGTGCAGCCAAATCATTTAAAGTTGCTTCATAATTTAAAGTAGCCGTTAAACCAGTATAATCATTTTCACTATTTGCATTCATTTTATTAAATTCTCTGTCTACAATTTTTTTAATATCTGCTACTTCAATTTTAAAGGTATCTCCTGAGGAATCCTTTGGATTTTCGGTAAGTACATATTCATCATTTTTCAATGTATATGTTTTACCTTCTTTATTTTTAATTACAATACTGATTTTATCTTTATTCGTATTCAATGTTAAAGCCTTATCCATCTTGTCATGCCAAGCATAGTAATAAGAGTCATATCCGTTCATATCCGGAATAGTGGACTCAAATTTATAAGGTACTGTCTGTCCAATTTCATAGTCTGCAACGTCATTCCAGCCATCATTTTTGATCACATCCTTATTATCATCTTCCTGAATTTTCTTAATGATTGTCGGATAATCAGATTTAATATTTATTTGTGAATCCGGGTTCGCTGTATCTACCATACACAGAGAAGAAGCAAAGTGCTGTTCTCCGTTTTCATCTGCTTTAGATAATTCATCTACTACATAATAGCCATATATCAGCCCAGAAATAGAAATGGAATTATCTGCTTTAGTAGACTGTACTGTAATGACATCCCCAGATTTATTCTCTTTTTTAATCTGTGTTCTTACATCTTCAACAAAATAACGGAATGCACTGTATCTTCCTTCCAATTTCTGCGGTGTATCTACTCCTTCCACTGGATTTGTATTTAAACTCTGGATATAATCAATCGCCATGTATTCTGTTACATCTGCCGGTCTTAACTGTGTTCCGTTCTTCTTGTTCAAAGCATTGGCAACAACCGTCTGAATGGCATTGGCATATTCTGGATTAAAGGTATAATTGATAGACTCTCCATCTTTGGAATTTTCAGCATGAAACAGCTGGAATACCTCAAATTTCTTACCGACTAAAGACTGCCCTTCATTTCCTTTGATTGTAATACTTGCAGATCCTTTTCCAAAATCAAGAACTCCATTTACAACCTGATTTGTCTGTGCTACTGTCATTTCTTCTGCATAAACAGGTGTTAAAGCACTTCCTGCTATAGTTGTTGTTGCTGTTGTTGCTACTAATCCCATCATTAACATTGCTTTAAAAATTTTGTTCTTCATTGTTTTTTCCCCTTCCTCTTATCTTAATGTTTTCTTATTATTTTTTAAGGCTACTGCCATAAAAACCATTCCTATTGTTAAAAGCCAAATCATGCTGCGTGAACCTGTATTTGGCAGCTTTCCGTTTACTGTATTTAACACCGTCATGTTTATCTCTCTTGCGCCTTTGGTTCCGCCAATGGTAATTGGTCCTTGTGAATCGGCATCATAAGCTTTATCATTCACATAAACAATAAAACTGTTTTTTATTGGATCATTTTCAGCTTTTATTTTATAGACTACCGGGCTTCCATCAAAATTTATTGGAAGTTTGTACCCCGCCGGTGCTTTTGTCTCTTTTAAGTAATATTCCCTGCCTGTCTCTATGTTGTTAAAGCTTAAATTACCGCCTTTATCTGATACCTGCTTATCAATCTCCACGCTGCACTTTTGATCCTCATATAAGGTAAATTCTGCACCTTCTAAGACGGTATCTTTATTGTTTACCTTATGAATGTTCAGTTTGAATGGAGCTAATTTATTCTGTACTGTTAAAGTACCATCTCCATTCTTTTCCTCTGCGAAGGAAATTCCCATATCCGGTGTAAGCTGCGTAATCGCATGAACCTGATTATCTGCAGTAACTTCAAACTCAAACACGCTGGTATTTGGTAAAAATCCCTCTGCCGGTGACATTTCCACTACCTGATGTTTTCCAACTGCAAGTCCCGGTAACTGGATTTCTCCTTTATCATCCGTAGCATAGTCCTTTGTCGTTCCATCCGGCATCGTGTGACGGAAAACTGTGCCAGGAATTTTCACATCTGTTCCATCCTGTACTTTGATAATCTTTACGCTTACACTGTCTTCTTTAATTTCTGGTGTTACATAAGACTGAGCACCTTGTGATGTACCTGGTGGTGTGATTTTTACGATAAAAGTCTTTCCATTGATATGATACCCTGCAGGAGCTTTGGTTTCTGTAATCACAAGCGTTCCAACTGGTAATGCTGGTGTTCCTTTATTTCCTATGTAGAAACTATCTCCACTTACTTTGTAACTTTCTTGAAATTTTATGACTCCTCTTTTATCAGTAGCAAATACCCACGTCTTATCTACTACTTTTCCCAATGTTTCTGGATCAGCGTCTTCCGGATAATCTCCTTTATAAAACTTGAAGGTAAATTCTGCACCTTCTAAGCTTCCCTGTCCTACTGGAATCGGATTTCCAGTATCTTTATCTACTTTCATAGCCAGCATAACTATTGAATCTAGCAGTGGAACTTCCTTTGATGTAATCTGGTATTCTAAATCTCCGGAGTCCGTAAAAAGGTTTACGGTATAAACGGTCTTATCCAATTCATACCCTTTGGAAGCTTTGGTTTCCTTTACATAATACGTCCCAATCTTCAGCCCGTCTTTTTCTACATATCCATTTTCATCTGTTATCATCTTATCTACATAATCGGTACATTCTGGATTGCTGTAAATGGAATATTCTGCCCCTTCTAAGGAATATGCATTGTTGCCATTTGTACAATCCGGATTTGCAGACTTTTTCTGCAACGTAATCTTTCCAAAAGATAAACGTTCTTGTGAATACAAATCTATGCCTATGTTGATATACTGCTGGGGATCCCTGCAGTCTGCCTCATATACCGTAGGATCTAAACCAAATCCTTCCGGTGCTTCAATTTCTTTTATGTAGTAGTACCACAGTGGAATATCATTCACTTCCCCGTAGCCGTTCTCATCTGTTGTAATCACATAATCCGGATTTCTATTACCTACCGCGCTTTCCCAATTCCAGACACCATACTTTGCTCCAGCCAGAGATTTATCCGTTGCTGTCTCCGCAGATTTATGCAACCTGATTTGTGCATACTTAACATTTTCATCATGATAAAAGGTTGCATTATCTGCGGTAATGGTAACGTCATGCCATTGATCGTCCTGAATATAGCCTTTGGGATTGTATACTTCCTTTATCATATAATTTCCCACATAAGGAACATAACACCATCCATAACCATTGGAGTTCGTTACAATACATTCTTCAAAATACTCTCCTGTTTCATAACTCCATAATGTATACTTTGCTCCGGACAAATCATAAGCTGAATTATCTGTTACTGCCCATTTCGCCCAGTCATAACCATTCTGAAACTTATTGCCATCAATCCAAGTTGTCTTATCTGTTGTGGGCTGTTTATAAACTTCAATCCATGGTGGAGTAAAATTTGCCTTGAAAAATCCTCCGATGGTCTGTGCTTTCTGTCCTTTCGGCCCTTTACAAGTAACATGAACAAAGAATGTTGCTGTTGTTCCCTCTTTTGCAATGCATTCTATATACATACTCGTAATCGCAGGAACACCCTGAAATGTATTATTGGTACTGGACAGGCATCCCATGAACAACCAGTTCTTTCCTTCCGGTCCAACACCGCCTATGTTATTAAACATAGGATTTTCACAGTCTTTGATACTTACAATCTGTCCCTGTGAAAAACCCTTATCGTATTCTTTGCATCCCTCTACATCCTCCCATATATAAGAATCTACATTATAGTTGTCCGCAACATACCAAGTATCTGCACTACAATTCCAAATATCCCCTACCTTTACTGTACTGACATCTCCGGGCAATGTAACAATATTACAGCCTTTTGGCTCAAACAAAACCGGTATCGTACCACTGGGGAAGTTGTCATGGAATGTGTAAAAGTTAATATTTCCCCTTCTGTCCCACTGAGGTTTCAGTTCATCCGGCACAAGGTTTTCATAAAAAACAGAATCTCTATGCTGCCAAACAGTAACAGTCAAATCTTTTCCCAAGTATTCGCCGGGGATATCAATATATCCCTCTTTTTCGTTATAATTACATTCTTCCGTAATGGGAACCTGCCCGTACCAATGCATTCCACGATTAATGTCTACATCCAGAGAAATCCCGTTTGCATTATAATCATACATTTCCGGATTAGGGTTAATGATAGAACGGATTGTACCATCTTCTAAAATTTCGCACGGTGATTCCACGATAAAGTTAGAAAAAACATTTTCCTCCTGTCCGTCATAAAGCAGATAGTATACCTTGATATAAGTATCTTCTGAAACAGGCAGATTTACTGAGTCTATTTCCTCCGTAACAATCTCCTGCCCTGTACGTTCTGCCTTTGTCATAACACTACTTTCAAAAAAGGCACTAGTAAAAATCAATGTTGCAAATACAAAAAGCAGCACTTTTTTCCTCCATTTTTTCTTATCTTTCATGTAGCATCTCCTTTCTTTTTACCCGCTACATCATAAGTGCTTCCTTTTTGCAGTCATAATAGTAAATTTCGTAAGATAAAATTTCCTCGTCTTCTACCTGACTGTCGTTTACTTCTTTTACCATTTTCTTTAATTCAATACGGGAATATTGTCCCTGATCTGGGACTAAGATACATTCATGAACACTACTTGGAAGTATATAGAAATTTTTCTTCAGAACTTTTGCAATATGATTTAAGACATGAGGATATAAAATTACTGCTGCTCCATAATATTTTTCTTCATTTGTTAAGATATACATAAGCTCCTCACCTGTTATTTTCGGTTCATTTCCGCTTAACTCAGCGATTAAAGCTTCCATTCCCTGAATAGTATAGGGTAATTTTCTGCTGGTATTTAAAAGTGCATCTTTCACTAGCTGTTCCTTTTCAATTCCCCATACATGAAGATTACAATCGTGAATAATAATAGATGCCCCGTTTAATTTTCCTCCTTCCAGCCGATAGTAAAACACCACTGCCAAATCCAGATATTTAATATGTGGCATATATTGCAGCTTTCGTTTATTCATGTCATAATTTACCAGCTTATAATACACTTTTGTCCTTGCCTTTTTATAATCTTCAAACTCTGTCAATGAAAATTCCTCCTGCTTCTCCGTTACTGACAATTGCAAAACCTGCACTGCAATTTCCTCTAAAGAAAGTCCACCCTGAAAATCCACATAAAAAGGTTTCAGATAAATCATAGGAGCTATTTTCTCTCCTTTTCCGCGAATTACCATTGCATCCAACTCTATTCCATTGTTTTTTTCCACTCGATGCAGTGAAATATCCTTCTCTCCTCCTGTCTTTTCTCTTAAAAGATCCATCAATGCCTCTTTGAATGTTTCATACTCCATATACATTCTCCTTTTCTTAATTATTTTTATATTAAGCAGCACAGAGAATGCAAAAAGACAGAATTTCCCTATACTACATAATATTCTTTTAAAATATACTTATTTTGGAATAAAATCACGAATGTGAAATGAATTTTAATCTTGAAATAGAATTTTAGAATTTATCTCTTTTTATCGAAGTATATCGAAACAGCGAAAACTGTTTCGATATACTTTATATGTTTTATACTCTGGACAGATACTCACCTGTTCTTGTATCAATTTTAATAACGTCACCCTGATTTACAAATAACGGAACGTATACAGTTGCACCTGTTTCAACAATTGCAGGTTTTGTAGCACCCTGTGCTGTATTTCCTGCAAATCCAGGTTCTGTTTCTGTGATTTCCAGTTCTACAAATAATGGTGGCTCAATAGCGAATACACTTCCATTGTAAGAACATACTTTTACTGTTTCGTTTTCTTTAACGAATTTTAAAGCATCTCCTACTGTATCCTGAGCGATAGCAATCTGATCATATGTTTCATTGTTCATGAAATTATATAAATCACCATCATTGTATAAATACTGCATATCCACACGCTCAATACGTGCCTGTGGGAATTTTTCAGTTGGTCTGAATGTTTTTTCAATAATTCCGCCACTGATAACATTTTTCAATTTTGTTCTAACGAATGCAGCACCCTTACCTGGTTTAACGTGCTGGAATTCCATAATCTGTACTACATTACCATCAACTTCCAGTGTGAGACCGTTTTTAAAATCTCCTGCTGATATCATAATGATATTCCTCCTTATTTCGTCCATTGGGAAAGCCTTTCAGCTTTTCCACTATACTTCATTCTATAATACATCTGCGCAATTTTCAACCATTTTTTATCTTTCTTTTTTCTTTTGTTCTTTCTCATAGAAATAAAGTACTATTTTTTCCAATTTTCGCTTGAAAACAATCTGAATTTCTTCCTTCGGATGAATTGGTTTTACCAAAATATTATAAATTCCGGTTCTCTTTGCACCATAAACATCTGTAAAAAGCTGATCGCCTACAAAAACAGTATCTTTTACAGATGTTCCCATGAGTCCCATTGCCTTTTGATAATTTTTTCTGGAAGGCTTATGGGCATCTTCAATAAACTGTACCTGTACTTTTTCATTAAAAGACCTCACTCTTTCATACTGATTATTGGATAAAAGACAACATTTAAAACCGATTTTCTTTAAATTTTCAAACAATGCAACGGCTCTTTTATCTGCCGGCTCGCCATGAGGTACTAATGTATTGTCTATGTCAAAGATAACACCCCGATATCCCTTCTCATAAAGTTTTTGAAAATCGATTTTATATGTAGACTCCATATATACATCCGGAAAAAATTTCTTAAACATCTTTTTTGTCCCTTCTTCCTGTTTCTTCAATAGTAACAGGTGAACCTATATTTTGTCAAACCCGTTCCTCCAAAGGAGAATATTTTTGTGTTTCCAATATATTTTTGTATGCCGGACGAATAATTTTATCGGTATTGATCAGTTCTTCCATTCTGTGAGCGCTCCATCCTACAATGCGGGCAATGGCAAACATTGGTGTATAAAGCTCAATAGGCAGCCCCAACATGCTGTACACAAATCCGCTGTAAAAATCCACGTTTGCGCTTACTCCTTTGTAAATCCTTCTCTCCCTTGCAATTACCTGAGGTGCCAAACGCTCTACTCTTGCATAGAGATCGTAATCTGCACTTCTCCCCTTTTCCCGTGCCAACTTTTCTACAAACCCTTTGAAAATCTGTGCCCTTGGATCTGACATAGTATATACGGCATGCCCTATTCCATAAATCAAGCCTCTCTTATCAAAAGCTTCCTTATGCAGAAGTTTTGTCAGATAATTTTCAATTTCCTCCTCATCTGTCCAGTCTTTTAAATTTTCTTTCATATCCTTAAACATACCTACCACTTTAATATTAGCACCTCCATGCTTCGGTCCTTTTAAAGAGCCAAGGGCTGCTGCTATAGTGGAATACGTATCTGTTCCAGAGGAAGATACCACATGAGTTGTAAAAGTAGAATTATTACCCCCTCCATGCTCCATGTGCAGCACCAACGCCAAATCTAAAATTTGTGCTTCCAAAGGAGTATAATGTTTATCTGCACGCAACATCAAAAGAATATTTTCTGCTGTAGATAAATCTTTTCTCGGATTATGTATATAAAGACTTCCATCTCTGTTGTAATGTTCATGTGCCTGATATCCATACACAGACAGCATTGGGAAAACGCTGATTAAATTGATACATTGACGCAATACATTTGGTAAAGAAATGTCTTCCGGATTTTCATCATAAGAATATAAAGTCAATACGCTTCTGGAAAGTGTATTCATCATATCTTGACTGGGAGCTTTCATAATAACGTCCCTTACAAAATTGGTAGGAAGGTCTCTCTGATTTGCCAGAATTTCGCTGAATTCCTTCCACTGCTCTTTATTTGGTAATTTTCCAAAAAGCAATAAATACGCTGCTTCCTCAAAGCCAAATCGCTGCTCCTTTAAAAATCCGTTTGTCAAATCTACAATATTAATTCCTCTATAATATAACTCACCATCACAGGGAACCTCTTTGCCATCTACCACTTTTTTCTGTACAATATTAGAAATCTGAGTCAACCCAGCCAGCACACCTTTTCCATTTAAATCTCTTAATCCTCTTTTTACATCATATTTTTGATATAAATCTGTATCTATGGTGCTGTTTTCTTTGCAAAACTGTGTAAGTTGTTCGATTTTTGGTGTAACCTTCATATTAAATCCTGACATATTTCATTCCCCTTTCCGTCTCGCTTTAATGTGGTATCATACTAGCACATAAAATCCGTCGTGGCAAGAAAAATTTTTATAAATTTTTTATTTGCAAACACAAAAAGGGACTGTCACATTCGACAATCCCTTCCACTTTATTTTAAATTTAATTTTGCAAATGCATCGGCAAATGCATTGTTTATTGGCTCTTGAGCTTCTTTTTTCTGCTTATTTAAGTATCTCTGCACATCTTTCTTACTTACTCCGGCGCCTTCCTTTTCTCTTCGTTGTTTAAAGCTGGAGAGCTTTTCTTTGTATCCACAGGTGGTGCATATAAAGGTATCTTCTTTTCCTTTTACATACATTTCCATCTTTCTATGGCAATTTGGGCATCTGGCATTTGTAAGCCTGGAAATCGTCTCTCTATGTCCGCATTCTCTATCCTGACAAACCAGCATTTTACTGTTTTTCCCATTGACAGCCAGCATACGCTTTCCACATACCGGACATTTGGTATTAGTCAGATTATCATGATGAAATATACCGTTTGCACCTTTTATTTCTGCTGTAATATCTTTTGTATAAGCAGAAATTTCTTTTAAAAAGACTGCTTTATTTAACTTTCCTTCTGCAATTTTAGATAGCTTCATTTCCCAGTCAGCCGTAAGTTCCGGCTTTTTTAAATCCTCAGGAACCAGTTCTAAAAGCTGTTTTCCTTTCGATGTAATATGAATTTCATTTCCCTTCTTTTCCATAAGAAATGTATGAAAAAGCTTTTCAATAATGTCAGCTCTTGTGGCAACGGTTCCCAATCCGCCTGTTTCTCCCAGCATTTTGGCTGCTTTTTTATCCTGTGTCTCCATATATTTTACAGGATTTTCCATGGCAGAAAGCAACGTTGCCTCTGTAAATGCTGCCGGTGGCTTTGTTTTTCCCACTGTCAGTTCTGTTCGCTCTATTTTAAGTGTTTCTCCTTCTTTCAATTCTAAAAGTTTTTGAAACTCTTCCTCATTTTCCTCTGACCACGTTCCTTCGTAAACTTCCTTCCAACCCATATTTTTTACAATTTTTCCCTGCGCTGCAAATATCTCTCCTGCTGTCTCTGCCTTCATCGTAGTCTGTTCATACTCAAATGGCGGATACAGCACGCTGAAAAACCTTCGAACAACTAAATCATAAATTTTACGTTCCTCATTTGTCATGTGGTCCAACTGCACGAACTGCTCTGTAGGAATAATTGCGTGATGATCGCTGACTTTCTTATTATCCACGAAAGAGGCGTTTCCTTTTACAGGCTTCATGGAGAGCATTCCTGCTATTTTTTTATAAGGACCTACTGCACACGCCTTTAATCGTTCCTTAATCGTAGGAACAATATCTGTTCCAATAAATCTGGAGTCTGTTCTGGGGTATGTAAGTACCTTATGATTTTCATAAAGCCGCTGCATAATATTTAGCGTTTCCTTTGCAGAAAATCCAAATTTTTTATTGGCATCTCTTTGCAACTCTGTTAAATCATAAAGCCCCGGAGCAAATATTTTCTTACTTTTTTTCTCCACAGAAGTAATTTTTAATAAATCACTGTTTACTGTGTTTCGAATGCTTTCTATTCTCTCTTTATGAAAAGAACGTTCACTTCCACTTTTTTTATCCTGCCATTTCCAGTACATATTTCCTGCTTTTAAAGTAATACCATAGAATTCTTCCGGCTGAAACTTTCGAATTTCTTCTTCTCTTTTCGCTATTATTGCCAACGTAGGTGTCTGCACACGTCCACAAGAAAGCTGGGCATTATACTTACAAGTCAGTGCTCTGGTAGCATTGATACCTACCAACCAGTCGGCTTCTGCTCTTGATACAGCTGCTGCATACAGATCTTCATAATCCTTTCCTGGTCTTAAATATGCAAATCCTTCTTTAATAGCTTTATCTGTCACAGATGAAATCCAAAGACGTTTCACAGGCTTTTTATTGCCGGATTTTTCTAAAATCCATCTCGCAACTAATTCACCCTCTCTACCGGCATCTGTTGCAATAATAATTTCATTTACATCTTTTCGATACAGCTGGTTTTTCACTGCCTGATACTGCTTTGCAGTCTGCTTGATGACAACCAAATCCATTTTCTTTGGAAGCATGGGAAGGTATTCCAAATTCCACTCTTTATATTTCTTGTCGTATTCCTCCGGATCTGCTAAAGTCACCAAATGCCCCAGAGCCCACGTAACAATATACTTTTCTCCCTCCAATGCTCCATTCTGCTTTTTACTGCATTTTAAAACTCGCGCAATATCTCTGGCAACAGAAGGCTTCTCTGCCAATACCAGTGCTTTCATTCATAATCCTCCTGCATTACATCTCTTTCCCAAAAAATTCTGTTGTTTTTCTGACTTTTTTCATCAACTCTGTAAAACTCTCTGGTGTCAAAGACTGCTTTCCGTCACAAAGTGCTTTTTCTGGATTATTGTGCACCTCAATCATAACACCGTCTGCACCTGCT
>RCNI01001533.1_pt1 | contig 12319 bp, 9 predicted proteins | sample 2041151 | NCBI WGS metagenome assembly RCNI01 (sample SAMN09708214, study PRJNA481090) | feces metagenome | isolation source: feces | place: Antarctica: Albino Rookery
AGGGTGGTATGCTCCATACCGCCGTTGTACCAGTCTACCGGGCCCCAGTACTTGGCAGCTTCTTCGCTGACCAGTTCCTTATCGTTGTGGGGGTCCATGTAGCGCAGGAAGTACCAGGAAGAACCTGCCCACTGAGGCATGGTATCGGTTTCGCGCTTTGCTTCGCCGCCGCAGCAGGGGCAGGTAGTCTTGACCCATTCGGTGTGGCGTGCCAGGGGGCTTTCGCCGCCCTCGCCCGGCTCAAAGTCCTGGATGTCGGGCAGCATCAGGGGCAGCTGATCCTCGGGGATGGGCTGCCAGCCGCACTTCTCACAGTAAACCATGGGGATGGGCTCGCCCCAGTAACGCTGACGGCTGAACACCCAGTCACGCAGCTTGAAGTTGGTCTGGCTGTGACCCAGCTTGTTTTCTTCCAGCCATGCAATCATCTTCTTCTGGGCATCCTTGACGGACAGACCGGTCAGGAAGCCAGAATTCACCATGGTGCCATCTGCCACGTCGGTGTATGCAGACTTGTCCAGATCGGCAGGCTCGCTGCCCTTGACCACTTCGATCACCGGCAGCTCGAACTTCTTGGCAAACTCCCAGTCACGGGTATCGTGTGCGGGCACTGCCATGATTGCACCAGTGCCATAGGTAGACAGCACGTAGTCAGAAATGAAGATGGGGATTTCCTTGCCGGTAGCAGGATTGACCGCACGCACACCATCCAGGCAAACGCCGGTCTTGTTCTTGTTCATCTCGGTACGCTCGAAATCAGACTTGCGGGCTGCCGCAGCCTGGTATTCCTTCACAGCATCAGCGTTGTTCAGCTTGCCGGATTCCAGCCAGTTCTTCACCAGCTCATGCTCGGGGCTGAGCACCATGTAGGTAGCACCAAACAGGGTGTCGCAGCGAGTGGTATAAACGGTGATGGTTTCACCGGTGGTAGCAGTGAAGTTGACCTCTGCGCCGTAGCTGCGGCCGATCCAGTTGGTCTGCTGTGCACGAACACGGTCAATGAAGTTCACCTGGTCCAGATCGTCGATCAGGCGGTCAGCGTACTCAGTGATCTTCAGCATCCACTGGCTCTTGGTCTTATGTACCACAGGGCTGCCGCAGCGCTCGCACACGCCGTTGACCACTTCTTCGTTGGCCAGAACGACCTTGCAGCCGGTGCAGTAGTTGACGTTCATTTCCTTTTTGTAAGCCAGACCCTTCTTGTACAGCTGAATGAAAATCCACTGGGTCCACTTGTAGTAGTTGGGGTCGGTGGTGTTTACTTCACGATCCCAGTCGAAGGACAGGCCCAGGCTCTTCAGCTGTGCCTTAAAGCGGCCCACATTGTTCTGGGTCACGATCTCCGGGTGGATGTGGTTCTTCATGGCAAAGTTTTCGGTAGGCAGACCGAATGCGTCCCAGCCCATGGGGTACAGCACATTGTAGCCCTGCAGACGGCGCTTACGTGCCACTACATCCAGTGCGGTGTAGCTGCGGGGATGGCCCACGTGCAGACCTGCGGCAGAGGGATAAGGGAACTCTACCAGTGCGTAAAACTTGGGTTTGGAATGGTCGATTTCTGCGTGGAAGGTCTTTTCCTTATCCCACACAGACTGCCATTTTGCCTCAACGGCGCGGTAATCATACTTCATCTTTCTCTTCACTCCAAAATCAGAATGTATCTCAGTCCGGCAGGCTTAGTCCTCGCCGGTGATCAGATCGGTCAGGTCGACGGGTTCTCCGTCTGCCCACAGGTGCTCCAGGTCGTAGAAATCACGGGTGCCGGGCACGAACACGTGCAGGATGACTTCGCCGTAATCCAACAGGACCCAGTTCTTGGTGTCGTAGCCCTCGCTTGCCAGAGGCTTGCGCTGGTACTGCTTTTCCATCTGGAACTCCACCTCATCTGCCAGAGATGCGGCATGGGTGGTGGACGTACCGGATGCAATGACAAAGTAATCGGTCAGGGCAGTTACATCCTCAACCTTCAGCACCTTTACTTCCTGTGCCTTGCTGTTGTCCAGGATCTTTGCCATGGCAATCGCCATCTGCCGGGAATCCAGTTTGTTTTCCATAGTAACTCCTTTTTTGAAGTACAGGCACGGCTGCCGCAGCGGCAGCCGCCTGCACCAAACTATTCTCTTTTCGCACGCTGTTTGCAGCCCTGCTGCAAACAACGCAGCAGGAAATGATTAGGCCGGGGGCGCACCGGCTGCCTGCGTATCCAGCTGGCCAATGAACTGAATATTGGGGTCCGTTGCCGCATTGCCGTGCGGGTGAGAATCGAACAAATTCAGTTCAGATGCAGCTACTTCGCCGCTGTAAGCACGGTAATACTGATTCAGCAGATCTGCAATCGGCTGACGGGCAGGTACCAGAACCGAGTGTCCCTTAAAGTTCTTTTCGGGGTTGGGCGCATACAGAGAACCATTGTAAACAGGGGTCTGTGCCACCATGATATTTGCCGAATCAATGGACAGGAACTTATATGCCAGTGCAATCAGATCCTTGCCGGGGATATCGGTTTTCACATAGGTCTGCACCACAGGCATCAGCTTCATAATGTCGTTCAGGTTCGCTGCACGAATCCGCTGGAACAATGCCGCATAGAAGTACCGCTGGGTATTCAGACGGCCCAGATCGCCGTTGGCGTATGCATGCCGCTGACGGACCAGATATTCCACGGTCTTGCCGCTCAGATGGTGATTACCTGCCGACAGATAGCCCCCCTGACGGTCTTTGATATCCTGCGGCACATAAACATCCAGACCACCGAAATGGTCCACCATTTCAACCAACGCATCCATATTGATGGTGGCATAGTAGTCCACAGGCAGTTTGTAGTTATTGGCAATTACATCAGCCAGCGCTGCCACACCTTCTGGGTTGGACAACGCCAGCGAGTTGATCTGACCGTTGGATGCTTTATAGGTTTTGCCGGTAGTATCCTTACAGGTCACCGTCTTGCCCACCAGCGTATTACGGGGGATCTGAAGCATATTCATCTTGCTGTTCTTCAGATCATAGTTGACATACATGATCATATCCGTCATGCCAGCTTCCGTCTGACCGTTGCCGTACTGACGGCCTTCGGTATAGTCAATACCGCACAGCAGGATATTGACCACATCACCCTTGTATTCCGGAGCAGTCTGCGTCACTTCTTCAATCGGGGCTGCTTCTTCCGGCGGCGTAATATCCTCTATGACATTGTTCACATAGTTCACGGCCAGGGCGGCGCCACCGCCAAAAATACAAATCAATACCAGCAGCGGCACCCACCAGCGCATCTTGCGCTTTTTCTTGTGCTTGCGGTTCACCGGCCTCTGCGATGTCGCATTGCCGTGTTCCTGCGGCATTGTGCTGTGGCCTGCCTGCTGTGCCGGGTTGCGGCGAATCTTGCGTCCGGACTGCTGATTGGTCTTGCTACGATCCGTATGGATATGACGAGGTTCACTCATAATTTGTTCCCTCTTTCCTGTTCTTTTTCAAATCATCGTAGGCAGCTGCAGACATAGGGTCCACTGCATTGCCCTTTTGTTTGACGAATGCGATGGTCTGCTCCAAAGCCGCCAGCATGGCAGCATCCAGATCTTTCCGTTCCAATGCACGCAAATCGTCCACGCCGGGCCAGTTGCGTTCAGCACTGGTCATATCTGCAAGGAACAGCACCTTATCCAGCTTGGTCATGCCGGGACGTCCGGTGGTATGGCACTCCACTGCGTCCAGGACCTCCTGATCCGTCACACCCCACTGGGTACGCGCCAGAATCTCGGCACAGATACCGTGCCAGACCGGTTCCGGACGCTGGGCCGGATTATTTTTGATTATAGCATTATCCTGCAATATCTGCAATAACTGGTCTTTGGGCATTTCTTTCGCCGTATCGTGCAGCCATGCCGCCAAAGCAGCCTTATCTGGGTCTGCCCCGTGAATGTTGGCCAGCTCCACTGCCATATTTTTCACATTTTCGGTGTGCTGATACCGCTTTGCGCTCAGGCGGCTTTTTGCCAGCTCCTGCGCCTGCTGAATGGTCAATCCGTTATGTTCGTTTTCCTTCATGATTGGATACAACCCCTCTCGCTCAATGATGTGCTGTACAAATTCCGGCAGCGCATCCGCACAGTGGTCTCCGTGTTGTTTCCTTGCCCGAATCTGGCTGCTGGACATGGGTAGGGCGGCACCATCCGCAAACAGGATGCGGCCACCCTCAGGGTCCAGCTGCGCTGCTTTTTCCAGCAGATCGGCCCGATCCATAGCCTCCCGGCTGACCACAACCAGCTGGCAGTTTTTCAGCAGGTGCTGCCAGTTGTACCAGCGGTCAAAGCTCAGCAGCATATCGCTGCCCACGGCCAGATACAGCTTTGCGCCGGGGTAAGACTCTGCCAGCATGGAGATCGTAAGATCCGTATAATTTTTGATGCCCTGCTGCGCCTGACGAATTTCCCAGTCACAGATTTCCACTTCCGGGATTTCCGGGCTCCCGGCCATCTGCTGAAAGCACTGACACATTTCCAGCCGGACTGCTGCCGGGGTGCGGCTGGCAGCCTTGTGGGGCGGGACACCCGCCGGCATCACGATCACCCGATCCGGGCGAACCCGGCGGGCTGCCAGGGTCAGGTTGTGCAGATGTCCATTATGAGGCGGGTCAAAGGTCCCGCCGTACAGCAAAATCCTCATTTCAGCAGATCGGCGTACTGGCTGTCCTTCTGCTTCTGCCGATACATCACAAACTTGGAGCCGATAACCTGCACGCCGTCTGCGCCGCAAGCCTCGCACAGGATGTTGCAGGCTTCACGGGCGGAGTACATGCTGTTCTCCAGCACCTTCAGCTTAATCAGCTCACGGGCTGCCAGGCAGTCGTTCACAGCCTGGATGACGGTTTCGTCGATTTCGCCTTTGCCGATCTGGAATACGGGGGTCATGGTGTTGGCTTTGCCGCGCAGCGTTGCGCGCTGTTTACTGGTCAGCATATCGTTTTCCCTTTCTATTTCACGCTTTAAGTATATTTACTTCTGTATTGTATCCGTTTTTTCACACAGATTCCATTTTCTGTGGAAAAAAACACTGTTTGTTCACGTTTAGCCCTGCAAAAAGCCCGGCATCTCGGCTGCCAGCTTTTCCATGGCACGACCGCGGTGGCTGATGGCATCCTTTTCATCCGGGGTCAGCTGTGCGTAGCTGCGCTGCTCGGTATTGGGTCGCACCGTACCGTCCGGCTGTCCACAGCCGTCCGGGATGAACAGCGGATCGTAGCCAAAGCCATATGGGCCAGGGATTCGTTCCATGGCAATGCTGCCCGGACACTCGCCCATGCACAGCAGGCTGCGGCCGTCTGGCATCTGCATGCACACCGCAGAAACAAACTTTGCACTGCGCTGGGCGGCAGGTACCTGACACAGGTTTTCCAGCAGCTTGTCGTTGTTGGCTTCATCGTCCCCGTGCCGTCCGCAGTAACGGGCGCTGAATACACCGGGTGCGCCGTCCAGTGCGTCCACGCACAGGCCGGAGTCATCTGCCACCGTGGGCAGACCGGTGGCACGGCAGAAGGCCTCGGCTTTGATTTTTGCGTTTTCGGCAAAGGTCATACCGGTTTCTTCCGGGTCAATGTCCACAGACAGTTCTTTCAGGCTGCGGACGGTGTGGCCCTGTGCCTCCAGGATGCGGCGCAGCTCTTTCAGCTTACCGGGATTATTGGTTGCTGCACAGATTTCCATGCTTATTCCTCCTTACCCAACAGACCTTCGGCGAAGTCCTCCGCCGAGAAGGGCAGCAAATCTTCCATGCCTTCGCCCACGCCTACAAAACGGACCGGCAGACCCAGCTCCTGCTTAATGGCAATGACGCTGCCGCCCTTGGCGGTACCGTCCAGCTTGGTCAGGATCACGCCGGTGGCGTTGGCTGCATTGACAAACTCCTGTGCCTGACGAATAGCGTTCTGTCCGGTGATGGCGTCCAGTACCAGCAGAGTTTCCACGCTGGCACGAGGTGCTGCCTTTTTCACGCTGCGGCTGATTTTGCCCAGCTCGTCCATCAGGTTCTTTTTGTTGTGCAGACGGCCTGCGGTATCGCAGATCACCATGTCCACACCCTTGGCAGCAGCGGACTGCACCGCATCAAAGATAACTGCCGCTGGGTCTGCACCATCTGCGCCCCGGACGATAGGCACACCGATGCGGTCTGCCCAGATGTCCAGCTGTTCGCCTGCTGCCGCACGGAAGGTATCACCTGCCGCCAGCATCACACTCTTGCCCTGTGCCTTATAGTAATTGGCCAACTTTGCAATAGAGGTAGTCTTGCCCACGCCGTTGACACCGATAATCAGCATCACGGAAGGCGTGCCGAACAGGTCCATATCACTGTAACAGGACAGTTCGTCTGCCACCAGAGCTTTCAGTTCTTCCAGAGCCTGGTCGCCGGTGCGCAGATGCTTTTCCTTGACACGGTCCCGCAGATTGTCCACCAGCTTGATGGCCACATCTGCGCCGGTATCTGCCAGCACCAGCTGTTCTTCCAGGTCCTCGTAAGTATCATCATCAATTTCGCTGCCTACCAGCGTATTGGCGATCGTGCCCCAGAAGCCCACACGGGTCTTGGACAAACCGTCTTTGATTTTTTTCTTGCCAAACAATCCCATGATCTATTCTCCTTTCGATCAGGAAACCAGAGAAGCATCCACGTTGTCCAAATCCAGCCGCAGCAGCTTGGACACGCCGTCCTCCTGCATGGTGACGCCGTACAAGACGTCTGCCGCTTCCATCGTACCACGTCGATGTGTAATAACAATGAACTGCGTTTTATCCGAGATGCGCCGCAGGTACTGGGCATAGCGTACCACGTTGGCATCGTCCAGCGCAGCCTCGATCTCGTCCAGGATGCAGAACGGTGCCGGGTTCACTGCCAGGATGGCAAAGTAAATACTGATTGCCACCAAAGCCTGCTCACCGCCGGAAAGGGCGGACAGGTTCTTGATAACTTTGCCCGGCGGGGCCACACGGATTTCGATGCCTGCATCCAGCACATCTGCCGTATCTTCCAAAGACAGCGACGCAGTACCGCCGCCGAACAGTTCCTGGAAGATTCGCCCGAAGTTTTCGTTGATGGTGTGGAAGTTCTCGGTGAAGATGCTTCGCATTTCGGTGGAAAGCTCACTAATCATGCGAATCAGCTCGGTCTTGCTCTTTTCCACATCCTGCACCTGTGCCTTCATGGTGTCATACCGCTGGCGCACTTCCTGATATTCTTCCACCGCACCTACATTTACATGGCCCAGATTGCGAATCTTGCCTCGCAAGTCCGCCACCTGTGCCCGCAGCAGTGCCACCGACTCAAAGGGAACGCACAGCTTTTCCGCTGCGGTCAGGGAAAGCTGATATTCGTCCCACAGCTTAGCAATGGTCTGGTCGTACTCCATTTCTGCTGCCGCTTTCCGCTCGGAGAGACGAGCCATTTCCTGGCTCATCCGTTCCCGCTCCTCAGCAGTTTCCCGAGCACGCCGGTTTGCCTGTGTTTCGGCTGCATCCCGTTCCAGACGGCTCTGGGTCGCCGTACGAATCGCCGCTTCCTTTTCCTGGATGCGTACATCCGCCGTTTCCTTTTCGGTGCGGATACTCTCAATCTGCTGGCGCAGGGTCTGGGTGGAGCGGCGCAGTGCGTCAATGCTCTTTTCCAAATCCGCCTTGCGTCCGGTGGTTTCCTCGTTGCGGCCCCGCAGGCTCTGGATGGCGGTACGGTGTGCTTCCATATCCTTTTCCAGCTCCAGCTTTTTCAGCCGCTTTTCACTCAGCTCATCTGCCAGACGGCTGCGGGTCTGCAAAAAGCTGTCATCGCCTTCGCTGATGGCATTCAGTTCACCGCTAAGCTTGTCGATTTCGGCTGTCAGTCGGGCATCTTCTTCGGTGCGGGTGCGTGCTTCGGTTTCATTGTCCCGAATCTGCTTTTCCAGTGTTTCTATTTCACCGGACAGGATTTCCACAGCACCCCGCACCTGACTCAGGTGCATTTTCTGCTGACCGGCTTCGGTTTCGGCACGGACGATATCGTTGCCCAGCGTAATGCTTTCGCTTTCCGTGGCAACCAGTTCCGCCTTCAGTGCATCCACCTGTTCTTTCCACTGGTCGGTGCCTGCCTGCGCTTCCGCCTGCTTTTGCTGTAAGGCCTTTACCTTCTGTTTTAGCTCCTGAATCTCCTGCTTGCGGGTAAACAGACCCGCAGACCGTGCCATGCTGCCACCAGTAAAGCTGCCGCCTGCATTGACCACCTGACCGTCCACTGTGACGATCTTGTTTCGGTAGCCCAGCTGACGGGCAACGCCGGCTGCTTCGTTGATGTCATCCACCACGACAATTCGGCCCAGCAAATACTGCACGACTTTGTCATAGCGAGGGTCACACTGGACCAAATCGCTTGCCAGCTGTGCCGTACCAGTCAGGCTGCCCCGGAAATAGCCGGGCTGAATGGTATCCAGCGGCAGGAAGGTAGCGCGTCCACCCCGGTTGTCCCGCAGGAACGCAATGGCTGCCTTGGCGGCGGCTTCGCCTTCTACGACCACATTTTGCAGTGCTGCGCCCAGTGCGGTTTCGATGGCCATTTCATAGCCCTTTTCCACCGACAGGATACTGGACACCGGACCCACGATGCCACGCAGCCGATGATTTTCCGCTGCACGCATGACGCTCTTGACAGACTGCTGGTAGCCGTCCATGTTCTTTTCCAAATCACGCAGCACTTGGATACGCTGCTCGGCAGCATCCATTTCCCGGTGGACACGCTGTTCGGTTTCGTCCGCCTCGGCAAGGTTTTTCTTGCGGGCATCCAACTTCATACGCAGGCCTGCCCGAATGTTATCCAGACGGCTTTTTTCTGCATTGCTTTTTTCCAGATATTCCAGTGTGTCCCGGCTGTCCTGTTCCAGCTTTTCCAGACTGCTCCGGTTCACTTCGTATTCGTTGCCTGCATGGGACAACCGCACTTTAGCTGCTTCTGCCGCCGATTGTGCCGCTGCTGCTGCCACACGGCAAGCCGTCTGCTGGTCCGTCATGCGGGCCAGTGCTGCGGTCACCGCACCCTTGCGCTCGCCGGACGCCATGTTGTCCTGCTCGATCTGGGCCAGCGTTTCCTCGGCACGACCGATTTCCTCGGTCAGGACTGCCACTTCGTTTTCAATGGTGGCAATAGCAGCTTCATGCTCGCCGATTTCGGTATGCAGGGTTTCCCGATTTTCCTCGCCCCGCAGGATTTCTTCTTCCAACTCGCAAGCGGATTTATCATTGTGGGCGATGTCGTTTTCCAGCACGGCGATGCGGCTGGCACTGTCTGCCATCTGCTCGGTGATGCTGCGGATATCCCCGTTCAGTCGCTCGATGTCTATGGTCAGACGCTGCGACTGCGTGCGGATCTCCTCAGCCTCATTTTCTGCTGCCTTGTTCGCCCGATCCAGACGATCATAGTCGGCAGCTGCGGTTTCATATCTGTGCTGCTGGTCCCGCACCGTGTCTTTGGCACGGCGCACACTTTCTACCCAAAGGGTCACTTCCAGCCCTTTGCGCTGTGCGCTCAGCTCCAAAAAACGCTGTGCCTTGGCACTTTCTTTTTCCAGCGGTCCCACACGGCTTTCCAGCTCGTCCAGGATGTCCCGCAGGCGTTCCAGATTTTCTTCTGCTGCCTTCAGGCGGCGTTCCGCTTCGTTTTTGCGATAGCGATATTTTGCAATACCGGAAGCTTCCTCAAAGATTTCCCGCCGCTCGTTGCTTTTGGCACCCACGATTTCGGCAATACGGCCCTGACCGATGATTGAATAGCCATCCTTGCCCAGACCCGTATCCAGAAACAGCTCGTATACATCTTTCAGACGGCAGTGCTGCCCGTTGATGGCATATTCGCTGTCGCCGCTGCGGTAATACTTGCGGGAAATGGTGACCTCGTCCGCATGGATATCCACCATACGGTCGGTGTTGTCCAAGGTCAGCTTCACGCTGGCGTAACCCATTGCGCCACGCAGCTGGGTACCGCCGAAAATCACATCTTCCATCTTGCCGGCACCGCGCAGCTGCTTGGAGCTGGTTTCGCCCAGCACCCAGCGGATAGCATCGGAAATGTTGCTTTTTCCCGAACCGTTGGGGCCTACCACACCGGTAATGCCACGCCCGATGGTAATTTTGATTTTATCTGGAAAGCTCTTAAACCCTTGGATTTCCAGTTCTTTCAGTACCATAGATACCTCTTTATGCTTCCTTCACCAGCCCCATCAGCTTCAGCGCTTCCCGGGCTGCGTGCTGTTCCGCTGCCTTTTTGCTGCGGCCTTCTCCGGTCGCCACCCGGTTCGAGTTCAAAAATACGCTTACAATGAAACGCTTGTCATGGTCCGGGCCTTTTTCGCCCTCCAGCACATAGCGGAGCTTCTCCTCCGGGTTTGCCTGAACGACTTCCTGCAAGCGGGTCTTGTAGTCTTCTTCTGCGTGCTTACCCTCGGTGATAAAGGGCAGGATGAAGTTCTTTGCCACTTCCATGCCGCCGTCCAGATACAGTGCTGCGATCAGTGCCTCGAAAGCATCGGACACCACGCTGGGGCGCGTGCGTCCGCCGCACCGTTCTTCACCACGGCCCAGCCGCAGATGGTCTCCCAGATGGATTTCCTGCGCAAACTGGAACAGTGCATCCTCACTGACCAGGCTAGCACGGGTGCGGGTCAGATCACCTTCGGGGCGGTCGTATGCGTGGAACAGATAGTCCGCGCTGACCAGCTGCAAAACGCTGTCGCCCAGAAATTCCAGACGCTCGTTGTGCCGCACCGGCACACGGCTTTCGTTGGCATAACTGGTATGGGTCAGTGCTGTCAGTAAAAGTTCTTTATTTTTGAATGTATACCCAATGGTCATTTCCAAAGGATGGCTCATGCTCCCCACTCCTTACTTTTTTACTGCTTATCTTCCGCGTCTGCCGCAGCGCTCTGGTTCATTTCGTCCAGGGCCTTCTGCATGGTTCCGCACAAATCATTTTCCACGCACAGCTTTGCCTGCCGCACTGCATTCTTGATGGCCTTCGGGCTGGAGGAACCGTGTGCCTTAATGACCGGGCATTTTGCACCCAGCAGCGGCGCACCGCCCACTTCTTCCGAGTCCATCTTCTTTTTCAGCACCATCAGATCCTTTTTCAGCAAAAGTGCCGCAAGCATTCCGCCGGGCGTGCGCTTGAAAGCATCCTTCAGCATACCAATAATCATCTTGCCCATGCCCTCGCTGAGCTTCAGGATCACGTTGCCGGTAAAGCCATCGCAGACCACAACGTCTGCCTTGCCCAGCGGCACGTCACGGGGCTCCACGTTGCCCATGAAATGAATGCCGGGGGTGGCTTTCAGCAGCTTGTGTGCTGCCTGATACAGGGCCGGGCCCTTATTTTCTTCTGCGCCGTTATTGGCAAGACCCACGATGGGGTCTGCCACGCCCTGCACCTTGTTCATATAGCAGGAACCCATTACGCCGAAGGCTGCCAGCATTTCGGGGCGACATTCTGCATTTGCGCCGCAGTCCACCAGCAGATACGGCTTGGTACGGCTGGGCACCAGGCTTGCCAGTGCCGGCCGCTTGACGCCGTTCAGGGTGCGCAGCAGCAGGCTTGCACCTACGTGCAGTGCGCCGGTGCTGCCAGCCGATACGAATGCATCACCCTGGCCCTCTTTCAGCATCTTCATGCCCACCACCATGGGGGAATCCTTCTTACGGCGAATTGCCAGTGCCGGCTCGTCCGACATCTGGATATTTTCGCTGCAATGTACCAGCGTGATACCATCCAGAGAAATATTCTTTTCCTGTGCCAGCGCACGCAGCTGCGGCTCGTCGCCCAGACCTACGATTTCTACGCCGTACTCCTTGACCGCCTGTGCTGCGCCTTCCAGCGGAGCCAGCGGGGCGTTGTCGCCGCCCATCATATCCAACAGGATCTTCATGCTATCTTACTCCCTTCGGTGGGATCAACCGTTCTTGCGGTCCTTCTCCCAAGCTTCAAAACTAGCCACAGCACGGTTTGCCACAGCCATATAGCGCTCCCGCTTGTCACGGGGGCGATTTTCCAGCGGAGGCAGGATGCCCATATTGGCACCCATGGGCTGGAAGTCCTTGTTCGGGCTGGTAATATATCGGATCAGGGCACCGCACATAGTATCTGCCGGCGGTGCAATCCAGCTTTTTCCGGTGATCTTGGCATACAGGCTGCGTGCCGCCAGCAGACCGCAGGTAGCGCTTTCCATATAGCCTTCAAAACCGGTAATCTGACCGGCAAAGTATACGTTGGGGTGCTCCCGCAGGTTCAGGCTGTCCAACAGCACCTGAGGGCTGTTCAGGAA
>RCNI01001534.1_pt1 | contig 12318 bp, 9 predicted proteins | sample 2041151 | NCBI WGS metagenome assembly RCNI01 (sample SAMN09708214, study PRJNA481090) | feces metagenome | isolation source: feces | place: Antarctica: Albino Rookery
CCATCGTCGTAATGTAAATATGTCTGTGAATCAAATGCTAATCGATTATACAAAAGAACATATTTTTACATACTTTGCGCTAGGTCATGATGATACAAGTTATCGCTCGCAATCAGATTTAGAATCACGATATTTACGTGGATATAGTAAAGAACTTTCTCCTAAAGAATATGGTTCTTTCCCTGGTGCAGATCAATTAGGATTATTATTGATTGCAAGAGCGTATGTAGATACACATAATTTAGAGCCAACCTTCCAAACATATTATCCTTTAGGTGGTGCAGAACATACAATTCCTCATTATGAGGACCAAACTGTAGGTCTTACAATATCTGAACATATTGTTGCTGTGGGAGGAAAAGAGATAACAACGGGTCGCCCAGATTATTTATTAGCGGTGAATACACCTTTAAATACAGAAACGGGTGAATCGGAATCTTTCGATAACTTAGCGATGCCATCGCCATCCTTGCAACGCTTTGTGCAACATATTAAGCAAGCTATTGAAAAAGGTATTGCTGTAAGTGTTGCAGATATTGCGTATTCTAATGGTTCAGATAACCGCCTATTATATGAATTGAAAAAATATGGGTTATTATATAAAGTCGATGCATATAATGGATGGAATACAGCGAGTAATACTGTAGGGTATGCCGTAGCTCAAGCTATACTAGGTAGCCATATGACAGAAGCAGCACACCGAGATATGTTGACGCAACAGTATATGGATAATTGGGCATATCAAGCGAATGTGAGAAAACAGATCTATCGTATGCAGGAAAAAATACGCTTAGATAATGTAAAATATGACAGTCAATTATCGCCAGAATTATACAGTTCTTTGCAAGAAAAAATGCAGACTTTTGCAGAAAAGAATTTAGGCATAAATCCAAGAACGATAAAAGCCACATTCCCATGGGGACGTTTATTTGAAACTGGAGTTACAGTGTATGATAAACCGATAGTACCTTTGGAAAAAGATCTTATTGCAGAAAGAGAAAAAGCAAAAGCTCTTGCTAAAGCAAAGGAAGAAGAGGCAAAAAAGAAAGCCTTAGAAGCCGCCAAAAATGGAAAAACAGAATCTACTAAAGATGAAGAAGTTTCTGAGAAAGTAGAAAATACAGCTGCGGATGAACATTGTGATGAACAAGGTTGTCCGTTGCCAAGAGAATAAGAAAAAGGAGTGGATGTAATCCACTCCTTTATTTTTGCTCCCATTCTAATTGCATAATGCGCCATTTTAAATCGTTTTGATCCATTTGAATTCCAAGGATGGCATCCTCCAATTTTTCGAGCTTAAGTTTTGTTTTATAGATATCTGTGGTGTGGGAATCTTGAATATATTCCAGATGATATATTTTATTCCCAAGTCCATCTCCGTACTCAAAATTCATATCGTCGATTTGCTCTTGTAAGGCTGTAATCTGCATTTGTTGGTAAATGAGAAGGCCGGCAAAGAGAAGTAAGAGTAAATAGAGAAAAGTATGTGATTGACTGTTAATTTTTTTTGAAAGGTTATGACAGGAAGATAGGTGACATTGGGCTAAGAAATTTTTCATAACCTCTTTGCATCTCTGCCATGCCATAATACATCGTCTTTTCACAGTTTTTTACCTAATTGTACGGTGTTTTTAACATATTCTAGCCATAATTGAGAAGCGTGGGAGAGATAATGTCCCTTTTTCCAGATAACATATAGAGAATGAATAATTTCTGGATTGATTAATGGTCTAGAAACGAGGTTGCGATGATTAATCGCACAGTTATTATTGTTTGGACATAAGCGACTAGGCAAGAGAGCAATAGCTAAGTTAGCGCTTACTGTTTGCAACATCAAGTCGCGTTGGCTTGTTTCGAATATAATTTTTGGTTGGAAGCCCACTTTTTTACATGCTTTTCCAATTTCGTCATGAAGATTGAAATCATCGCGGTAAAGAACAAAAGATTCTGTCGCGAGTTGACGAAGTTGAATAGTGGATTCTTTTGCGAGCGGATGATCTGCAGGTAAAAGTACATGAAGTGGATCCGAAGTTAAGAAGAAATATTCAAAATCTTTAGTTTGAGGTTCTGTACAGACAATGCCAATATCGATAAGACCCTCTTGTACAGATATTTCAACTTTTTTAGAGCCGTGCTCAAATAATTCAAGATCAATTTGTGGATACTCTTTTTTGAATCCACCTAATAATTTAGCGAAGATAGGAGCGTCTGTAATTGGTGGTAATCCAATGTGAATGGAACCCTGTTCCAATTTGAATTCGTTTTCAAAATCTGTTTTTAAATGTTCAAACATGAAAACTACGCGTTTTGCATGCGTCAAGAAGATTGTGCCACCGTCTGTTAATTCAACAGCCTTGGCGTTACGCATGAATAGGATGACGCCGAGTTCATCTTCTAAGGCTTTAATTGTACGGCTAATTGCAGATTGAGAAATATGGAGATTGCGTGCTGCTTTAGAGAACGATTTTTGGTCAGCAACCTCAACGAAATATTTCAAATGATGGAAGTCCATGTATAACACCTCATATATCTAAGTAAAAATAAAAACTACCCGAATTGCATTATTTCCTCTGTGAAACACAAGTATATGTCTCTTGAGAGAAGAGAAAATACCGACTGTGAGATACCTTAAACAATCCTTAAAATATTCTCAAAAAAGTGTTTGTCATTGAAAATCATGCAAAGCTAGATAATATGTGAACTTTTCTGTTAAATAAGCATATTGTATGCAATTTAGTTAATATGAAATATTAAAATAAGCAACGCTAATTTACGGCTCTAGGTTGTAATATCAACTGAAGCAGATTATAATTGATACAGTGGTTATGTAAAATTGTTATATTACAGATTAAACCACCATACAAATTGCATACGAATAATATATCATAATATTAATACATTTTTGTAATAATAGCAACTAAAACTATGTTTAGAGCCTGATATATTAGGTCCAAAATTGTCGTGTGTATTTGATGTGGACATTGTAGTGTAACAGTGTTTATGAATTAAATGTATTTGTATGTTTACATTTATGTAATATGTGTGTCATGTCAAAAGGAGGCAATCACAACATGCGTAAAATGAAAACTATGGATGGTAACCAGGCTGCGGCTCACGTTTCCTACGGGTTTACGGAAGTAGCTGCAATCTACCCAATTACTCCATCCTCCCCAATGCCAGAGCATGTAGATGCTTGGGCTGCGAAAGGCCTTAAAAACATCTTTGGCGAAACTGTAAAAGTAGTAGAAATGCAATCCGAAGCAGGTGCAGCAGCAGCTGTTCACGGTTCTTTACAAGCAGGCGCTTTAACAACTACTTATACTGCATCTCAAGGTTTACTTTTGATGCTTCCAAATCTTTATAAAGTAGCTGGCGAATTACTTCCAGGTGTATTCCACATCGCGGCTCGTACACTCGCTAGACATGCTCTCGGTATCTTCGGTGACCATCAGGACGTTATGTCTGCTCGTGGTACTGGTTGTGCTATGTTGGCAGAATCCACTGTTCAAGAAGTTATGGACCTTAGTGCTGTAGCTCACTTAGCAGCTATCGAATCTAGCCTTCCATTCATCAACTTCTTCGACGGTTTCAGAACTTCCCATGAAATTCAAAAAATCGAAGTTCTTGAATTTGATGAATTAGCTCCACTTGTTAACCAAGAAGCTCTTAAAAAATTCCGTGAACGTTCCATGAACCCAGATAATCCTGTAACTCGTGGTACTGCGGAAAACCCTGATGTGTTCTTCCAACACGCAGAAGCTTCCAATAAATACTACAATGCAGTTCCTGCAATCGTAGAAAAATACATGGGCGAAATTAACAAAATTACTGGTCGCGACTACAAACTCTTCAACTACTACGGTGCTGAAGATGCTACTGACGTAATCGTAACTATGGGTTCTTCTGCACAAGTTGTACAAGAAACTGTAAATGCGCTTATGGCTAAAGGCGAAAAAGTAGGTTTCGTGAACATTCACTTGTTCCGTCCATTCGCAGTTGATCGTTTCATCGGTGCTTTACCTAAAACTGTTAAACGTATCACTGTTCTTGACCGTTCCAAAGAACCTGGTGCTTATGCAGAACCATTGTTCTTAGACGTACAAGCAGCTATTGCTACTCATAACATGAACGTAAAAGTTATGGGTGGTCGTTATGGTCTTAACTCCAAAGATATCATTCCTCAAGACGTTGCAGCAGTATTCGCTAACATGAAAAATGAAGCGGGTAAACAATTCTTCACATTAAGCATTAAAGATGATGTTACTAACCTTTCCTTAGAACGCGTAGACATCGAAACTAGTGATGAAGGCTTAACTGGCTGTAAATTCTGGGGCTTCGGTGGTGACGGTACTGTAGGTGCTAACAAATCTGCAATCAAAATCATCGGTGACCACACTGATATGTATGCTCAAGCATACTTTGACTATGACTCCAAAAAATCTGGTGGCGTAACTATGTCCCACTTGCGTTTTGGTCAAACACCAATTGATAAACCTTACCTCTTGGTAGACACTGACTTCATCGCTTGTCATCGTCAATCCTATGTTTATACTTACGATTTGCTTCGCGGTATCAAAAAAGGTGGTACATTCCTTCTTAACTGTACTTGGAGCAAAGATGAGTTGGATGCTAAACTTCCAGCTAAATTAAAACGTCAAATCGCTAACAATGAAGTTAACTTCTACATCCTTGATGCAGCTTCCATTGCTCAAGAAATCGGTTTAGGCGGTCGTATCAACATGATCTGTCAATCTGCATTCTTCAAATTGGCTAACATTATTCCTATCGAAGACGCAGTTAAATACCTTAAAGATGCTGTAGAAACTTCCTATGGTAACAAAGGTCAAAAAGTTGTTGACATGAACAATGCAGCAATAGACCGTGGTGTTGATGCTCTCGTTAAAATTGATGTTCCAGAATCTTGGAAAACTGCAGTTGACGAAGAAGTTAAAGAAGAAGCAAAAACTGCTTGCAGCGGTTGCTCACATTTCGTTGAAAAAATTGCAAAACCAATCAATGCACAAGACGGCTACGGCCTTACTGTTGCAGACTTTGAAGGTTACGAAGATGGTACAATGCCAGCAGGTACATCTGCATATGAAAAACGCGGTGTAGCATTATTCGTTCCACATTGGGATAAAGATAAATGTATCCAATGTAACCAATGTTCCTTTGTATGTCCACATGCAACAATTCGTTCCATCTTGACTACAGATGAAGAACTTCAAAATGCACCAGCTGGTTTTGAAGCAGTAAAAGCTCTTGGTACACAAGATCTTAACTTCACAATCGCTGTATCTCCATTAGATTGTATGGGTTGTGGTAACTGTGTTGATATTTGTCCATCCCCTAAAGGAAAAGCTATTGAAATGAAACCAATTGATGGTGAATTACACTTAGCTGATGCTTGGGAGTATGCTGTAAATGTTCCACACAAAGCTAACCCAATGAAAAAAGATACAATTAAAGGTTCTCAATTCGAGACACCTCTTATCGAATTCTCCGGCGCTTGCGCAGGTTGTGGTGAAACTCCATACGCAAAAGTTATCACTCAATTATTCGGCGATCGTATGATGATTGCAAATGCAACTGGTTGTTCCTCTATCTGGGGCGCATCCATGCCAGCATCCGTATACACAACTAACCAAGAAGGTCATGGTCCAGCATGGGGTAACTCCTTGTTCGAAGATGGCGCTGAATTTGGTTATGGTATGTTAATCGGCGTTAAGAAAATCCGTGAAACTTTACATGATGTAGCTCTTCGCGCTGCTGAAAAAGCTGAAGGCGAATTGAAAAATGCTCTTGTAGATTGGGCTGAAAACTACCAAGTAGGTGAAGGTACACGTGATCGTGCAAACGCTCTTCTTGCAGCGATTGCAGGTCAAGATCAAGCAAAACTTATGCCTGAACTTGCAGAACTCGTAGAGAAAAAACAATTCTTAGTTAAACGTTCCCAATGGATCTTCGGTGGTGACGGTTGGGCTTACGATATCGGTTTCGGCGGCGTAGACCACGTTCTTGCTTCCGGCGAAGATGTTAACATTTTCGTATTCGATACAGAAGTTTACTCCAACACTGGTGGCCAAGCTTCCAAATCCACTAACGAAGGCGCTATTGCACAATTCGCTGCAAACGGCAAACGTACTAAGAAAAAAGACTTGGGTATGATGGCTATGTCCTACGGCTATGTATATGTAGCACAAGTAGGCATGGGCGCAGACAAAAACCAATTGTTAAAAGCCCTTACAGAAGCTGAAGCTTACCAAGGTCCATCCCTTATCATCGCTTATGCTCCATGTATCAACCATGGTATCAAAGTGGGTATGGGTAAATCCCAAGAAGAAACTCGTCGTGCAGTTGCAGCTGGTTACTGGCACTTATACCGCTATAACCCTGAGCTTGTTGGCACTGACAAAAATCCATTCTCCTTGGATTCCAAAGAACCAACAGAATCTTTCCGTGACTTTATCATGGGTGAAGTTCGTTACGCATCTCTTCAAAAAGCGTTCCCAGCAGAAGCTGAAGAACTCTTCCAAAAAACAGAACAAGATGCTAAAGAACGTCGTTTATCCTATGTACGTTTACAAGAATCTATGGCTCCAAAAGCATAATAAGCTAAATTATGTAGCTTAATAAAGAGGCTATCCTTCGGGATAGCCTCTTTTGTATTAAAAATAAGCCCACTGCATTGTGCAGCGGGCTTATTTTAGCGTCCAAGTAGAAGAGTTTTAATATGTTTTGGCAATTTACTCATACCTTCTGTTGCATAGAAGGAAAGTATAATAGTTATTATATATAAACCGATGATAGAAGGGGCTGAATAATAGTAGCCTAATTTTTCAAGGAGTGGTGTTACCCAATAGAGAATAAAGGGATGTATGAGATACATTCCGTAGGAGTTCTGCCCTAAGGCATTCCAAGTGGATTGAGCAGCCACAGATAATGGCGTTACTCTGAAAACATAAAGGAAGAAAAGAATGGAAGTAGCGGTGTAAATTACACCAGCGGGGTGTAGTTGATGTACAGTGTAAATTGCTTCTAAAAGTGTATAATGAAGAATATAGAGTTTTTGCATATAGAATGCTAGCATCATGACTACAGAGAGAATAAAGGCGAGAATAACATAGCCTGAATACTGATACAGCGCCACCACGAAACGATCGTATCGTTCGGCAACGACAGCACCAAATAAAAATACCCAAAAATAAAGAATAATCCAATAATTTAGGCGCATATCTAATAAATATTGAAGTGCTGGTGAAGCAAAATGCAGAGCGCCAATATAAAAAGATACATAGTAGTCAATCGCGATTTGTACAAGCAGTAAAATAGCCATTATAGGAAGAGGGCGAAGTAGAATCTTACGTACAAGAATACGCCATATAGGCATTAATGCGTAGAACCACAGTATGATCACTAGAAAATATAATTGATAGGAAGCGGTTCCGAATAAAAGTGATAAGGAAAAGGGGCATGGAGAAAAAGGGGCCCAAGAATGGATTGTTGCACATGTATATGCGGTATAGAGTATAGACCATGTAAGATATGGAACAAGGACGATAGATAGTCGCCTTTTCATGAAATCAAGATATGAAAAGGTAGCATCTACAGGATGGTGCAAGAAAAGGCCAAATGCAGATAGAAAGAAAAATGTTGGAATAGAAAATCTTGAAAGAATCTCTAAAAAAGCGATTAGCGTGGGATTCGCATATGGATTTATGAGGGCGTATGACCCTACATGGATGGCGATAACACCGAGCATACATAATCCACGCATATAGGTAATTTCGGGTAGAAATCGTTTTGACATAGATAGACTCCTATATTATGATTAAAGTATAGAAATGAATTTACTTATTAATGTATAAACTGCTACATAAGCATATACTATTATACTGTTTTTAAGTAAATAAATATAGGCAAGACTATCTAGTGAGGAGGATGTTTATGGAAATCGGCTATATTAACGGTGAGACAAAACCGATAGAAGAACTAAAAACAGAAATCATGGATCGTGGCTATTGTTTTGGCGATGGTGTGTATGAGGTAACACGTGTACACAAGGGGAGACCATTTGCGCTATCATATCATGAGGATCGTCTATATCGTTCCATGCGAGCAATTGATATTCCTATCCGTATTGCTCCTGATGAAATTAGAGAAATGCATGAAATCATGATTGAAAACTCAGGTATTGAAGAAGGTATTATTTATTTTCAAGTTACTAGAGGTACACATAGAAGACATCATTCCTATCATAAAGAAAGATTGGAACCTAATGTAATGATGTATATTGAAGAGTTTCCTGAAGATAAATTACAACCTATAGAAAGTGCGAAAGCCATTACATTGGAGGATATTCGCTGGCTCCGTTGCGATATCAAATCGCTAAACTTACTGCCAAATATTATGGCGCAAACAAAAGCAGAGAAAAAAGGCTGTTACAGTGCCATTTTATTCCGTGATGGCGTATGCACGGAAGGTGCCGTATGCAACGTATTTGTAGTTAAAGATGGCATCTTATACACACATCCAGCAGATAATCTAATTTTGAAAGGAATTACTCGTCAGCTGGTTGTAACACGTAATGCACCGACTTGTGGTGTAACTGTTATTGAAAAAGAGTTTGATAAAGACTTTGTACTCAATGCAGATGAAGTGATTATGACTGATTCGGCGTCGGGTATTATTCCGATTACAGAAGTAGACGGACAAGTGATTGGTAGTGGTGTAAAAGGCCCTGTGGCTACACGCTTACAAGAAGCTTACCAAAGTCTTTTAGACGAAGGTCTAGCTTAATACAAGGATAAAAAAGGAAATAATGTTCGTCTATAAGAGAGGAATATATTTCTAAGATTGACAAGGCTCATGATACCATGGTATTATGAGCCTACATAATTTTATAAATGGTTCATCGAGAGCGATGGAGGGACTGGCCCTATGAAATCGCGGCAACCAGCTCAAAGAGCAACGGTGCCAAATCCACGAGAGCAATCTCGAGAGATGAAATTTAAGATGAACTCTTCCGCGTGGAAGAGCTTTTTTTTTACCGAGGATTATAGAAAGGAGATTATATGATTACGCTAAATCACATACGCAAAGTTTATGGTGGCTCCGCTAAAATTGAAGCGCTAAAAGATATAAATCTCAACATTGAAAAAGGCGAAATCTACGGTATTATTGGCGCGTCGGGTGCTGGTAAATCTACATTGATTCGCTGTATAAATTTATTAGAAAAACCAACATCTGGTGAAGTAATTGTTGATGGCATCGATATGACGAAACTGTCAAAAACTGAATTAGAAAAAGCAAGAGAGCAAATAGGGATGATCTTCCAACATTTCAATTTACTTTCTTCGCGTACGGTATATGAAAATGTGGCTTTTCCATTGGAATTAGCAGGATTATCGAAGAAAGAAATTTATGATACGGTTATGCCGCTTCTAGAATTAGTAAATTTAGAAGATCGAAAAGACCAGTATCCATCTCAACTGTCGGGTGGACAAAAACAAAGAGTCGGTATCGCGCGAGCTCTCGCGACAAAACCGAAAGTGTTATTATGTGACGAAGCAACATCCGCTTTGGACCCACAAACAACAGAATCCATTCTTGAACTATTGAAAGACATTAATGCGCGTTTACAAATTACTATCGTTCTTATTACTCATGAGATGAAAGTTATTAAAGAAATTTGCGATAGAGTAGCCGTTATTGAAGGTGGCCATATTATTGAAGAAGGGCCAGTTCTTTCTGTATTTACAAAACCACAAGCAACATTGACGAAGGAATTCGTAAATGCCATTATCGGGCAAGATCTTCCAAAAGATATTAAAGAACATATGACGATCTACAAGGAAGAAGAAGAAGATACAAGACCGATGGTTCTTCTCACATTCACAGGTAATGTTACGGAACCAATTGTGTCAAAAGTGGTTAAAGATTCTGACGTTACAATGAGTATTCTTTTTGGTACGGTAGATTATATAAAAGACATTGCTTTTGGTCATCTTATTGTTGTCTTGGATGGTCAAAAAGAAGCTGTTAAACAAGCCCTTACGTCCTTATCTGAATTACCAATTGAAAGCGAGGTGATTGGTCATGTCCCAACACATCATTAATCTCATGGCGAATGGACTATGGGAAACATTGGAAATGACCATCATTTCTACAGTATTATCTACAATTATAGGTATACCATTAGGTGTAATTCTATTAATTACATCCAAAGGACATATGCTTGAAAATTTAGCGATTAATCGTGTATTGGGAGTTGTAGTTAACGCATTACGTTCCATACCCTTCATCATACTACTCGTTGCGATTATTCCATTTACTCGTCTTGTTGTGGGAACATCTATTGGTACTATTGCGGCCACAGTTCCACTTACTGTGGCAGCGATTCCATTTTTAGCAAGATTGGTAGAAACCTCTCTTCGAGAAGTGGATGGTGGTATTATAGAGGCAGCTCAATCTATGGGAGCGACTCCAATGCAAATTATTCGCAAAGTGCTGTTACCAGAATCTTTACCGATGCTTATAGATAATATTACAGTTTTAATTGTAAATCTTATCGGATATTCGGCTATGGCAGGTGTAGTAGGCGGCGGTGGCTTAGGCGATATCGCCATTCGCTACGGATACCAACGTTTTAATCCTGAAATAATGGGCATCACAATTGTGATTTTAATTGTTCTTGTACAATTAACTCAATCTGTGGGAGAACATTTATCAAAATATTATAATCATAAATAAGGTTTTATGAAAAAGTCTCTACTTAAATTTAAGTAGAGACTTTTTATGTGATTACACTTCAAATAAATAAGGGCTAAAAAAAGAAACATGGAAAGGTTGCTTCTTTTTGCTATAATAGTATTGTAATCTCATAACTATAAACATAAGCAACAATAAGGGGAGGAAAAGCTGTGAGTAATATAATCTATGAAGAAAAATCAAAATTATCGTGGACTGCAGGGGGATCTACATTTGTATTTATTGCTTTAATTTTGCTTTGGATTAGTTATTCTATCTATATGTCAATTACAAAGCATACTGTGTTGATTATAGATTTTACAATACAAGGATGTATCCTTTTTGTCCTAGTAAAACAAGCTCTCTGCAGATATAGATATACTCTGACAGATACTGCTTTAGAAGTGGAGGAAAAAGGGCTTTTAGGACGTAGAACCTGGATTTTTCCGTATGAAGATATTAATGGCGTTTGCTATTATTCACGCGAGTTCTTTGATAAGTTTAATATTCGCTATCGCTTGCGATTAGCGTCTTCTATGGATAATAGATCTACACAGCAATTGGTTTACTCTGTATATAAAGGGAATAAGGTAAAACATGGTCGTGCTATTTTAAAAGCAGAACCGGCATTTTACGAAGCGTTGGAAAAGAAAATTCCTGGACTAGTATGCATCCCAAAGGACGAAGTTGTTATGAATACACTTATTCGTGAAGAGTCACATCGATTAGGGCGTCCTTTTGCAGAGTATAGAATAGAATTTAAGAAAAATCAGTAAGAAATTGAGGAAACATACATGCAAATCTATTTAGCGTCTTCCTCTCCAAGAAGACGAGAATTATTGGAAAAAGCAGGCTACGAAATAGAAATCATAAAAAGTGGCTACGATGAAAAAAATGAAGTAAAAAATGCCGCTTCTGATATGGTGATGGAACAGGCGAGAGGAAAAGCTATCGCAACAGAAGAGAAGTATCGTGAACAAGGTATCGTGATTGGGGCAGATACGATTGTGGTATTAGATGGCAATATCATGGGAAAACCAACGGATGAAAAAGAAGCTTTTTCGATGCTACGTGCCTTATCAGGGAGAACACATGAAGTCATAACAGGTGTAAGCCTTATTTCAGGAAATTTAGAAGATACATTTTATGTGTCGACATTGATTTCTTTTAGAGAGATATCAGACACAGAAATAGAAGAATATATTGCAACAGGTTCACCGATGGATAAGGCGGGAGCCTACGGCTTGCAAGATATTGGAGATGCATGGATGCAAAGTATGAAAGGATCCCTTTCCAATGTGATTGGATTGCCTATGGAAGCGGTAGAAAAAAGACTAAAACTCTTTACAAAGTAAAGGGATCTTAATCATATCCTCATGACATATAGGAGGAATATATGATCCGAGATATGATGAATGAAGAAAAACCTAGAGAAAAATTTATAACACATGGTGGTCGTTCGCTTACGATGGTGGAGCTGATAGCCATATTACTGCGTACGGGCTGTCAAAAACATTCGGTAATGGAAATTGCTGAAGACGTTGTACGCAGTTTTTCTTGTTTACAGGA
>RCNI01001536.1_pt1 | contig 12312 bp, 13 predicted proteins | sample 2041151 | NCBI WGS metagenome assembly RCNI01 (sample SAMN09708214, study PRJNA481090) | feces metagenome | isolation source: feces | place: Antarctica: Albino Rookery
AAAATATCGGCGGCAGGTATCCATCAGGTTAGCCACACCGACAGAGCGGTTGACCGGCATGATCTTAGAGCGAGTCTCATCATCTGGTGCGTGGAGAGAAACTGACAGGGTCAATTGTAACCCACGTTCTGCCAGTTTGTCAATTTTATCCACCAAACCGCAGGTAGACAGAGAGATATGACGCATACCGATATTCATTCCCTCAGGGTGGTTGATGAGGGTCAAGAACCGCATCACGGTATCGAAATTATCCATCGGCTCGCCAATACCCATGAGCACAATGTTAGAAATAGGTGCGCCGCTGTCGATCTGGGTAAACAGGACCTGATCTACCATCTCAGACGGGGTCAAGTCACGGACTTTTCCTGCCAGTGTGGACGCACAGAAGGCACAGCCCATACGGCAGCCTACCTGACAGGAGATGCAGACCGTATTACCGTGTTTATAGCGCATCAGGACTGTCTCAATACAGTTCCCGTCTGCAAGCTCCCACAGATACTTGATTGTACCATCGACGGCAGACACCTGCTTTCTGGCCACCTGCGGCGGCGTAAGGAAACAGGTATCACTCAGCTTCTGACGCAGCGCTTTCGACAGATCGCTCATCTCATCAAAGGAGGTCACGCCTCGATATAACCAGTGGAAGATCTGTTTGGCGCGAAAAGCGGGTTCGCCCTGCTCCTTCAGCCACGCAGTCAATTCCTCCAGCGTCATAGATTTGATATCAACCAACGGGTCCATTCTCCCTTCTCAGTCTGCTAATGAAAAACCCGTCCGTACCATTGCGGTGGGGCCACAGTGTCTTCATGCCGGACTCAACCACCTCATTGATACCAGGTAGTGTAAAGGATTCTAGCTTGTAATCTTTACAGTTTGAAACAAAGTTCTGGACTACATCCTCATTTTCTCGGCGCAGAACCGTACAGGTGGAGTACATTAAAATTCCACCAGGCTTTACATACCGGGCTGCGTTGGCTAAAATGGCCCCTTGAATCTTGGGGAGGTCCTCCAGCGGCTTCGGGTCTTTATAGCGTATATCCGGCTTCTTGCGAATCACGCCCAGGCCGGAACAGGGGGCATCCACCAGCACCAGATCAAAGCTTCCCTCCCACTCAGGTCGGAATTCTTTTCCATCTGCGGTCTCGGCCCGAATAATATCCAAGCCCAGCCGATCAGCCCCTGCCTGTATCAGCTTCTTTTTATGCGGGTGCAGGTCACAGGAGGTAACTGACCCCTGATTGTTCATGGCAATAGCAGCGGCAAAGGACTTACCACCTGGGGCTGCACAGCAATCCAGCACCCGCATCCCAGGCTTCACACCAGAAGCGGCGATGGACAGCCGAGAGGCCGGGTCCTGTATATAGAAACATCCTTTCTGGAACGCTTGAAGCCGTTCCAAATCACCAGTTTTAGAGAGCAGCAGACAATTTTCCAGCCAAGGGTGGTTTTCTGCCTCCACGCCCTCCTGCTCCAGCTCTGCACGCAAATCAACAGCACTGGTTTTTGTGGTATTCACCATAGCTGTCATAGGAGGCTGGCTGTTGTTGGCAGCCAAAAACTGGGCCGCTTCCGCCTCTCCAAGTGTAAGGATAATTTCCTTTACAAACCATGCAGGATGTGAGTATTTCATGGAAAGATACTCCACCACATCCTCGTTGGGCACGGCGGGGAGCTCATCTAAGCTGCGACCGATACTGCGGAGAATACCATTGACCATACCAGCAGCTTTCGGATTCTTGCAATGGGTCTTTGTCATGGCGACCGCACTGTTGACAGCAGCACTCTGAGGGATTTTATCTAAAAACAGAATCTGATAAAGGCCCAGTCGTAATGCCTGCAACACCTTACCCTCCATGCGCTTTAGAGGGATATTCGAAAACTTTGAGAGGTAGAAGTCCAGCAGGATCTGATTCTGCAATACTCCAAAGCAGAGCTGGGTGGCCAACCCTGCATCACGGCTGTCCAGCTTTGCGGCAGCCAATTGTCGTTTCAGTATGCCGTCGGACCAACCGCCCTGTCGTTGACAGGCGTTCAGTGTCAGCAATGCCGCTTCCCGTGCGTCCATACCTTCCGCCTCCTTTTCTATCTTTCTTTAGTGGATGGGGTGACCACGCAGGTAATCTGCGGCGGCCATTCTGCGGCTGCCAGGAGCCTGGAGTTCCAGGATACGGAGCACTTTTCCATCTCCACAGGCCACATCAATACCCTCTTTGTCAGCCTTCAGTACGCTGCCGGGTTCTTTTCCGGTGCTCTCCCCTGTCTCAGTCACCGCATAGACCTTCACCGGTTGCTCTGTAAAGGCGTCGGTGGAGGTGGCAGGCCAGGGTGTCAGGCCGCGGACCTTATTGTGGATCGCCTTTGCAGACATGGTCCAGTCAATCGGACAAAGGTTCCGGGACAGCATAGGTGCATAGGTCACCTGCTCAGGGTCCTGCGGTGTGCGCTTCGCGGTGCCCGCCTCAATCGAAGCCACCACATCTACAAGCAGAGGTCCACCCATCTGAGCCAGACGATCATGCAGGGCCTCCACCGTCTCCTCCGGGTCAATGGGCGTCTCAACTTGGGCAATAATATCGCCTGCGTCCAGCTCGTGTGCCATATGCATAATAGTCACGCCGGTGACCTCGTCGCCGTTCACCATCGCCCAGTTAATAGGGGCGGAACCACGATAATGAGGCAGCAGCGAGGAATGAACATTGATACAGCCCTTGGGCGGCAGCTCCAGCATCTCGTCTGGCAGCACACGGCCATAGGCAGCTACCACCACCAGCTCCGGAGCCAGCTCCTTGAGCTGGGCCAGCGCCTCACCGTCACGGAGGGTGGTGGGCTGGAACACAGGAATGCCATGCTCCATAGCACACACCTTCACAGGGGTGGGCTGCAGCTTATTCTGGTGGCGTCCCACAGGCTTATCCGGCTGGCTGAACACACCGCAGACCTGGTGACCCGCTGCCACCAGTGCCTCCAGCGAGGGCACGGCAAAATCAGGGGTGCCCATAAATACAATTCTCATTTATTCAGCCTCCCGCTGGGCCATCATCTCATCCAACTCGTCGTTTGTATAGAGCTTCTTCACGTGTTCCACATAAAGGTGGCCATCCAGGTGCTCCAACTCATGGCAGTAGCAGCGGGCAGTCAGTTCAGTACCTTCCACCTCAAACCAGTTTCCGTTTCGGTCCTGAGCCTTGACCTTTACATGGTTGGGACGCTTCACAAATCCCCACTTGCCAGGAACAGACAGGCAACCCTCCAGACCGTCCTGCTCGCCATCGGACTCCACGATCTCAGGGTTGACCAGTTCCACCATCTCATTCTTCTCATTTACAGCCACAGTGACACGGCGGAGAATACCAATCTGAGGAGCGGCCAGACCCAGACCATTGGCATCGGCCAGAGTTTCCTTCAGGTCGTCCAGCAGATCAGCCAGCTTCTCATCAAATTTAGTGACCGGGTGGCAGCGTTTGTTCAGAACGGGATCGCCTTCAGTCACGATAGTACGGATAGACATATCAATTGCTCCTTTGTAGTGATTATAGTTAGTTATAGTAGGGATTTAGATCCGCAAAAACCGATATTCTTCGGTTTTCTTTATCCTGTCGGGCGGCGCGGATGGCATAGGAGACCAGCGCCCGAATCTCTCTGGTGTTATGCACACTCAAGGTCAGTCGATAGCGGTAGCGGTTATTTACCTTAGCTACCGCAGCAGGCGCGGGACCAAACATCTGCCAAGTACAGCCCAGACACGCCAGCTCTGGCTCCAGTGTCTGGCGGAGCCGATAGCAGCACCGCAACACAGCATCCTCCTCCAAGCCGGAGGCTGTCATCACGATAAAGTCAGTGAAAGGCGGATACTTTCTCAACTTTCTCATGATAATCTCTTCCTGGTAGAACCTATCGTAGTCCTGAACACAGGCACTGCGAATCACGTCGTGCTCTGGAGTATAGGTCTGAATGACTGCTCTCCCCTGTTTATCTCCCCGTCCGGCTCGTCCAATAACCTGAGTCAGCAGAGAAAAGGTACGCTCGGCCGCCCGAAAATCGTCTGTATAAAGGGACATATCGGGTGCAACGACTCCTACCAGGGTCACATTTTCAAAATCCAAACCCTTTGCCACCATTTGAGTGCCAATCAGGATCGGGACTTTTTCTTTCCGAAACCGCTCCAGCAGCTCCTCATGGGGATGTGCTACCGACACAGTATCGGTATCCATGCGGAGCACCTCTGTACCCGGAAAGAGCTCCTCCACTTCTTCCTGGACCTTTTGTGTTCCGATCCCGACAAAATTCAAAATACCTCCACAGGAAGGACACGTAGGAGGCAGGGGCTCTGAATAGCCACAATGGTGGCACATAAGCCGCCGATTAGCTGAGTGAAAGGTCAGTTTTACGGAGCATCGGGGACACTCAGGCACCTTGCCGCACTCTCCACAGGATACCATGCGGTTCGCACCACGTCGATTCAGAAATAGAATGGACTGCTCTCCACGCTCCAGATTTTTCTCCAGCTCCTCTTTCAGCAAGCTGCTGATAGAGGTCTGGTTCCCCATCCGCAGTTCCTCTTTCATGTCGGCAACGATGACCCTGGGCAGCGCTCGTTCATTATAGCGTTTAGTCAGTTGGAACAAGTGGATTTCTCCTCGCTTGGCCTGATACATGGTCTCTACAGACGGCGTGGCAGAACCCAGCACCAGCAACGCTTTATCTTGGACACAGCGGTATTTTGCAACATCCCTGGCGTGGTAGCGAGGTACGTTCTCCGACTTATAGCTGGTTTCCTGTTCCTCGTCCAAAATGATAAGCCCCAAATTTTTCAAGGGTGCAAATATCGCGGAGCGGGTACCAATGACCACACTGGCCTCCCCGTTCCTGGCACGCTTCCACTCGTCGTACCGCTCACCGGATCGGAGCATACTATGGAGCAGTGCCACTTTTTCCCCAAAGTGAGACGTAAAGATACGCAGCAGCTGAGGTGTGAGGATAATCTCAGGCACCAATACCAGAGCAGTCTTTCCTCTTGACAGTGTTTCCTCGATCAGACGGATATAGACCTGTGTCTTTCCGCTGCCAGTAACACCATAAAGCAGGGCCGCCTCCGGCTTATTGGTAAGACACAGGGCATTTAGCCCTTCAAATGCCTGCCGCTGCTCTTCACTGAGCACCACGGACTGCACGTTCTCTACCTTCTCTGCTTCTGGTCTGCGGAACACCTCCTGGTGCTCTATGGTCAGGATACCACTCTTCTCCAAAGACTTGATCGTGGCTGGGGAAGCCCCGGTAAAATAGCACAGCTCTTTGGTGGAGGCAGCCTCAAGGGAACACAGCAGCTTTGTCACAGCGTAACGCAGCGGGGCCGACTTCTTTCTGGGGGTAACCATAGCCATAGCCTCTTCCGCGGACATGGCCAGCACCGCCAGCTTCTCTGTCTTATCCTTCACACCGCGCTGGGCACTGGTCTCCAGCTCGGCCAGTCCCTCAGCAGTCAACTGGCGGATAGCAGGGTTAGGGTCCTTGGCTCCGAAAGCCAGTCGGATCTGCTCCATGTCTCCGGTGCCGCCCCAGTCGGTCAAAAGCTCCAACAGACGACAGGCAGCGGTGGAATTGCCCACCCGTTGGCGAGCCTCTTCCAGGTCTAGATCGGGTTTCAGTGTGAGCGTGTCTCGCAGAGAGAAATGCAGACCTACTGGCAGCATGGCATTGACACAGTCGTAGAGCGTACAAAAATAACGCTCCCGCATCCAGATTGCCAGCTGAATGGTCTGCTCCGACAGAACCGGTTTTTCATCCAGATATGCTTCAATGGCCTTTAATGCACCACCATGCTGTTGTTCCTCCTCCACAGCCAGAACAATACCGTCTGTACCGCGATTTCCGGAGCCGAATGGGACTAACACTCGTATGCCAGGGCGAACTATTTCCTCCATCTCCTGTGGGATCAGGTAGTCATAGGGTTGGTCAATGACATATACGGCACTGGAAACGGCAATTTTTGCAATTTTTCGTCTCACTCCTGCCGCACCTCCCTATGCAAAGCAAGACAAGCGAAGGGGCCGCCCCCCTCGCTTGCCTCACAGTCTCTTTAGACTTCTTCCTCTTCTTTCATGGGGTCGTTCAGTTTGCCCTCAGCCACTTCGCGAATGGCAATGCTGACAGGCTTATCATCCAGAGGTTCATCATTGATTTTTGCCTCACTGGAAATCTGACGGGCACGGTGGGCCACCACGTTGACCAGTTCATAGCGGCTGGGGATGTTTTCGAGCAGTTTGCTCATGGGGGGTTCGAGCATCATATTAAGCAACTCCTTATTTCTTCACAACAACAATTCATGCTGTCGTCCATAATGATTTTATCCCTTGTGGGACAGATAAACGCAGCGATAGAGCTTAGGCAAACTGGGCCAGGATCTTACTGCGGTTTTCTACTTTACATTCGGCGGCGGTCAGGATAGACTCAATCTCGCTCACCGCATTGGCTACCTTATCATTGATAACCAGGTAGTCATAGTTTGGGATCTCCTTAAACTCAGTACGCGCCTTGGCAAGACGGCCCTGGATCACTTCCTCGCTGTCGGTGTTGCGGTTATGCAAACGGCGGGACAATTCCTCAAACGAAGGCGGAATAATAAACATAAACAGGGCCTCGGGACAGCGGGCCTTTACTTTGGCCGCACCCTGCACCTCGATATCCAACAGCACGTCGATGCCGGCATCCAGATGCTCCTGAATGGTCTTCATAGAAGTACCATAGTAGTTATTGACATACTCTGCGTGCTCCAGCAGCTCGTCATCCGCGATCATTCGTTCAAATTCCTCACGGCTGACAAAGTTGTAGTTCACACCATTCTGCTCTCCCACACGGGGCTGCCGAGTGGTATAGGAAACAGAAAAATAGATGTCAGGGCGCTGGCCCAGCAGCTCGGCGATCACCGTGCTCTTGCCAACTCCAGACGGGCCGGACAGAACGATAAGCTGTCCCTTTTCCTTTTTCAACAGCAAGCTTATTCCTCCTCTTGTTCATCGGGTCTTCCCTCTACCCGGTTGGAGATGACCTCTGGGCAAAGGGCAGATAATACCAGGTGATCATTGTCCATAATCAGTACCGACATCGTGCGGCGGCCATACGTGGCATCAATTAAAATCCCACGTTCTCGAGCCTCCTGGATCATACGCTTAATGGGGGCAGATTCCGGGCTGACAACGGCAACAAGCCGTGCTTCGGAAATCAGGTTTCCAAACCCAATATTGATCAGCTTCATTCAGCTGCCTCCCCTTACTCGATGTTCTGGATCTGCTCCCGGATCTTTTCGATTTCGGCCTTCACATCCACGACATGACGGGCGATCTCGATATCGCTGCACTTGGAACCGATGGTGTTAGCCTCGCGATTGAATTCCTGGATCAGGAAGTCCAGTTTACGGCCCACAGCGCCGCCATTTTCCAGCATCTCACGCAGCTGGGAGATGTGGCTTCTCAGGCGGACGGTCTCCTCATCCACGGCCACCTTATCAGCAAAGATGGCAGCCTCTGTGAGAATACGGGCGGGGTCGATCTGCGTGTTAGCCAGCACCTCGTTCATTCTGGCCTCCAGCTTGGCACGATACTCAGATACGGTCTGGGGAGAACGCTCTTCCACGAGAGATACCTTCTGCTCAATGAGGGCGGTCCGGCTGAGGACGTCTGCCTTCATCCGCTCACCCTCACGGGTACGCATCTGGTCAAAGTCTGCCAGGGCCATATCCAGCACGGAGCAGATATTCTCTGCCATCTGTTCCACATCCTGCTCCTCCTCCTGAGCCAGAAGCACATCGGGGAAGCGGGACAGCAGGGAGACGGAAATATCGTTCTTGCCACCCAGGTTGTAGGTCTCGATCAGTTCCTGGAGCGCAGCATAATAGCTGTCGGCCACAGGTTTATTGACAGAAACCTTGGTCTTATTTCCACCAGCATTATCCAGCGTTACAAACACATCGACCTTACCACGGGAGATGGTACGCTGTACACGAGTCTTGATGGCGTCCTCAGCGAAGAGATACAGTCTGGGAATACGGATATTGCAGTCTAAATAGCGGTTGTTGACGGATCGCAGCTCCACTGTGATGGTGCAGCCCTCCACCGTTTTCTCCGCACGGCCATAGCCAGTCATGCTTTTGACCAAAGCAGGTCACGCTCCTTACGATGTGAAATTCGATCATCTGCCCCCGCGAAAGCGAAGCCGTACCCGCATCAGGGCAATCAGCTTGGATAGGCCGATGTCGTAAATAACAAAAATCAGGTTGCCCGCCCCATAGAGCAGCAGGCCGCTATTCCCCAGCCAGTTCGGCAGAGCGATTTGAACTATCTTCTGCAATATCATCCAGACAAGGGTCAGCGCCAGGTTGAAATACCCCAGCTTCAAGCACCACTCAACGCCGCGTCGGCGCAGAGATTCGATGCGCTCTTTGACAACGGGATAAAGTCCCAGAAAAACCAGGTATAGGATCGGTACTTCTTTATTAGGCAGCAGGATCAGACCAAGCAGCCCGGAAGCTGCCCAGCAGAGGTAGCCTGCTCCACGTCCTGCGGTCAGGACTGCTGCCACAGGAAAGAGCCCTGCCACAGCGGTCAGGCCAAGGCGCCCGGAGGGTGTCAGAGAGGCTCCCCACAGGAAGGCCAAACTGCCCGCAGCCAGCACACCACCCAAGGCAGTGCGGCCACTTTTGGAGGATCTGGGTCCAGCCATTTTACCAGTGGCCTCCTCCGCACCCGCCGCACAGGCAGTTCAGGCACAGCATGGTGGTGCAGCAATCAGGTCCGGCAGCCACATTGGAATAGCCATAGGGCCGATAACCGGCGCCTCCCTGCTGCATCATAGCCAGGGCCTGACGGTACTCCATATTGTTGGGCTCCATCTGAACAGCCAGCGTATAGTTTTGCATGGCCTCATCCAGCCAGCCCTTGCGGTAGGCGATGCTGCCAGACAGGAAGTACCATTCGCCATTCTTCTGAGGAACTTCCATCAGCAGGCGTTCAGCGCCGGCCAGATCGCCTCCATTGATGAGGCTACGAATCCTGGCATAGGTAGGGTTGCTGCCCGCAGAGGAATAGGTCTGCTGTTGCTGCTGATAGCCCCCAGCATACCCACCCCCATAGCTGCTTGTCTGCTGGCGTCCGCCGCCGGCACGCTGCTTGGTGATAATGTCGTAGGCCTCATTGATTTCTTTCATCTTCTCCTCTGCCAGATCAGCCAGAGGATTGTTTTGATAGTTGTCGGGGTGATACTTCCGAGCCAGCTCACGGTAGGCCTTTTTGACCTCTTCATCGCTGGCATTCTGGCTCACGCCCAGAACGCTGTACGGATCTCTCATTGATCGTGTCTCCATATCTTTTGTTTCTTTATTTGAGCCCAGCTGCCATCAAACACGGCCCGCTGCACCAGCGGCAGACCCAAATACAAAATATTTTCCAGCACAGGGGTCCGGCATCCAAAGCTGCCAAGCTGAAATGCCGCTCCCACCAGTTCCAGTGAGTGGTTCATGGTACGGTTTAGGCTCTCGTCGTCTCCTGCCGGCCCAAAGCGGGCCGTGACGGGATTATATCGGCTCCCCTCCCAGTCCTCTTTCATATCATCTCTGGCATCTGCCAAATAGATCCAGCGGCCCAGATGATAAAGAAGCTGAGACAATACTCTGCCTCTCTCCCCGTTCTGAGGTGCTGCTGCCTGGAGCAGGCGGGCAAAGCTATCAGCAGTGCGGTCCAAGCTTGGGCAGTTCTCCTGCTCCAGCTGGTTCAGCTCCGCCAAGCTCTCTCTCACCTGCCGGTCAAATTCAGGACAGTCTCCAGCAGCCTTCTTATAGGCCCGATGCAGCAGGAGCGACAGCCCCCTTGCAGGCAGCCCGCCCCAGAATCCGTCATCCTGAACCGAATCCCGCAGCTTCCACCAGGTAAGCACGACACTCTCCGCGGCGGCCTTCTCCAGAGCAGGTGTCGTGGGACACATCTCATGTTTTACCAGCGGGTTAGCATGGCAGCGGCCGCGGCACGGTTTGAAATCCTCCTCCGGTTCCCACAGAAGCAGTGCCAGAAAGGTAAAATCAAAGTTTAGGAACATGGGGGCAATCAAGCCATATCTTTGGCGCAGGCAGCGGCACAGGCCGCAGTAGGTAGCGCGGTAGAGGTCAAAGTCCCGGCATTTCATCTCTGGACGGCAGGGACGCACATATCCGAACACAATGGACCTCTCTTTAAAGCTTCATAAACTTCAGGATTCTGAACTCAGGTTCCTGATGCCGGGTCATAGATCGGTTAAGCAGATAGGCGGGAACAAATCCCAGTACCAGTCCCAGCGCCGCAGTGCCCAGAGCGGCCGCTTCGCTGAGGGACAGAGCAGTCTGTCCGACCAGATACCCGGCAGCCAAGCCAATACAGGGCATCAGGAACACCACGACAGAGGCACCAATATTATGCCCCGTGGTAGGTTCTACCTCCACAAAGTCACCGGGCTCTGCTCCGATGGTATTACTGGCAGTGGCCACAATATCCTGAGGCGGTTTCTGACCACAGCTCTCACAGGCACCGTCACAGTGCAGTCCGCACTCCATCTGCCGCAACAGGTTGACCTCTACGACCTTATCATCAATTATACGCTTTACAATGGCGTTTTGAACCATATTATAGTAGCCTCCAAACTGATTTATGCTGTTCGTCACTTCCGGACGTTGACTACAATCCCGTACTCACCGATCACGCCCACATCACCGCTGGCATTGAGCAAGACCTTAACGGGCACCGGGTAGGTACCGACAGAAGTAATATCGGACATATCCGCCACAATTTGAATCTGGCTGGCGTCGATTGCAGCCAGGTCTTCCTTCTTCCCTCGCACCTGAACCGTGCGGACCTGGGTGGTAGAGGTGACCTTATATTCCTTGGGATAATTAGACACCACGATATTGTCCACATCGAAGGTACGAGTGGCCAGTCCTTTCACTGTAATGGTCACAGTAACCGCAGACACCCCACTCACATTTTCCAAGCTGGGGTCCAGGGTAACGGGGAAGGTCAGTGTGCTGGTGCCAATCACCTTAGACAGATCCACACTGCCCAGAGACAGCTCAGTCAGATCCTTGATGGCAGACTCCTCGCCAGCCACAGTGATGGTCTTAGGCTCGATCTTACAGGTAATATCCTTCTCGGTAGCACCACCACCGGGGACGATATTCACTGTCAAGGGAATCTCATTTACAATATTGACAGGCAGTACCACATAGGCACTATCCGTGTCCATTGTCACTTCCAGACCCTTAAGCGTGTTGCCCTGCGCATCCAGCAGTGTCAGGGGCAGGTCACCCGCAAAACGCTCCGCAAGATTCTCGTTTTCCAGAACAGCCACAACCTTATCGATCTGGCCCACATTCTCCACAGAACCGCTGACCTGAACCATTTCAGGATGGACAGCAGGGGTGCCGGCCTGATAGCCATCTGCCACCTTGCCCACCAACTTAAATTCCACGGGGAAGGACTTTGTATATAGCTTCTCTACCGTGGCTGTCAGGGTTTCAGGAGAGCGATCCTGGATAATGACCTTATCGGTGTTAAAGAACGTATTGGGAAATCTAGGCTGGTAGGTAAGGTTATTTTCCCCCTCCAGGCACTTAGACACGTCAACCACCACGGCAGTTTCATTCCGGTAGCGGTTCAGATTCTCCAGCACACTGGCAGGTGCCTCAATTTTCAGATCTACATGGTCTGTGGACAGTCCTGCAACGGTCAGCCCCTGCTTGGTCAACACATTGGTGCCAGTAACCTCCACCTTTACGTGGCGCAGCGTGGTAGACTGAACCGGGTCCGTCACACCTCTCACATAAAGCCAGAACACAGTAGCCAGCAGAACGGAAAGAACAATATAAGCCAAACGGCTCTCTTTCAATCGTCCGATCACTTCTGATCGTCCTCCTTCCGACCGCGAAACAGAATCTGTTCGTACCAAGGATGGGTATTCCCCTTCTTATCCTCTGTGGTTTCAGTGAGTAGTTCGTTCTTCAAAAGGCGTTCCAGCGTTTCGGGAGCCAGATGCCGCTTGAGCATACCGTCCATAGCAACTGAGATGGAGCCGTTCTCTTCCGAGACTATGGCTACCACTGCGTCAGTCTGCTCACTGATGCCAATTCCGGCGCGGTGGCGCATTCCCAAATCACGGCTTAGATTTACATTACCGGACAGAGGCAGCATACAGCCCGCACCTACAATACGGCCATCGCGCACAATCACAGCACCATCATGCAGGGGCGCCTTATTCCAAAAGATATTCTTCAAAAGCTCACTGGAGATGGCACAGTCC
>RCNI01001538.1_pt1 | contig 12306 bp, 11 predicted proteins | sample 2041151 | NCBI WGS metagenome assembly RCNI01 (sample SAMN09708214, study PRJNA481090) | feces metagenome | isolation source: feces | place: Antarctica: Albino Rookery
AAAAACTAATTGTTTATTATTTATCTTTTTTAGATATAATCAGCGATCATTTTTGATAGAATAAAGGTATTTCTAATTATGTTACGATTAATCTTATTTGTTTTATTTTTTACTAATTCTTTATTAGCATTTAATGTTAAATCTTTACTAACATATACGTTTAATGGTAATACTGATTATGATATGCAAAAATCCAAAGAAATATATTTTATCAATAAATGCAATGTATGTCATGGAGATAATGGCGAAAAAACTAGTTATGGGAAAAAATCTATTAGAAATTTAACTCCTGCACAAATTAAAGGATCGCTAAAAGATTATGCAAACGGGTATTATCCTAACTCTAGTGCAGACAATATTCAAATGGGAATTTATGCAAGAAGATTAAGTGATGATGATATAGATTATATAATTGCTTACCTAAAAGGGCAAAACTTTTCCATAGAATTAAATCAAGAAGAATTATTAGAAGAAGAACCAAAAACTAAAACTAAACATGGGATATTTTTAAAATAAACTAAGGAGTATTTGATGAAAAAAAAGCTTATTATATTAGCGAGCTTACTTTGTATGAATTTTATGTATGGCGCAGAAGTAAAAATAGGTGTTGTATTGCCATTAACAGGATCTTTAGCAGCTTATGGTAATGATGTTTATGAGGGTATTAAACTTGCAAATTCACTTAATCCAAATCTAAAAAACGGAAGTAATGTTAAAATCATAGCAATTGACACTAAAGGTGATAAAATTGAAAGTGCAAATGCTACAATTAGGTTAATATCACAAGATAAAGTATTAGGATTAATCGGTGAGGCAGTAACTCCAAATACTATGCAGGTTTTATCTATAGCCGAAGAAAGAAAAATTCCAGCCATAGCTCCTGTTGCATCAGGTGATAAGCTTTTAGACAAAAAAACTTATGCAAGCAGAGTTTGCTTTATGGATAGCTTTCAAGGTGATAAATTTGCAAATTATGCTTATCAAAACTTAAATTTAAGAAGTGTTGCTATTATTGTTGATCAAAGCAATGTTTATTCTTTGGGACTTGCCAAAGCATTTGAAAAAGAATTTAAAAGAAATGGTGGAAAAATACTCAAAAAATTAATCATATCATCTGGAGATAAAGATTTTAAAGCTATTGTGTCTCAATTAAAAAACATCAATCCTGATTTTGTTTATATGCCAATTTACCATCCTGAAGCTGCTTTAATCGCTAGACAAGCAAAAGCTGTAGGTTTTAACAAGCTTTTAAGCGCAGGAGATGGAGTTAATAATAAAACTTTTATAGAGCTTGGTGGAGATGCAGTTAATGGTGTAATTTTTACAGATAGTTTTGATTATAATAATCCACCTACTAATTTATCAAAAGATTTTATACAAGCATATGAAAAAGAGCATAATACAAAAGAACTTCCAGCATTTTCTGCTATGGGTGCTGATGCTTATTATGTGATGGTAAATGCAATGAATGAGTGTCTTAAAACTCTTACTGCCCAATGTATCAATGATAAAATTCATTCCACTTTAAATTTTGAAGGTGTTGGTGGAATTATAAGTATCGATAAAAGTGGAAATGTGAGTCGTTCTGTGGTTATTAAAGAAATACAAGAACAAAAGCAAAATTACAAAACTATTATTAATCCTTGAAAGGTATAGTTATGAAAAAAATTAGCATTACTATATTATCATTTGTAATTGCAAATATCTTGCAAGCAAAAGAAATAAATATCGGCGTCGTTCTTCCTTTAACTGGAGCTACTGCTGCTTATGGACAAAGTGCTTTAGATGGTATAAAAATTGCAAATTCTATGAAAAACACTTTAGACAATGGCGATACAATCAATCTCATAATAGTAGATACAAAAGGCGATAAAATCGAAAGTGCAAATGCAAGCACAAGACTTGTTTCACAAAATAAAGTTCAAGCCTTAATCGGAGAAATGATTACAGCAAATACTTTACAAGTTATAAGAATTGGAGAAGAAAAAAAGATTCCCGTTGTAGCTCCAGCTGCAACAGCTGATAAAATTTTAAACAAAAAACATTATGCAAGTAGAGTTTGTTTTACAGATAGTTTTCAAGGTTCTTCATTGGCAAATTATATAAGAAATAAACTTCATTATAAAAAAGCTGTTGTGGTTACTGATCAAACAACAGATTATTCTTTAGGCTTAACTAAGGCTTTCATTCAAGAATTTAATAAACAAGGTGGTAAAATTTTAGATAAATTTAGAATTACTGCTGGCGATAAAGACTTTAAAGCAATTATTTCTCAAATTAAAAATTTAAATCCTGATTTTATATATCTTCCAGTATATTATACTGAAGCATCATTATTTGCAAGACAAGCAAAAACTATGGGTTTAAATATCCCTATGGGTTCAGCAGATGGGGTAGCAGATGAGACTTTTATAAATTTAGCTCGAGATGCCGCAGAAGGTTATATTTTTACAGATAGTTTTGATTATAATAATCCACCTACTAATTTATCAAAAGATTTTATACAAGCATATGAGAATGAAAAACAAAATAAAGAAGTTCCAAATTTTAGTGCAATGGGTGCTGATGCTTATTTTATCATTTATGAAGCTATGCAAAAATGTATTAATAATCTCAATGCAGAATGTATCAATAATAATATTCATACCACCTCAAATTTTCAAGGTGTAAGCGGTATTATTAGTATTGATAAAAATGGAAATGCTACAAGATCTATTGTTATTAAAACAATAGAAAATCAAAAGCAAACTTATAAAGACTCAATTATTCCTTAAGGGGCAAAATGGATAATTCTTTAATTTTACAACAAATTATTAATGGTTTTAGCTTAGGTAGTATGTATGCACTTATAGCCATAGGTTATACTATGGTATATGGTGTTTTAAGATTAATTAACTTTGCCCATGGTGATATAATGATGGTAGGTGCTTATGTAGCATTATTTTGTGTAACAAATATGAATATTCCTTTTTTGGGAGCTTTATCCTTAGCAATGCTCTTTGCAGCTGCTTTAGGTATTACTATAGATAAAATTGCTTATAAGCCTCTAAGAAAAGCACCTAGAATTTCTTTATTAATTACGGCTATAGGCATTAGCTTTTTGATACAAAATATTTTTAATGTTATGTTTGGCTCCACTCCTAGATATTTTCCTGTTCCAAGCTATTTAGAAAATATAATTAACATTTTTGATATAAGCATTAGTATAAATACCATTTTAGTGCCTATTCTTACTTTTTTCATTTTATTAATAGTCTTATATATTCTTTACAAAAGTAAATATGGCATAGCTATTAGGGCTTTAGCATTTGATATTCACACGGTGAATTTAATGGGAATTGATGCAAATCGTATTATTTCCATAGTTTTTGCTTTAGGTTCTGCTTTAGCTGCTATTGGTGGAATTTTTTGGGCAATAAGCTATCCTTCAGTAGAACCTAGTATGGGAACTTTAATAGGATTAAAAGCTTTTGGAGCAGCAGTTTTAGGTGGAATTGGGTCAGTAGCTGGAGCAGTTTTAGGTGGTTTAATTATCGGATTTACAGAAGTAGTTGCAGTAGCAATTTTTCCGGATCTTTCAGGCTTTAAAGATGCATTTGCTTTCATATTTTTAGTTTTAATATTACTATTTAAACCTACCGGAATTTTAGGTATAAATTTTGAAAAAAGTAGGTTTTAATTATGGTTTGTAAAAAAGTTACTCATTTGATATTTTTCATTATTGCTGTTGCTATTATTTTATTTTCTCCTTATTTTCTAAACGACTATAAAATAGGAATCTTAAATAATATCGCCATTTTTATTATTTTAGCTGTAAGTTATAATCTCATAAATGGAGTTACAGGTCAATTTTCCTTAGAACCAAATGGTTTTGTTGCTGTTGGTGCTTATGTAGCTGCCTTAGTTTTACTCACTAGTGAAAGTAAAATAGACCAATTTTCTTTAGAAGATCCTAGCGATTTAATTTTAATAATTCATTCACAAAGTTTTATTGTAGCATTGTTAGCAGCTGGAATTTGTGCAATGTTATTATCTTTAATTTTAGCTTTTGCTGTATTTAGAGTTAGAGGAGATTATTTAGCAATTGTCACTTTAGGATTTGGCATTATTATAAAATTAATGGCTATTAATTTTGCGTCTGTTACAAATGGTTCTTTAGGCCTTAATGAGATTCCAAAACATACAACTTTATACTGGAGTGGCGCAATAGCTATTTTTTCAATTATTATTATTTTAAATATTATAAATTCAAAATTTGGAAGAGCTATGAAAGCAGTAAGAGATGATGAAGATGCTGCTTTAGCTATGGGCATTAATACATTTAAGATTAAAACTCTAGCATTTAGCACTTCAGCTTTTTTAGAAGGTGTTGGCGGTGGGTTATTAGCTTGTGCTTTAGCTTCTGTTTCCCCTGAGCAATTTGACTTCTTATTTACCTTCCAACTTCTCATCATCATCGTTTTAGGAGGTCTTGGATCTACTACTGGAGCTATTATTGGAACTATTTTAGTAGTTGGAGGAATGGAATATTTAAGATTTTTAGATGAAAGTATGAAGATTTTTGGTTACGAAACCCCTGCTATGCCTGGACTTAGAATGGTAATATTTTCTGTAATATTAATTTTAGTAATGCTTTTTGCAAGAAGAGGTATTATGGGAGATAAAGAACTTACAGATATTTTATTTAAGTTTTCTAAAAGGAATAAAAAATGATTTTAGAACTTAAAAATATTCATAAAAATTTTGGTGGAGTTACAGCTATAGCAGATACTTCATTTTCCATCAAAGAAGGTGAAATTTTTGGACTTATCGGACCAAATGGTGCTGGCAAAACAACATTATTTAATATTATCACTGGAAATTATAAACCAAGTAGTGGAGAAATTTTTTTTATTAATAAAAAAATTAACAACCTAAAGCCTCATGAAATTGTTCATCTTGGCATCGCAAGAACCTTTCAAAACATTCGTCTTTTTTCAAGTATGAGTGTTTTAGAAAATGTATTAATTGGTTTTGATCAAAGTGTAAAATATAATATATTTGAGGCATTTTTGCATTTAGGGAGATTTCATAATCAAGAAAAACATACAAAACAAGCCGCATATGAAATACTTAAACAGCTTAATATTGCTAATCTAGCAAACGAAAATGCTACTAGCTTAAGCTATGGACAGCAAAGAAAAGTAGAAATTGCAAGAGCTTTAGCAACCAATCCTAAATTACTGCTCTTAGATGAACCTGTAGCAGGTATGAATTCAACTGAAAGTGATGATTTAGCACAATTAATTTTTAACATAAGAGATACTAAAAAAATTAGTGTTTTACTTATAGAACACGATATGAAATTTGTTAATAAACTTTGCAATAAAGTTATGGTACTTGATTATGGTAAAACAATATTTGAAGGCAAGCCAACAGATGCAATCAAAAATTCTGAAGTTATCAATGCATATTTAGGAGATTTTAATGCTAGTTGTTAAAAATCTACATGTATATTATGGTTTAATTGAAGCTGTTAAGGGTATTAATTTTACTATCAATACAGGTGAAATTGTTAGTTTAATAGGATCAAATGGTGCAGGAAAAACATCTACTTTAAACGCAATGCTAAATTGCGTTAAAAAATCAGGTGAAATCACTTTTTTAGGTTATGACACTCAAAGACATCTACCTCATACTCTAGTTCAAAAAGGTATAGCTTTAGTTCCAGAAGGCAGAAGAGTGTTTATTAACCTAACCATAGAAGAAAATTTAAAAATAGGAGCATTTAATAACGCTGAAAATTATGAACATTTAAAAAGTCAAATGTATAAACTTTTCCCAAGATTAAAAGATAAAAGAAATGCTCTTGCAGGAACCTTAAGTGGCGGGGAAGCTCAAATGCTAGCTATCTCCAGAGCTTTAATGAGCGAACCAAAACTTTTAATGCTAGATGAACCTTCTTTAGGACTTGCCCCAAAAATAGTTGGAGAAGTTTTTGATATCATCGTCAAACTTAAAGAAGAAGGCATTACTATATTACTCGTAGAACAAAATGCATTTTCTGCACTTAAAATTAGTAATTACGCTTATGTATTAGAGAATGGAAAAATAGCTATGCAATCGCCTGCTAAAGATCTTATCGGAAACGATGAAATACGAAAAAAATATTTAGGAGCCTAAAAATGAAAAATCAACTCTTAATTTTTGGCAATATTAAAATTTCTATCTTTTTATTTTTACTTTTTGCTCTATTTTGTGCTTTAGCTACATTTATAGAAAGTGCTTATAATACACCAACTGCTTGGGCTATGATTTATGGAACATCGTGGTTTGGATTTATACAATTGCTTTTAGGATTAAATCTTTTAGTAGCTATTTTTAAATACAAAATGTTAAATAAGAAAAAACTTCCTCTTTTTGTATTTCACCTTGCATTTTTGTTTATATTACTTGGTTGTGCAGTTACTAGATATGCAGGTTTTGAAGGAAATTTACACATTAGAGAAAATGAAAAAAATAATCTTATTGAAACTTCACAAAGCTATATTTATATTGCTACTTTATATGATGATAAAGTCTATAGCAACTCAAAATCTGAATACATTGCTAGCTTGCCATTTGTTAATAATTTCTCTTTTAATTTAATTTTACCTCAAGGTAAAGCTAATGTTACTTATAAAAATCTAATCTTAGATGCTAAAGAAACTTACACTGAAGATAATAATTATGATCCGATTTTATCATTAATGATTTTACAAAATAATAATGCAAAAGAACTCATTCTTAAAGCAGGTGAAATAAAAAATTTAAATGGTATTAATATTTCTTTTTTAAATGATAACACTCCTAGTCCTTATATAAAGATTGATAAAGATTTAAACATTAGCTCAAATATAGATCTAAAATTTATGTCAATGGCTGATGGCAAAGAAAATGTATTAAAAGCTTTGCAAAAAGCAAGTGCGTATGATAAAAGATTATATTCTTTTAATGACATAAATTTTGTTGTAAAATTTGCATCTTTACATGGCAAAAAAATATTAAAAGGTGTTAATCAAGCACAAGATGAAAACTTTTTTATATGGCTTAAATCAAGTTGGATAGAATTTGGAAGAAATATTTTAATTTCTTTATTTGGCGAAGCAAAATATTGGAATAACTCTATATTAAATAATTTTAAAGATTTTGCACAAAGCACAAAATATATGCCGACACAACTTTCTGATAATGCTATTAATGCTTTAAATTTAACAATTAGCTACAAAGGCGAAAGCAAAGAAGTATTTTTAGTAGAATATAATTCCCCTATACGTGTAGATCTTGCTGGAGAAGTATTTTTTTTAAGGTGGGGGCCTAAAGATATTGAGATGCCATTTGAAATATATTTAAAAGATTTTGAGTTAAAACGCTATCCTGGTTCTATGTCTCCTATGTCTTATGCAAGTTATATTGAAGTTAATAATGGCAATGAAAAATTTGATTATAAGATTTTTATGAATAATGTTTTAGACTATAATGGCTATAGATTTTATCAAAGCTCTTACGATCAAGATGAAAAAGGAACAAGACTTTCAGTAAATAAAGATCCTGGAAAAATTCCTACTTATATAGGATATTTTTTATTAACCTTAGGTATGTTTTTAAATATCTTAAATCCACATTCAAGATTTAGAACCTTAGCTACATTAATCAATCAAGATGCGCTTAAAAAAACTAGTGCGATATTATTATTTACTCTTATATTTTTTAACTCAACAAAAATTTATGCTTTTGAACCTATAAAAATAGATGAACAACATGCTAAAGAATTAGCCACACTAGTAGTTCAAAAATCAGATGGTAGAATGGTTCCTTTTAACACACTAGCAACTGAAGTTTTAGAAAAAATTTACAAAAATACTCGTTATGATAATCAAAGCGCAGAGGCAGTAATTATTTCAATGATTTTAGATAGCAGTGCGTGGTATGATAAAGATATAATTTTTATGCCAAAAAATCAAATTATTAATAAAGAAATTTCTAAAATTTTAGAAATCAAACCTGCTCCATATGTCAGTTTTAAAGATTTTTTTACTACCGAACATTATAAATTACAAAAATATGTCGAAAATGCAAATAGAAAAAATATTAATCGTAGAAGTGTTTTTGATAAAGAAATTATAAAACTTGATGAAAGAGTAAATATACTTAATTTAATTTTTTCTCACGGAATTTTTAAAATTATACCTCTACAAGATCATACAAATAATCAATGGATTTCTCTTTATCAAGCATATATTGGCTTAAAAAGCGAAGAAGGTTTAGAAGTTAAAAAATTACTTGAAAATTATTTTAATGCTATATCAGATTCCATAAAAAATAATGATTGGAAAAGTGCAAATGAAGCATTAAATGAAATTAAAAATTATCAACACAAATATGGACACGAAGTCATACCTAATTTAAATAAACTTTATGTAGAAATTTTCCTTAATAAAAGTCAAATCTTTGTAAAACTCGCACCGCTTTACTTGTTTGCGGGCTTATTGCTTCTTATAATTATTTTTGTAAAAATGTTAATGCCAAAAATTCGCATTAATCTTGCTTTCAAATTTGTTTATATTGTCAATATCATTGCATTTTTAATTCACACATTAGGGCTTGCTTTGCGCTGGTATATAGCAGGTAGAGCACCTTGGAGCAATGCTTATGAAAGTATGGTTTATATAGCCTGGGCCTTATCATTATCTGGAATTTTCTTTTCAAAAAAAAGCCCTATTGCACTTTCACTAACGTCTATATTAGCCGGCGTTACCTTAGGTGTTGCTCATTTGAGTCAAATGGACCCACAAATTACTAATTTGGTCCCAGTTTTGCAATCATATTGGCTAACAATACATGTTTCAGTAATTACAGCTAGTTATGGATTTTTAGGACTATGTGCCTTACTTGGAATTTTTGTTTTAATATTATTTTCTATGCTTAAACTTAATGGCAAACATAATGAAAATATATTAAGAAATATCACAGAAGCTACAAGAATCAATGAAATGGCTATGATTTTAGGACTTTGCTTGCTCACTATTGGAAATTTTTTAGGTGCAATATGGGCAAATGAAAGCTGGGGAAGATATTGGAGTTGGGATTCAAAAGAAACTTGGGCTTTAATTAGTATATTAGTTTATGCTGCTATTTTACATATACGTTTGGTTCCAAAATGGGCAAATCAATATACTTTTGCACTATATTCAATGTTTGCCTACTGGGTAATTATTATGACTTATTTTGGAGTAAATTATTTCTTAGTTGGAATGCATTCTTATGCAGCTGGCGATGCTGTAAAAATACCTAATTACGTATATTGGAGCTTTATTTTAATGATAATATTAAGTGTAATTAGTTATACAAAAAAATCTTATGCGAAAAAATTATAAGGGTGTAAATGGGTGCTTCTTTTTTAATTATTTTAATTTTAATTTTAGTATTTGCTATTGCCTTGGGAGTAGTTGCTGTAATATTTTTTAATCGTAATAATAAAAATTTAAAACAACAAGAACTCAAATCTAATCTAGCTATTAATGATATAGAAGACTTTATCTCAAAAGCAAATTCTGCTAAAAATTCTGAAACCATACATCAGTTGATTTTACAATTTTTAAATTCGCAAAAATTAAATACTAATTTAAAAAATAAAGCTACAAAAAGAAAACTTGATTTTATTAGTGCAATTTCAGCTAATAACAATGCAACACCAAAAAATATTTCATTTTTAAATAATGAATTAAAAAAGAGATACAATTCTTTGAAAAAAGAAATTGATACTTATGAGCAAATTGGTTTAGCTAAAAGAAAAATGAGACAATCACAATGAAGAACATTAGAAATTTTTCAATCATAGCACACATTGATCATGGAAAAAGCACTCTTGCTGATAGAATTATCAGTGAATGTGGTGCCATTAGTGATAGACAAATGAGTTCGCAAGTTATGGATACTATGGATATAGAAAAAGAAAGAGGTATAACTATAAAAGCTCAATCAGTGCGTTTAAACTACAATCATAACAATCAAAATTATATACTCAATCTAATAGACACTCCAGGCCACGTTGATTTTTCTTATGAAGTAAGTCGCTCTTTAGCAAGTTGCGAAGGAGCTTTACTTGTAGTAGATGCCTCTCAAGGAGTTGAAGCACAAACTATTGCAAATGTTTATATTGCTTTAGAAAATGATTTAGAAATTATTCCAGTAATCAATAAAATTGATCTACCATCAGCTGATATTGAAAAAGTAAAACACGAAATTGAACATATTATAGGTATTGATTGTTCCAATGCTATTTGTGTAAGTGCTAAAACAGGAATTGGGATTAAAGAGCTTATAGAGGCTATTATCACAAAAATACCTGCCCCTAAAGATAATGATATTGCGGCAACAAAAGCTTTAATTTATGATTCGTGGTTTGATAGTTATCTTGGTGCCTTGGCTTTAGTAAGAGTATATGATGGTTGTATTTGCAAAAATGATGAAGTTCTTATAATGAATACAGATAAAAAACATATAGTTCAAGATTTATTTTATCCACATCCTCTAAGTCCTATAAAAACTAAAGCATTGCACTCTGGTGAAGTCGGAGTAATAGTACTTGGATTAAAAAATGTTGCTGATGTGCAAGTTGGTGATACCATAACACTTACTAAAAATAAAGCTAAAGAAGCCATAGGAGGATTTGAAAAAGCTAAAGCTTTTGTTTTTGCTGGATTATATCCTATAGAAACAGATAAATTTGAAGATTTAAGAGATGCTCTTAATAAGCTCAAACTAAACGATAGCTCTATAACTTATGAACCTGAAACCTCATTAGCACTTGGCTTTGGCTTTAGAGTAGGATTTTTAGGACTTTTACATATGGAAGTAATCAAAGAAAGATTAGAAAGAGAATTCAATCTTGATTTAATTGCTACTGCACCAACTGTTACTTATGAAGTGTATCAAACTGATGGAGAGATATTAAAAATTCAAAATCCAAGCGAACTACCTCCTATTAACAATATAGATTATATTAAAGAACCTTATGTAAAAGCTACAATAATTACTCCAAGTGAATTTTTAGGAAATCTTATCACTTTACTAAATAGAAAACGTGGTATTCAAGTTAAAATGGATTATGTTACAACCGAAAGGGTATTGCTAGAATACGATATACCATTAAATGAAATTGTAATGGATTTTTATGACAAATTAAAATCTTTAACCAAGGGCTATGCAAGTTTTGATTATGAACCTATAGAATTTAAAATAGGCAATTTAGTAAAACTTGATATTAAAGTAGCTGGAGAAAATGTAGATGCATTAAGCATTATAGTTCCAAGTGAAAAAGCTTTAAGTAAAGGTAGAGAATTAGTCAAAGCAATGAAAGAAATTGTGCCTAGACAACTTTTTGAAGTGGCTATACAAGCAAGTATTGGCAATAAAATTATTGCTAGGGAAAATGTAAAATCTATGGGCAAAAATGTTACCGCAAAATGTTATGGTGGAGATATTACAAGAAAAAGAAAATTGCTTGAAAAACAAAAAGAAGGGAAAAAAAGAATGAAATCCATAGGCAAAGTTCATCTACCTCAAGAAGCATTTTTAAGCGTGTTAAAAATAGACTAATCTCCTAGCATACTAGGAGATATAATTAAGCATTGATATCTAAAGAATTTCCACCCAATCCATTAATTTTTTGAGTTACTTTTTCAATAGCTTTATCAATTGTTTCATAGCTGATATCAGGAAGCTTACCACCCCACATTTTTTCTGCTTGCTCAAACCCTGATTTTAGTCCTTCTAAACCCTTTTGGAGTTTATCTATGTCTTCACCAGCTCCATTAATAACAAAGTCAGCTAATCTTTGAGAAGTTTTTGTTACACCAAAAAAACCATCTTCTCCAATAAGCTCTTTAGCTTCTTCACTACTTAAGCTAAGTATATCTTTGCCTTCATAGCCTATAGCTTTAAAATCCACACTAGAAAGTATTGACGATAAAGAATTATTTGAATTTGCTAAATTAGCGATATTAGCTTGAGAAAAACTATTACTTGAGCTTATATTTAAAGTTTGTTGCATAAAACTCATTGTATAAAGCTCGGTAATACTCTTGCCACTTAAACTAGCAAGCTTATCAAGTTTATCTTTATCGATATCCTTTGTGCTATTTGCACTCTTAGTATTGGTATCTTCAAGTTTTGTATTCAAATCAGCCTTCCTATTGCTAATTTGCGACTCCATTGCCACACGTGAATACGAATTTATTTGCATCCTTGCTCCTTTGTTTGTGGGTTAGGACAGCATGTTCCGTG
>RCNI01001539.1_pt1 | contig 12301 bp, 12 predicted proteins | sample 2041151 | NCBI WGS metagenome assembly RCNI01 (sample SAMN09708214, study PRJNA481090) | feces metagenome | isolation source: feces | place: Antarctica: Albino Rookery
GCTTTACATTTCTTGCAGCAGGAGCCTTTGGAAATGTCATTGATAGATGGACAAAAGGTTATGTGACGGACTATATAGGGTTTCAAACAAAGCATAAAAAAATCACTGCTATTACGTATAATCTCAGTGATTTCTTTATAATTTTAGGGACGATCCTTATTTGGTTATCTTCTATTTTTAATTTGAAAAGAAAGAAATAATCTGTTTTTCGATGGTTTTCATAAGACGGGTACGAGCTTCTATACTTGCCCATGCAATGTGAGGGGTAATAAGTAGTCGTGAACTATCTTTAAAATGAATGAGTGGACTTGATGCAGACATTGGTTCTTCTTCAAGTACGTCTAAACCAGCAGCAGCAATCCATTTTTCATTTAATGCAGTAACAAGCGCAGATTCATCAATGATAGGACCGCGTCCAAGATTGAGGAAAATTGCATGGGACTGCATTTTTTTAAAGGCATTTTCATCCATCAGTTTCTCTGTGTATTCATTTAAAGGGGCATGTACAGAAATAATATCTGATGTAGATAAAAGAGTATCAAAATCTACCTGATGATACCCTTCCTGTGGTGCAGCGTTGGAAGCAGAATAGTAAACAACATTTGCACCAAAGAAGGTTGCAAGATTGGCAACCCGGCGCCCAATTGCTCCAAGCCCTATAATTCCCCAATTCATTGAGCACAATTCGTGAAAACGAGAATTGAAGTGGGTAAATAAGACATCATTTGCATATTGTTCTGATTTTACGTAGTTATCGTAGTAAGGCAGATTTTCCAGCAAATAAAACAACATGGCAAAAGTGTGTTGCGCTACGGATTCTGTCGAATATCCGCTTACGTTTCTCCAGGCAATATTGCGGCGTGCGAGATAGTCTTTGTCTAAAATATTTGTGCCAGTAGCTGTGACACAGATGAGCTTTAGATTCTTAGCTGTGTAAATTGTCTTTTCATTGACAGGAGTTTTATTTAAAATCAGAACATCCGCATCTTTCACGCGATCAGGCATTTCGTCCGGTGTGGAAAAAGGATAAAGTGTAACCTCTCCAAGTTTATAAAATGGAGACAGGTCAATATCATCACCAATAGTTTTAGCATCTAAAAAAACAATTTTCATGTAGTATTCCTTTCCTAAAATTAAATATAAGCATCTTTTTGTTATATTATTGTGGATATCTGTGTATAAGTCAACAAAATTTATAATTTGATGTGAATAAATATAAAAAACAGAAAAAATTATGGTATGATAGGAAGAAATAGAAGAAAGTGGGTTTAAAATGATACAAGACATCAAACCATACATATATCATAATGAATATAATCCCGTGCCGCCAGATAAGAGAAGCATAGCGTTATATTATGAAAATAAAACATGCATGTTAAAATATACGACTATTGGAATTGACTTTCCAAGATTTGAGGATCTGGAAGTAAAGAATGATACAATATATGGGACAGCAACGTATTTGTTTACTATAGGTGAAGAAAAATTTTATCTGGTAACGAATATTTGTCCGGAAGATTTTCCGGAATATTCAATGGAAAATGTCGTACTGTTTCGAGAGGCTGATCCTCAATATCTTGCCTTTGCCGGAATCACAGGACATCAGCTATATAACTGGTACAATACACATAAATTTTGTGGAAGATGTGGAGAAAGGTTGGAACGAGATAAAAAAGAAAGAATGCTTTACTGCAAGAAGTGTCATCAGATGGAGTATCCTAAGATTTCACCGGCAGTTATCATTGCGGTTACAGACAAAGATCGAATTCTTTTATCGAAATATGCGAAAAAAGTGTGTAAAAATTATGCACTTATAGCCGGATATACAGAAATTGGAGAAACTCTTGAAGAAACAGTCCAAAGAGAAGTTATGGAAGAAACAGGGTTAAGAGTTAAAAATATTAAATATTATAAAAGTCAGCCATGGTCATTTAGTGAAACGTTACTAATGGGATTCTATTGTGAACTAGATGGAGAAGATAAGATTACTTTGGATGAAGAGGAACTATCCGTTGCACAATGGTTTAAACGGGATAAAATACCCGTGGAAGAAAAAAGAGACAGTCTTACAAATGAGATGATCATGCATTTTAAAAAGAATATACAATAGAGGTGAAAATATATGAATACTATTAATAAAAACAGATTTCTTAGATTTCTATATGACTGTATGATAGATGTCCTTGGAGGATTACTGATAGGTATAGGAATCTATAATTTTGCTGTAAATGCGGAGTTCCCACTGGCAGGTATTTCGGGTATCGCTTTGATCTTTTATCATCTTTTTAAAATTCCAATTGGTGCAATGACCATTATGCTTAATATCCCAATAGCGGTAGGATGTTATAAAACATTAGGAAAAGAATTTTTTATGAATTCAGTACGTTCAATTATTATTACGTCGTTTGTAATGGACTATGTTGTAACTTTGCTCCCTGTATACTCCGGGGACAGAATGCTGGCGGCACTTTGTACAGGTGTTTTTTCGGGACTAGGATATACCTTGATTTTTACAAATAATTCCTCTACAGGTGGAATGGATTTTATTACCATGGCAATTAAAGTAAAAAATCCACATATAAGTCTGGGTAAAATTGTATTTATTTTGGATATGCTTGTAGTTGTTATTGGTGGTTTTATATTTGGAAATGTTGATGGTACAATATATGGTATGATTGTTGCGTATCTGTTGACCGTTGTTATGGATAAAATAATATATGGTATTGATTCTGGAAAGATGACCTTTATAGTGACAGAAAAAGGAGAAGAAGTATGTAATAAGATTGATCAGTATTCCGGAAGAGGGTCTACCATATTAAAAGGAAAAGGAAGTTATTCTGGAACAGAAAAAGATGTTGTTATGTGTGCTTGTAATAATAAACAGATGTATGTAATACGTAAAATGGCAAAAGAAGTAGATCCTATGGCTTTTATCGTGATCATGGAATCAAATGAAGTTGTTGGGGAAGGATTTAAGGCAGAATAAAAATAAGAGGTAACAAAAAAGTGAAGTTAGAAAATGATCTAGGAAATGATGATGTAAAAAAACTAGTGTTGCGAATTGCACTTCCGAGTATGTTGGCACAGTTTGTCAGTGTGTTTTACAGTATCGTAGACAGAATGTATATTGGAAATATAAAAGATGTTGGGGCCAATGCGCTGGCAGGAGTAGGAGTATGTGGCCCGGTGGTGACAATGATCGGGGCAGTTGCCTTTCTTGTAGGAGTAGGTGGAGCACCACTTATGAGTATGAAAATGGGACAGGGAGATAAAGAAGAAGCAAAAAGAATTTTATCCAATGCCTTTCTAATGCTTGTAGTGTTTTCTGTTCTTGTAGCCGCAGTTGTATATCCTGTTAAAGTGCCAATGTTACAGCTGTTTGGTGCAAGTAAAGTTACGCTTCCATATGCAGATAAGTATTTTTCAGTATATCTTATGGGAACGGTTTTTGCCCTCCTTTCCGTAGGAATGAATCAATTTATTATTTGTCAGGGCTTTTCAAAAGTTGGGATGAAATCAGTGCTTATTGGAGCAGTCTTGAATATAATTCTAGATCCAATCTTCATTTTTGTACTACATATGGGTGTTGTAGGAGCTGCTGTAGCTACTGTGATTTCACAATTATGCAGTTGCGTTTTTGTGTTATCATTCCTATTTAGTAAAAAAGCAGTTGTACGAATCGGAGTTGGTGGATATAAATTAAAAACAATGGGAAAGATTTTATCCATAGGAATGACCCCATTTATTATCATTGCTGCGGATAATATTATGATCATTGCAATGAATGCAATTTTGCAGAAATATGGTGGAGCATCGCAGGGAGATATGTTAGTTACATGTGCAACAATTGCACAGAGTTTTATGCTTGTAGTTACAATGCCGTTAGGTGGAATTACAGGTGGTACACAGACAATTCTAGCATTTAATTTCGGAGCAAAAAGAACAGACCGTGTAAAACAGGCACAAAAATATATTATGCATCTTTCACTTACATATACGGCAATCTTATTTGTGGTTGGACAAACGGCAGGGGCAGGTTTTGTACGATTGTTTACCTCAGAAGCATTTCTTGCAAAAGAGGCAGTCAGAGCCATTCGAATCTGCACACTTGCTGTAATTCCCCTTGCAGTGCAGTATGCTATAGTAGATGGTCTGACAGGACTAGGACAGGTTAAATATTCGCTTCCACTGTCAACATTTAGAAAAGCAGTTTATTTTCTAGCACTTTTTATTGTGCCTGCGTTATGGGGAGCAAAAGCGACTTTTTTTGCAGAGCCGATTTCTGATATTATAAGTCCGATTGTTTCATGGATTGGATATAGGATCTGCATGAAAAATCTACTTAGCTAAAAAAACATATAAAAAATTCCCGCACTGAAGTGGTGCGGGGATTTTTTTAATGTAAAACATAAATGACTATGAGAGAAAGAATCAGCATATGTGCTGGGTAGAATGCATAACAAAGAGTTCTTAAAGTACGGTTTTTGGTTCCTGGTTTTCCATTGTACATCCAAATAAAAAGAAGGGATAAAACAGCCACAGACTGTTGAGAAATTTCAAAAACATGACCTGTCAAAGGAAGGATTAATATCATCCCAGTCATTAGATAAGCGTGGATACATAACATTCCGGCAAGTTGAAAAATCCAATTGTATTTCTGGTCGTGGAAAATATAAAAAACAAATACAGTTAAAACACCGTAACCGGAAAAATCAGTCATACATAAAGAACCAAGAATAAATCCCAAAATACAAGATATCAAAATTGTAAACAGGTAGATAAAAATGTTTTTTCCTTTGCCCCATTGCATAAAGCGAAGAAAAATAAGGGCGATACAGAATGTAAATAAAACATTTTGGTCAAAGGGATAAAGAATAGTCCCGGAAAACATCAAGTTAAAAGGAATTTCGGAAATCAGGGCAAAAAGAAAAAGACGGCCTAAGTATTTTTTGAAACTAGTTGTTTTAATAAAACCTTCTGTAATCTCAAAAGCGAAGATCGGAAAGGCAAGTCGTCCTATGATGGTCATCCATTGATTTCCAGGAACAATCGTTCCCCACATATGGTCACATAACATAAATAACATGGCAAGTAATTTTAATTGAAAAGAATCGAGACATTTTAATTTCGAAAATGATTTCATATAAGTTCACATCCTTAGGGGGATTGATTAATTGTTATTGCTTTATGATAAAATGCTGCTTAGAAGTTGTCAACATGAAGACGAGGCAGGATAAAATCAATGCTTGACTCAGGTAAATTACAATGATATGATAAAAAACAATTTTAAAAATATGATACTGGAGGAAAAAAGAATATGAAATTAGAAAAGAAAAAAATGATATTTGTAAGTTTCATGTTATTCTCAATGTTCTTTGGTGCCGGAAATCTTATCTTTCCACCACTTTTAGGACAAAGTGCTGGAAATACAGCGATTCCGGCAACAATTGGTTTTCTTATTACAGCAGTAGTACTGCCGATCCTCGGTGTCATGGTCGTCGCTAAGTTTGATGGACTTAATACACTTGCTTCGAAAGTAGGGACAAAATTTGCATTTGTATTTACGTTGTTGATTTATCTTTCTATTGGACCGGGACTTGCAATACCAAGGGCCGCTTCTGTGCCTTATGAAATGTCGATTGCACCATATCTTCCGGAAAATGCGTCTCATCTTGTATGTATGCTGGTGTATTCATTTTTATTTTTTACATTTTCTTTATGGCTTTCACTGACACCAAACAAATTGGTAGAACGTATGGGAAAGATTCTGACTCCGATTTTACTGATTCTTCTGGTTGCATTATTTGCAGGGTTTGTTTTTAAGGGAGATATGAAAGTTGCAGAAGCTCAGGCGGCATACCAGGCAGGGCCGTTTGCAAAAGGATTTATTGAAGGATATCAGACGATGGATGCAATAGCTGCATTGAATTTTGGATTAGTAATTGCTACAACTTTTCGTCAGATGCAGATAAAAGATAATGATAAAATTGTAGGATATACAGCATGGTGTGGACTTGGAGCAGGTACACTTCTGGCAATTATTTATATTATGCTTTCGTATATGGGAATGAAATCTTCCGGAGTGTATCCGATGGAGGGAAACGGGGCTGCAGTGCTTAGAAGAATCGTGGATCAGCTGTTTGGAAATACAGGGGCTGTTCTTTTGGCGGCAATTTTTGCTCTTGCATGTCTTACAACATGTGTAGGACTTATTACATCGATTTCTCAGTATTTTGCATCTCTTACAAAGAAGATTTCCTACAAACAGTGGGCGATTATAACGACTGTGTTTTCATTTATAGTATGTAACCAGGGATTAAATACAATTTTAAGCTTCTCTGTTCCAATATTAAATGCAATTTATCCGACTGCCATTCTCTTGATCGTATTAGGACTTTGTGATAAATGGTTAAAAGACAATCCTTATGTATATCCGGTTACAGTCGGAGCAGTTGCTGTGGTCAGCGTTGTATATGCAACAAAAGAAATACTGCCATTAGGAAGATTGGGGCAAATTATTTCAAAACTTCCATTGTACGAAAGTGGAATGGGTTGGGTTACAGTAGCAATGGCAGGAATTGTGCTGAGTGTGATCCTAAAAAAATATGAGGATATAAAAATGCAAAAAAATTAAAGGAAAAGGGTGTGGAATGTTATTCCACATCTTTTTTAAAATAAAATTAAAAAAGTGGTTGACTTTCTTGCGTTGAAGTGATATTATTCAAAATAACAAATTCATTGAAGGGAACAAGTAATCGACAGAGAGCTTTTTTCAGAGAGACAATGGTTGGTGTGAATTGTCAAAAGATCTGGAAGATGAAATCATCCCTGAGAAGCAAGCTGAAGATAAGTAAGCGAGACGGAGTGAAGCCACGTTATAGGTGAGATGCGTTATTAGATGCAAGAAGAGCCGAATAGAATTCGGGAATTAAGGTGGTACCACGGTAGCAATCGTCCTTTATATAAGGGGCGTTTTTTTTTACCCAGAAATGAAAAACCAGGAATCAGCTTATATTAAATGCATCGCTTTCAACCATCATATTATTTAGATCTAAAGGAGAAGCGATTATGAAATTAGGAAAAAGAAAAATGTTACTTGTAAGTTTTATGTTATTTTCACTGTTTTTTGGAGCAGGAAATCTTATCTTCCCTCCATTTTTAGGACAAAATGCAGGAGAGACAACTCCATTTGCTATGGCAGGATTTTTGATCACAGCAGTTGTACTTCCAGTATTAGGGGTTGTAGTTGTAGCACAGTTTGATGGTCTTGATAAACTGGCCAGAAAGGTAAATCCAACATTTGCCATGGTATTTACGCTTCTGATCTATTTATCAATCGGACCTGGACTTGGAATTCCAAGGGCGGCATCTGTACCATTTGAAATGGCTATTTCACCATACCTTCCGGAGGGTGCGTCATTTAAATTGTTCATGCTTGCATATTCACTGGTATTTTTCTTAGTTGCGTATTGGCTGGTAATGACACCAAATAAATTAGTAGAAAGAATCGGAAAATTCCTTACACCTACACTTTTACTTTTACTTACATTTTTATTCTTTAGTTTTTTATTTAGAGGTAAGGCAGATGTGGCAGAAGCACAGGCTGCATATCAGGCAGGACCATTTGTAAAAGGATTTCTTGAAGGATATCAGACAATGGATACGATTGCAGCACTTAACTTTGGGCTTGTAATCGCAACAACACTTCGATCATTGAATATTAAAGAGAAAAAAGGCGTTATGCATTATACAGTTCGTGCAGGAATCATTGCAGGTGGTATCTTATCTTTGATCTATGTAATGCTTTCATTTATGGGAATGAAATCTTCAGCAGTTTATTCAATCGAAGGAAATGGTGCATGGACACTGCGTTGTATTGTTCACCAGTTATTTGGAAATACAGGAGCTGTTCTTTTGGCAGCAATCTTTACACTTGCATGTCTTACAACATGTGTAGGACTGATCACATCAATCTCTCAGTATTTTGCATCACTTACAAAAAAAGTAAGTTACCGTACATGGGCAACATTGATCGTTGTATTTTCATTTGCAGTGTGCAATCAGGGGCTGAATACAATCTTAAGTATCTCAGTTCCAGTATTAAATGCAATCTATCCGGTATCAATTGTTCTGATCGTACTTGGACTTTGCGATAAATGGTTACAGAACAACAGATTTGCATATCCGGTAACAGTAGCAGCAGTAGGAGTAGTCAGTGTAGTATACGCGCTTCATGATTTAAAAGTACCTCTTGGTTTTGTGGCAGAATTATTTGAAAAACTTCCATTCTACTCACTTGGAATGGGTTGGGTAACAGTAGCAGTTGTGGCATTTGCTTTCTCAGTAGTAATGGCAAAAGTAGTAGGAGCAAAGGTATATACAGAAGCAGAAACAGCATAAAACTATGAATTAAAACAGGTGTAGCCTTTTTAAGGCTGCACCTGTTGTTGTATATAAAGAGATTATAAATTTAAGGTCGTAATATGCAAAGGAATATCTTTATCGCTGTTTTTAATAGCGTTCTGAACAGCCATTGCCATGCCACCACAACATGGCACGACCATACGTACGACTTCAATGCTTTTTATATTATTATTTCGGAAAATTTCTGTAAGTTTTTCAGAATAATCTACATTATCCAGTTTTGGACATCCAATTAATGTAACACGTCCTTTCATAAATTCATCATGAAAATTTCCATATGCATAGGCAGTACAATCTGCTGCAATTAGAAGATCGGCATTATTAAAATGCGGAGCATTAATTGGAGCAAGTTTAATCTGTACCGGCCAGTGGTACAGATGTGTCTGGACTTCTGGAATGTAAGAATTGTTGGAAGTTTTTTCTTCAAGCATTCTTTTCTTATGCTCTAAAACAGCAGATTCATTATAAGCATTTGCTTCACGTTCGATAAAAGTAATAGCATTGGTTGGACAGGCTGGAAGGCAATCGCCAAGACCATCACAGTAATCGTCTCTAATTAGTTTGGCTTTTCCATTTATCATTTGAATAGCATCTTCGTGGCATGCAGTAGCACAGGCACCACATCCATTACATTTACTTTCATCTATTTCTATAATTTGTCTTTTCATATAAACCATCCTTGCTTATTTTTTTATAGTGATTATAATAAAATACAAGAAATAAGTCTGTTGAATTTTCAACGAAAGTAGGGAAAATGGAAAAATATATTTCAATTATGAACCACTCAGCTTTGTTTAAAAATGTAGAAGAAAACGAGATAAAGGAAATGCTGGGATGTCTGGGTGCAGAAGTGAAAAAATATGCAAAGGGTAGTTTTATTTTCAGAAATGGTAGTTTCACAAGAGCACTAGGAGTTGTGCTGGAAGGAAAAGCAATTATTTTTCAAGAGGATTTTTGGGGAAATAGAAATATTATTTCGGTTCTTTCCAAAGGAGAAAGTTTTGCGGAAAGTTATGCATGTACAGATCAGGTTCCATTAAATGTCAATGTGACTGCAGAAACAGATTGCAGTATATTATTTCTGAATGTGGAGCGTATTTTAAATATCTGTCCTGAGAATTGTAAACATCATCATAGGGTGTTGCGAAATTTATTGGCTGATATTGCAGAAAAGAATCTGTCCTTTAGTGAAAAAATTTTATATTTGGGACAGAGAAGTACAAGGCAGAAAATCCTTTCTTATTTATCAGAAGAAGCAAAGAAAAGAAATAGTTTGGAATTTGATATCCCATTTACAAGACAGCAGCTGGCAGATTATCTTAGTGTGGATCGAAGTGGGCTTTCTACAGAGCTTGGAAAAATGAAAAAAGAAGGTATGATTGATTACAATAAAAATCATTTCTGCATGAAACAATAAAAAAATTTTCATAGGAAGGAGAAGTGAATATGGAAATTTTAGAACAATTAGATGAACTTCAAAGAAAAGCACGTAAAGATGAAATGATGAAAAGGAAGTTTTTAGAGACAAAAACAGAAAAAGAACCATTAGAAGCTTTTTGTAAAGTATGCAGGGAATACGGATACGAGATATATGAGATGGATATTATCTGTGCGGGAGATGAGTTCCATGCTTCCATGAAAAGAAGCACAAATGGTGGTGGAGAAAATTCGCCGAAACTTGGATGGAATGATGATTTTTATGAATTGTTTTTAGCAGGACTTGAAGAATAAAAGAACAATGTTAGTTGATTGGTACATTTTTCTAAATCTATTGCAAATGTAGACATATAAAATTCGTGGAATCCATTGACAATAAACCTTAAATGTGTAAAATGTCTTTGAAGATTTTTGAAATATAAAGGGAAAAAGAGAGATGGAGAATTATGGATACATTACAAAGTTTTGGAATGGAAAAGATCAGCAAGATCTTATTTAAAATTGCTCCGCCTGTCATGCTCGCACAGCTCATACAGGCGTTGTATAATATCGTAGACAGTCTGTTTGTAGGCAGATACGCAGAAACCGGTTTAACAGCATTATCGATCGTATATCCGATTCAATTATTGATGATAGCTTTAGCGGTAGGACTTGGCGTTGGAATCAACACGGTTATGGCTGCAAAACTTGGAATTAATAAAAAAGAAGAATCGGACGAATATGCAGGTGTGGGTACACCACTTATCCTCTGTGTCTGGATTATTTTTTCAGTAGGATGTTGGTTTTTTATGCCTGTCTATGCAAAAATATCATCAGATTCTGCAACTGTTATTAAAGATGTAATTGTATATGGAAGAATTGTCTGTACTTTTAGTTTTGGATTGTTTTTAGAGAGTATATGGACAAAAGTATTGCAGGCGGAAGGGAATATGAAAACACCGATGCTTGCTCAGATATTAGGGGCTGTAACAAACATCATACTAGATCTCCTTTTAATATTTGGATTATTTGGAATTCCGAAAATGGGAATAGCAGGTGCGGCAGTTGCTACAGTTGCCGGACAGATTGTAGCAGCTTTTGTTGTTTCAAAAAAAGGGTTCCGAAAAATACCGTCTAAAAAACTGTATGCACATCACATTAAGCGGATATTTCATCTGGGGCTGCCGAATATTTTGATGCAGTCTGCTTATACATTTTATATTTTTGGATTGAATATGATCCTGGCAAAATTTTCAGATCAGGCAGTGACAACACTGGGACTTTATTACAAGTGGCAGACATTTTTCTTTATTCCATTAGGTGCCATGCAAACCTGTATTGTTCCTATCATTAGTTTTAATTATGCAGCAAGAAATATAGAGCGGTGCAAAAAGACATTGTCAACAGCGTTGCTTTTTGGACTTGTATTTATGGCTATGGGAACCCTTTGCTTCGAATTCTTCCCGGTAGCAATGCTTCGAGTATTTACTGCAGATTCTATGGTACTTGAAATTGGAAGAATAGGATTTCGCTTCATAGGTATCAGTTTCATACCATTGGTTACTTCATTGATATTTCCGGTGTTTTTTCAGGCAGTCGGATTCGGGTTAAAAAGTTCTTTATTAACGATCATAAGAACACTGGTATTGTTTGTACCTTTAGGAGTTTTGTTTTCAAGATTTGGATTGAATTGGTTCTGGCTTACATTTCCCGTCACAGAAGTTATAACGACTATCGTGGGAGTGGTTTATTATTGCCAGTTTATGAAAAAACCTTACGTACAGAAAGAAAATTAGATTTTATACGGAATGAAATCGCAGGATTTTTATTGGCTCTTTCGCAACTGGTCAGATTACGGAGGGGCCTTTTGTGTAATAATGATTGTATAAAGTAATGTGCTATAAAATTAAGAAAAGGAAGAATAACATGGAAAACGATTTACAGAAACTGATAGAATATTATTGTAGGAAAGGGTCTAATTGGGATCAAAATGATCTGATCTTTCTTTTACGGGAAACACAGGAATTGTGTGGGGGCATCTTAAAAGAGGCAGCATTGGATGAGATATGTAAAGAACTTGCTATAAAGCCAAGTTACCTGAAGGTAGTAATGAAATATGTTCCGGATCTTAAAACGGAAAAATCACGACACAGACTAGAAATTTGTAATGGAAGTAACTGTAGTTCCAAGGTCAAAGGCAATCTTCAGAAGTGGGTTGAGAAAACATATTGCGTCAAAAAAGGTGGTGTCAGTGAAAAAGGCGGTTTCTCATACAATTTGTGTGGATGTCTGAAAAAATGCAAAGAAGGGCCATGTGTGAAATGGGATGGACAGGTCTATGCAAATATGACAATGAAGCAATTAGATAAATTGATCAAAGATAAATAAGAAATTTCTAGTAATAAAAATAAAATAAAAAATTAGCACTCACCTCTTGTTATTACAGCGTAGCTTTTGTCTT
>RCNI01001540.1_pt1 | contig 12300 bp, 8 predicted proteins | sample 2041151 | NCBI WGS metagenome assembly RCNI01 (sample SAMN09708214, study PRJNA481090) | feces metagenome | isolation source: feces | place: Antarctica: Albino Rookery
ACACCCACTCTGGCCCACAGAAGCCGCAGATAGTCATAGATTTCCGTCACAGTACCCACCGTAGAGCGGGGGTTTTTGGAGGTTGTCTTTTGATCGATGGAAATGGCGGGAGAAAGGCCGTCAATGGAATCCACATCCGGCTTGTCCATCTGCCCCAAAAACTGCCGTGCGTAGGAGCTTAAACTCTCTACATAACGGCGCTGTCCCTCGGCGTAGATGGTATCAAATGCCAGACTGGATTTTCCCGAACCGGAAAGTCCGGTGAAGACAATCAGCTTGTCTCTGGGAATGGTGAGATCCACATTTTTGAGATTATTTTCCCTTGCACCCTGAATGATGATTTTATCGTTCATAATCGGCCCTCGAATTTGAAAACTTTGGTTATATCGGAGTTTTGCACCGATGTACGGATGATTATACCACGAAGTGCGGTATAATAGCAATTATGCACCAATTGCTGTTTTTGCAGTTATTATACCACAGCACGCTATTGCGCACAAGAAGTTTTCAAACAAAATTTCGCTTTTCCCGGTGACTCTTCCCCTGCTCGGTGCTTCGTGCCTTCAAAAAATAAGAATCAATAAAACATACAACAACATTGGCCTATTTCAGTCGCTTTGACAGATTGCAGTAATATTTGCTCCTGTTTTTTGTTGTTATTTTCTGCGCTTTTCAGTTGCTTTTCCCGCAATGTAAATGTTATAATAGAATCGTAAAGTCCGAAATGCGGGCATTACCAGAAAAAAAGAATAAAAGTGAGGTATTTCTTGATGATTGCATACGGCGATAATATTCAGGTTTTTTGTGGCAATTCAAACCCTGAATTTGCTCGTACCATTTGTGAGGAACTCGGAATTTCCCTGGGAAACAGTGAAGTTAAAACGTTTGCCGATGGCGAAGCTTCCGTTACCCTGAACGAAACCGTCCGTGGAGCCGACGTTTTCCTGATCCAGTCCACCTGCAAGCCTGTCAATGATAATCTGATGGAACTGTTGGTCATGATCGATGCCTGCCGCCGCGCGTCCGCCGGCCGCATCACTGCCGTAATCCCCTACTTTGGCTATGCCCGTCAGGACCGCAAAGCCAAGAGCCGCGATCCCATCTCCGCCAAGCTGGTAGCAAATATGCTGACCGCTGCCGGTGCTGATCGGGTCCTTACCATGGATCTTCACGCCGCCCAGATTCAGGGTTTCTTCGACATTCCTCTGGATCACCTGCTGGGAAATCCCACTTTTGTCCAATACTTCGGTGACAAGTTCCCCGAAGATCGTTACAACCATGATGATTTCGTGGTAGTTGCCCCCGATGTAGGCTCCGTCGGCCGTGCCCGTGCCTTTGCCGCAAAGCTGCACATGGGTCTTGCCATTGTGGATAAGCGCCGCCAGAGAGCCAATGTCTGCGAGGTCATGAACATCATCGGTGATGTAAAGGGTAAAATCTGCATCATCTATGACGATATGATTGATACCGCCGGATCTCTTTGCAATGCCGCCCACGCTCTGGTGGATGCCGGCGGTGCAAAGGAAGTTTACGCCTGTGCTACCCACGGTGTTCTCTCCGGTCCTGCCTATGACCGCATTGAAGCCAGCCCCATCAAGGAAGTTGTGATTCACAACACCATTCCTCTGGAGCGCAACACCGAGAGCAATAAGATCAAGCAGCTGGATGTAGCCCCCATTTTTGCCCGTGCTATTGAGCATATCCACGGCGGCACTTCCATCGCTGATCTGTTCTAAGCCATGCTTGGAAGCAAAAACGACGCTTGGCTCATTGTAGGTCTGGGAAATCCCGGCCGGGAATATGAGCGCACCCGCCACAATACCGGTTTCCGAGCTTTGGATATTCTGGCGGATCAGTTGGGCTGTAAAATCGATAAATCCAAATTTGAAGGGCTCTACGGTCAGACCGTTTACAAAGGTGCCAAGCTGTACCTTTTGAAGCCTCAGACCTATATGAATCTTTCCGGCCGCTCTGTTTTGCAGCTTTCGGCCTACTTTCATATCCCGCCCCAGCAGATCATCGTCCTCTTTGACGATATTTCTCTGGCACCCGGACGCCTGCGCATCCGTGCAGACGGTTCTGCCGGCGGGCATAACGGCATAAAATCCATCATATCTCAGCTGGGAAGTCAAAGCTTTCCCAGAGTGAAAATCGGCGTTGGAGCCAAGCCCCACCCCGAGATGGATCTGGCGGATTGGGTGCTGTCCACTTTCTCCGCTTCGGAGGAAAAGGAACTGGCAGGTGCTTTGGTGAGAGCCGCCGATGCCGCACTTTGTGTCATCGATCACGGTGTCCCGGAAGCCGCCAACCGCTTCAACGGCAGCCATAACTGAGCTGCATAGTCGCATATTGTCACATATTCACGGAAAGGGGGTATTATCCCCCTTTCCGCATTGTTGTATGGAGGGAAAACCATGGAAAAGCTCCTTTCTGTTCTAAAAACCATACCGGAATACACTTCCCTGCTGGAGAGCCTTGCAGAGGGAAAAAGTGCCGCCGTGACAGGTATCGGTCAGATCAACCGCACCCACATGATGGCAGGACTTCGGCAGGACATCCAAAATCCCCTTGTCATTTTGTGTCAGGACGATATGGCTGCCAAAAAGATTCAGGATGAATGGAAGGCCTTCACCGGCGAGACCGTCCCTGTTCTGCCCGGACGGGAGCTGACCTTATATGACAGCGCCGTTGTCTCCCGTGCCTGGGAGCAGAAGCGGCTGCGCCAGCTTTACGATCTTGCCCAAGGCCGCACTTCTGTGCAGATTATGACATGGGAATCCCTCAGCCAGCGCACCATTCCCCCCGCCACACTCCGCTCTGCCGCTTTTCAGCTGACTGTTGGGCAGGAATATAACATGGATCAGCTGACCGGTCGGCTGGTAGATGCCGGATATAGCCGCTGCGCCATGGTAGAAGGCCCCGGCCAGTTTGCTCTGCGAGGCGGCATTTTGGATGTGTACTCCCCTGCGGAGGATCATCCCTTCCGAGCTGAATTTTTCGGTGACGAACTGGACACCATGGGCTATTTCGACCCCGACACCCAGCGCCGCACTGAAAATGTGGAAAGCGTCACCGTCCTGCCGGTTGCAGAAACTTTGCCCCGGCTCCACGCAAAGGGGCTTTCCGGACTCTGCGCCGATCTGGAGCATCAGATTGCACGGCAAAACCGCCGGAAAAATAAAAATGACGAGCTTATCAAGACGCTCGAAAAAGATCTGGATAAGTACAGCAATGGCGTGCAGAATCCCGCATCCGACCGCTATATGGCCCTGATTTACGAGAATTTTGCCAATGCTATGGACTATATTCCCAAAGATGCCGTAGTCCTCATCTGCGACCATGGCAGTCTCAAGCGCTCCGCCCGCAGCCGCACTGAGGAAGTGGGTATGCAGCTGGACAGCCTGCTTCAGGGCGGTCTTCTGGTGGGCGAGTTTTGCGATTTCGTCAGCCAATGGGAGGACTTCTGCGCACAGCTGAATGGGCGAACTGCGGTTTATTTCGATGCTTTCGGCGGTGCAGCCTATCCCGAGGAATGTCTGCCTCAGAGCCTGCTTCCCATGACAGCCAAGCAGCTTCCCAGTTACGGCGGCAGTCTGGATACCGCTGCGTCGGATCTTGCGCACTACCAGAAGATGGAGTTTTCCTCTCTGGTGCTCTGCGGAACCCGCCGCCGTGCCGAGCTTTTGCAGGAGCTGCTGCACGATAAGGGACTTTCCGGTATGCTTTGCATTCCCCTCACCACCATGCCCAAGCCCGGTCAGATTCTTCTGACTGAGGGTACTCTGCCCTACGGCATGGAGTACCCCGATTCCAAGCTGGCGGTGCTGACGGAAGGTCAGCTCATTGCCAAGGGAGTGCCTCCCAAGAAGAAAAAGAAAAAAACCGCCACAAATCGCCAGAAACTCAATTCCTTTACGGATCTTACCCCCGGCGATCTGGTGGTTCACGAAAATTACGGTATTGGCCGCTTTGTTGCCATGGAGCAGATTCGGGTGGACAACGCCGTAAAAGACTATATCAAAATTGCCTATCAGGGCAGTGATACCCTTTTTGTTCCTGCAACCCAGCTGGATCTTGTCAGCAAGTATATTGGAGGCGGCGGTGAAGATACCAATGTACGCCTCAATAAAATCGGTACCGATGCCTGGCAGAAAACCAAGGCCAAGGCACGAAAAGCCGCCAAGGATATGGCCGGGGAGCTGATTCAGCTCTATGCCGCAAGAAAACGGCAGGAGGGCTTCCCCTTCTCCGCTGATTCCCCCTGGCAGAAAGAATTTGAAGACAATTTCCCCTATCCCGAAACCGACGATCAGCTTCGCTGTATCGCTGACATCAAATCGGATATGGAATCTCCCACTCCCATGGACCGCCTGCTTTGCGGCGATGTGGGCTTCGGCAAAACCGAAGTTGCCCTTCGGGCTGTTATGAAGGCAATTATGGACGGCAAGCAGGTTGCCATTTTGGTGCCCACCACAGTGCTGGCCCGCCAGCACTACCAGACGGCAGTTTCCCGGTTCCGGGGTTTTCCCGTAAACATCGATATGCTTTGCCGGTTCCGCACTGCCGCCGAGCAGAAGAAAACCCTGCAAAATCTTCGGACAGGCGCAGTGGATCTGATCATCGGCACCCACAAGCTTCTGCAAAAAAGCGTAGAGTTTAAGGATCTGGGACTTCTGATCGTAGACGAGGAACAGCGCTTTGGCGTCAGCCACAAGGAGCGCCTCAAGGAGATTTCCAAGGGTGTGGATGTTCTGACCCTTTCCGCCACCCCCATCCCCCGAACCCTTAACATGGCACTTTCCGGCATCCGGGATATGTCCACCATTGAGGAGCCTCCCGCCGACCGCTACCCTGTCCAGACCTTTGTCATGGAGCACAACAATGCCGTCATTGACGATGCCATCCGCCGAGAGGTGGAGCGGGGTGGACAGGTATATTATCTGCACAATCGGGTAGAAACCATCGACCAGTGCGCCAGCGCCCTGACCAGACGGATTCCCGGTATCACCGTTGCAGTGGCACACGGAAAAATGACCGAGGATGCCCTCGGAGATGTGATGAGTGCCATGGCTGAGGGCGATATTCAGGTGCTGGTCTGCACCACAATCATCGAAACCGGTTTGGATATTCCCAACGCCAACACTCTGATTATCGAAAATGCCGACCGTTTCGGCCTCAGTCAGCTTCACCAGCTCCGTGGCCGTGTGGGACGCTCCACCCGCCACGCCTACGCCTATTTCACCTACCGCCCGGACAAAAATCTGACAGAAATCGCCGAAAAGCGGCTGTCCGCCATCCGGGACTTTGCGGAATTCGGCTCTGGCTTCAAGATTGCCATGCGAGATCTGGAAATCCGCGGTGCCGGCAATCTGCTGGGTGCCGAGCAGTCCGGACACATGATGAGCGTGGGCTATGATATGTACCTCAAGCTGCTGGATGAAGCCGTGCTGGAAGAGCAGGGTGCAAAGCCCAAGGAGCCGGACTGCACCGCCGACCTCAATGTTACCGCCAATGTAGATCAGGAATATGTCTCCCGTGGTGAGGAGCGGATGGATCTCTACCGCCGTATGGCTGCCATCCGCAGTCAGGAGGATGCAGACGATCTGCTGGACGAGATCATCGACCGCTACGGTGATCCTCCCAGAGGCGTGCTGAACCTCATCGACATTGCCCTTCTGCGGGCCCAAGCCCAGCAGGTCGGCATTCAGGATATCCGCCAAAAGGCAGGAGATGTGCAGTTTACCATGACGAACCTCAACTTTGAAGCCGTCAGCGCCATTTGCGCAGATGCCGACTATAAAAACCGGGTTCAGTTTGTGGCAACCGCCAAACAGCCCACCCTGCGGCTGAAACTTTCTGCCGGTGTGGACAGTCTGCGCCAGAGCAAGGTGTTTGTTGAGCGTTACCGCACTTATTGCCAAAAGTAGCCAATTTGTTACCTTCTTTACAGTATCTTCATTGTTCTGTAATGAAAAGAGATTGCATTATGTGTAATTTGTGATACAATACCCCTGTACAGTGAAGTACAATACCGGCGGTTTACGCCGCTGACAGATAGGAGTGGTTTCCCATCAATAACGATAATTTGAATCCTTCCCACAGCCGTAAACCGGATGTGCAGGAACCGGATCAGGATCTCTCGCAGGCCATTACACCCCCTGTTTCCGACGAGGATTTTATGAAGGCTCTTCAGGATACTGCCTCCGATGAGGATCTTATGAAGGTCATTCAGGGCACTGCCTCCGACGAGGATCTTATGAAAATCATTCAAAACACCGACACTGACGAGGGTTTTCTAAACGATGAACCTTCTGCCTTATCCCATGACGCAGATGCAACGCAGCGGGTATTTCTGGATCGTGACCCGGTGACCGGGCAGATTTCTTCCTTTACTGAGGCTACCCGCCACAATGCTGAGCGCAGGGCAGAGCGTCCTCAAAACGGGCAGCGCAAGCAGCCCCGTCCCGAAAGCAGTGAAACGCCTCGCCGCAGACCCCAGAATTCCAGCGAGCAGCAGGGCTCCGGCGATCATCCCCGGAAGCGTTTTTCCTTCAAGGAAAAAGACAAAGTCACCCTGATCATCCTCATTTCCATTGTGGTCATAATGCTGGCAGCCATTATCGGCACGGTTTGCTTCCTCTTCTCGAAGCCCAAGGATGACGGCAAGATTCTGAATAATGTCATCGCTGCCGGTGTAAATTTGGGTGGCATGACCCCGGAAGAAGCCACTGACGCCCTGCACCAAGCCACTGACAATACCTACACGCAACTGGATATGGTGATTCAGGTGCTGGATTCCGAAGTGAAGCTGTCCCCTGCCGATACCGGCGCACGGCTGAATGTTGATTCTGTGGTAAAGGACGCCTATAACTACGGCCGAACCGGTTCTAATGCCGAACGGAAGCGGGCAAAGAACCATGCTCTGGCAAATTCCTACATTGTTCCCATTCAGGCCTACCTGAACCTCAATACGGCCTACATTCAAAGTGTTGTGGAAGAGCTTGGAACCAAGTTCAGCAGCACTCTGACACAGCCTACCGTTACGGTCAACGGCGAGCGCCCCGAAATGGGCGTTGCCAAGCCCGATACCACAGCGGTTCACCAGACCATGGATATCTTTGTGGGCACACCGGAATACGGTCTTAACACAAAGCAGCTTTTCGATCAGGTCCTCGACTACTATAACATCAATATTTTCAAAGTGGTTGCGACCTGCGCCGTTGTGGCTCCCGATTCTTTAGATGAGAAATTGGCCCAGATTTACAGTGAAGTCTGCGTTGACCCTGTGGATGCCCAGATCAATCAGGATACCTATGAGGTAACCCCCGAGGTGTATGGCTACGGTTTCGTTATGGACGAAGTAAAAGCACAAATCGCTGAAGCTGCCTACGGTACCACCTTGCAGATTCCTCTGCACTACATTGCCCCCGCTATTACGGAAGAACTTCTCTCCGGTGATCTCTTTAAGGATACTCTTGGAAAGCATTCTTCCTCCATCAGCTCAGATTCCGCATGGAAGAATAATGTAACCCTCGCAGCCAAAAAGATCGACGGTATGCTCCTGAAGGCCGGCGGAACCTTCTCCTTTAATCAGGTCTTCGGCGAACTCAAGAGCTCCGACGGCTATCAGGCTGCTTCGGTCTATGTGGATACCCATCTGCAAAACGAAGTCGGCGGTGGTGTTTCCCAGGTTGCAAGTCTCCTTTACAGCTGTGCTTTGGAAGCCGATCTGGATATTCTGGAGCGCCACAGCAACACCTTCCTCCCCGACTATATCGAAAAGGGTCTGGATGCTTATGTTGCATACGGCAAAGCAGATCTGTCCTTCCGCAACAACACCTCCCACCCCATCCGCATCAATGCCAAAGTGGAAGGCAACACCATCAAGATCTCCTTAACGGGCACCAACTCCCGCAATTATGTAGTTAAGGTTGATTACGAAGTCACAAAGACCTACAAGCCCCGCAAGCTGGTAAGCAATATGACCTCCGAGAATCCCGGCGGCTATAAGCAGGATCAGGTCATCGTTACCCCCATCACGGGCTACGATATCAGTGTCTACCGCTGCAAGTACGATAAAGCCTCCGGACGGCTTCTGTCCCGGAATTTGGAGTCCATGACACGCTATGCTTCTCGGGATTCTGTGGTCGTCAATATCATTAAGCCTACCGAGCCCACCCAGTCCCCCGTAGAGCCTACTGCTCCCACAGAGACTTCTGCCTCCCAGAATTCCGATGCCGCACAGGCACAGGAAGGCATTGGGGATTAAATAGCAGGGCTTCTGCCGACTGAAATTCCGTCAGAACTGGAACTTGCCAAAACGAACTGGCCCCATCTGTCAGACAGCACGATACACTGTCTGACAGATGGGGTAATTTTTGTGCCGGAACGGATTCTGTGCAAACGGTACGCATTGGAATTTTAAGGACCAATCTCTACAACTCCAAGAGTGAACGAACATAATATCCGGACAGCTACTCAAGATAAAACAAAAGGGCTTACCGCCGGCATTTCGCAGACAGCAAGCCCAGATTCTTTTCTATAATAAAACGGTGCGGTTCCCAATAAGGAATCGCACCGAATATTTCATTCTGCTTCGTCCACAGCACGAATGTCTAAATGATAATCGATCAAGCCAGCCTCTGTCTTTTCGATCTCGATCTCATAGGACAGATCAATGGTACCGCCGTCGGGGACAATGTCGAAAAACAGCTGCTTTGTGGTAACGGTAAGCATCAGCGTGCCAAATTCCATTTGGTACAGGCTGTCATGGGACTGCCCCATGCGGAACTCCATACAGGAGCGCAAGGGGCCTTCTCTCGTAAGGGTGATCTTATCTGGATCCACCCGGAAAGTGGTTGTAACGCCCTTGAGGCCCGTGAGATCGCTTTCTTCATATCGGATCTCCCAGCCGTCCCGAACATACTCCATTTCGCCCTCGGTCATCAGCTCAATGATCTCCGGCTCCTGTCCCCGATAGACCTGCTGCCCACGGATGGAAAGCATCACCTTACGCTTCATTCAGCAGCCTCCATGGCCAGCCGGAGCAGCTCATCGATCAGCTGCTCTGCCGGAATACCGCTGGCGCCGAACAGCTTGGGGAACATGGAAATGGAAGTAAAGCCGGGCATGGTGTTGATTTCGTTGAACACCACCCGGGAATCTTCAAAGGTCACAAAGAAATCGACCCGGCTGAGGCCCTGGCAGCCGATGGCGGAATAAATCTTCACAGCGCTGTCCCGCACCTGCTCTGCCACATTGTCATCGATTCTGGCAGGGATATAGGCCGTAGAAGTGTCGGTGACATACTTGGAATCGTAATCATAGAATTCCGCACCGGCATCAATCTCGCCGCAGACGGAAGCCACAGGATTCTCATTACCCATAACGGCAACTTCGATTTCCCGGCCGTGGATAAATTTCTCTACCAGTACCTTGCGGTCATACTCTGCTGCCTCCATCAATGCACACTTCAGGCTCTCTGCATCCGCAGCCTTGGAAACACCCACAGAGGAACCGGTTCCCGCAGGCTTAACAAACACAGGATAGCTGAATTTCTCCTCCACCTGCGCAACAGCAAGATCCACTCGCTGCTCAATGTCGCTCTTGGTAAAGGCCAGCCAATCTGCCTGCGCAACACCGGTGCCCTGAACCACCAGCTTGGTAAGGGTCTTATCCATACCCACGGCAGAAGCAGACACATGAGTGCCTACATAGGGGATTCCAGCCATCTGCAGGAGGCCCTGCATGGCACCGTCCTCGCCGTTTTCACCGTGAAGGATTGGGAATACCACATCGATCCATTCCCGCACCACGCAGTCACCCTCAAAGCTCAGCAGCCCCTGTCCGCGGACAGGAGAGAGCGCAGCTCTGCGGTTTCCCGGGTAGTTCTGCCACTCGCCGGTGGGCAGCAAAGAATAATCTGTGCCGGTATAAAGGATCCAGTCGCCGTTCTTGGTGATACCAACAGGGAAAATATTGTATTTCTCCGGGTCCAAAGTGTTGAGAATAAACTCTGCTGAACGCAAAGAAACCTCATGCTCCGGGCTGATACCGCCAAACAACACGCAAACGCTCAGTTTTTTCAAAAAAATCGCCTCATTTTCTAGATAAATGTGGATATGTGTCATTTAATAACGCACAAAAGAAAATCTATTTACAATTTACATCTGGAAATTCCAAGGCATAATGCTATAATAGCTGGTAAGCACCAACCGAGGAGGGACCAATATGCAAATCGAATTATCCGCAAAAGAGTTTCGCCGATTACTGGATCTTGTCTACATCGGTAACTGGGTCTTAAATGCCACAAGAGGCGATGACCGTTTTGAGGACTACGACAATATAGAAAGCAAGCTATTCAGTCTATGCAACGGAAACGGTATGCGTTCCCTTGTGGAGGAATGGAATGGCATTTCTGTTCCCTCCCGCGCCTATGTGGACGGCGGAATTCATGACGCCATTGCCTATTATGAAGATAACCGCTTCTATGAAATTCTGGCCGAAGAATTGTCCCGCAGAGATATGGACTATGCGGACATCACCGAAGAAAACTACGGTGAAATTACCAACCGCATGGACGAATATTTGGAGGAGTTTGAATGCTCCGGCATTGATCATCTGATTCTGGAAGAATAGCGCATTCAGGGGCCGAAAGGCCCCTTTTTTATTTGAGAAGTGCTTCCCCGGCTCGGTAAATATCGCCGGCACCCACCGTAAGAATCACATCACCGGGCTGCGCAATCTTACGCAGCTGCTCTGTGACCTCAGGAAGGGTTTCGCAATAAATTGCATCAGGAATCTGCTCCAGGAAATCCCGGGAGGAAATACCAATGGTATTGCGCTCTCTGGCAGCATAGATCTCTGCAAGAATAAGGACATCCGGCTTTTTCAGCTGTGTCACAAAGTCATCGTAAAGAGCTTTCGTTCTGGTGTAGGTGTGAGGCTGGAAAGCAAACACAATCCGCTTGTAGCCCATAGCCTTCACAGACTCCAAGGTTGCAGCCAGCTCACCGGGATGATGGGCGTAATCGTCATAAACATCAGCGCCGTTAAACTTACCCTTAAATTCCATGCGCCGACCGGCACCACGGAACCCAGCCAGGCCCTCGGTAACAGCCTCACCGGGAATCCCCATAAGCCAGCTTGCGCCGGCTGCCGCCAAAGCATTCAGGGTATTGTGATGGCCATAAACAGCCAAATCCACATGGGTATAGCACTTTCCGTCGCAGATCACATCAAAGCTGCGCCAATCATCGGAAATATTCTCCGCATGAACGCGGTTCTTAGCATTGAGGCCGAAAGTCACATAATCCAAGCCATCCAGCGCTGCAACCGTGTTGGCATCGTCGCCATTTGCAATCACGAAATCCCGTGATAGCTCGGCAAATGCACGGAAAGACTTCTGAATATCAGCAAGACCGCTGAAATAGTCCAGATGATCTGCTTCGATATTTAAGATCACCGCCAAAGTGGGGAAAAAGTTCAGGAAAGAATCGCAATATTCGCAGCTTTCCAGAAGAATTGTATCGCCGTTACCCACACGGTGTCCCGCATTCAGCAGAGGCAGATATCCGCCAATCATCACAGTGGGATCCATCTGAGCCGCCATGAGGACATGAGCCAGCATGGAAGATGTAGTGGTCTTACCGTGGGTTCCAGCAACACAAATTGCATTCTGGTACTGCTGCATGATAACACCCCACGCCTGTGCCCGCTCAAAAACGGGAATGCCGGCAGCTCTGGCTGCAGCAATCTCCGGGTTATCATTATGCACAGCGGCAGTACGGATTACGCACTCAGCGCCAATAATGTTTTCACTTCTGTGTCCAATATCGACATGAATGCCCTTGGAGATTAATTCATCTGTAGAAACCGAAGCATTCATATCGGAGCCTGAGACAATCAGTCCCATTCCCTGCAAAACAAGTCCCAAAGGCCGCATGGACACGCCGCCGATGCCGATGAGATGTACCCGTTTACCCGGGCGTATATATTGCTGAATTGCATGATTCATATGATCCATATATCGCAACTCCATTTAATTGAATTCGTTATCTGGTTTATTATACATCAATAGAACTAATTTTACAACAGTTATTTCAGCGAATTGTTGCGTAGTACAGGAAAATCTCGTTGTATTTCCCATTTTATTTAGAAAAAGCAGTAAACAAAATTTACTGTAACAATAGCGTCAGAATCATAAAAGCGCAAAAAAAGAGTCAAGCCTAAGCTTGACTCTTTTGTGTTGGCGTTACTTATCTTCCCGGGCAGTTACCCGCCAAGTATTGTCAGCGCAGA
>RCNI01001541.1_pt1 | contig 12295 bp, 14 predicted proteins | sample 2041151 | NCBI WGS metagenome assembly RCNI01 (sample SAMN09708214, study PRJNA481090) | feces metagenome | isolation source: feces | place: Antarctica: Albino Rookery
TGAGTAGTGAACTATTATTATGAGCACATCCAGATTAAATTTTTCTCTGGATGGATAATTTTTTCTCTAGACTGGTATTTTTTGGCGTGTGAATAATAATTAATTAATTATGAAAAAAAAGAACCAAGCCTAAGCCTGATCCCTTTTAACTTCTTCTTTACATTTCTCAACATAAGTATTATACTCTTCAAACTCTTTAGGTTTAGTATCTCTTTGTCTTAAGATGGCTAATTCCTAATTAAGATTGTAACGCTTACGTATCAAATGTAAAACTTTTTCTTCATAAGTCCATTTACTTCTATTTTTCATATCAATCAATCTTGTCCTCCTAGTATCTGTATATAAATATTCTACTAGTTCCGTCAGGTGATATTTTTATTCCATACAAATTCCGACTAACACTAGCGTTTTTTAAATCATAATATGTGCTTTTTAATGCAATTTCAAGGTCTTCTGCGCCACTTGGACCGTCTATATCTACACTTATATTTGCAAGACCGCATTGATATAATGTGCAATCTGAATTTCCAGGAGCATCTCCATCAAAACGAACCAATACAGGCTTTAAATTGTAATTAGCGACATTATCATAAATAATATGATAGTATTTATCCCATATAGCTTTTAGCTCTTCTTTGGTATTTAAAACAGCTCCTGTGTTTCCATCTGTTTTTATAACTATAAGGTCAAAGAAGCTTTCAAGTGTAGGAACATCCTCTTTAAGCGCCATCTCTTTAGCAACACCGCTCATACCAGTATATGTAGGTCTCGCTTTATTACCATATAGCTCTAAATCCCAATCTTGTCCTACATCATCACCAACCTTAACCGCGCCAGTAGATGTGTCTTTACCAATTAAGTGATCAAAGTTACTATCAGTTAAGTAAGGTCCGTTATCATTGATACTATCTAAGCCATTTTTATTTAACTTACCAGTAGTATCTTCTAATAAGGCCATTTCCTTCGCGCCCGCGTTACTAACATAAGTAGGTCTATCATCAATTCCTTCTAATGTTAACTTACCATCACTACTACCAACAGTAAGCTCTTTAGTTGTCTTATTCATTTGTAGAACTCTATAATTATCATTATCTTTTAATTCAATAGTTTGCGGCGCGTTGGCAGTTTTCCATCCATTAGCTTTTAGATAAGTGTCATCATTAACCCAATCAGTAGCTTGAATAGAACCGCCGTTCCAACCCTTGATAATTCTCTTATAAATTTGTTGACCACTAGCACCTTGGAACTGAACATCTAAGTATAAACCACCACTATAATTAACAGGCATATTTACGATTACAACCCAATGCTGTTTATAAGTGAACCCTTCTGGATAGCCACCTAGCGCATTTATAATACTTTCATTCTTAGCAGGGTGTTCTGACGCGCTTCCATCTGCACCTACAATTAAGAAATGTCTAGTGCTACCTGTTCTTAAATTATAAAAATATTTATAAAAGCTACTTATATCAGTAATGGCGGCAGGAGCAGTTTCAATTACATTAGTTAAAGCATCTTCTTTAAGCGCCATCTTACTATATAAATCATTAATAGCATCTTCATCTAAATGCATAGGACCAATATTAATCCATCGGCGGTTTCCATCACTACCTTCAATAACATACATATTAAAGGTTCCACTGATAGCCCTTTCCTTAACTAGATACGCGCTGTTCTTATCAAGTCCAGTAGGGTCAGGTAACTCTGTAATTAGACTTAACTTACCAAGGATATTGAAACTAACACCTGTTTTACCTTGCGGACCAATATCACCTCGAGCACCAGTATCACCCTTAGGACCTTGTTCACCTCTAACACCGCGCTTACCTTGCGGACCAATTACACTACCTAAACTTTCAATGGTGCCGTCACTATAGAAGATTGACATAACACCAGTTTCATTGATTTGGACATCTGTAATGCTACGACCTTGCTCACCTTGAATGCCTTGTTTACCTTGAGGACCAGGGACAGTAGAAGCAAGAGTTCCAATATTTAAGTATTCTTTAGGCTCTCCAACCTTTACATATATATAAAACGGCGCTTGTCTACCAACTAGATAGGCATCACCAATAGAGGCGCTTTCAGGTAAACTAGGAACATCAACCACGTCACCTTTAATATTTAAACCAAAGGATAGCGCTTCAATATCACTCTGATTCTTTCTTACTTGTTCTTCAAGATTTCGATAAATTTTCTTATCAATTTCAATCATTATTTTTGAACCTCCATTGAGTATAATTCGTTAACACGCGCCAATCTTCGCTTGCCGATGTGTTACTCATTATCCTCTTTATTTGTTTTATCTAACTCACTATACTTTTTTTCTTCATATTTAGCATAGCGATAATATTCATCTGTTCAGTATTCTTCCGCGGTTTTCATTTGAAAGAAACCAAAAATTAGAGCGAAGACAACAGTTATAGCATAGCTTATTAGAGCAACTGGATCAAACATTAAAACCGCGTTAGTCAAAGCAAAGCAAGAAGCAATAGAACCTAAGAATAACATTAATCCTTTGCGGGTATATTCCTTTACTTGCCATTTACGAGGACTTCTAGGTAACTTTGTCTTAGCCTGATGTTTAATTTGTAAGCGCAACAAAATCTCATTGGCTTCCTTGTAATAATCATTGTTCTTAATATTAACCTTGCCCTGGCTCATAAAAGCAAAGAATAATAACATATTAGCAATAGCAGTTAACGCCGCATTACCAACATAAACAATCCAACCGCCTACCGTATCCGGGAATTTAATTTCAAGACCGACAGTGCTTCCCATCATCGGCATAACGAGCATAACCAATACGCTTACAATACCAATAATAATATAATACATATAATTGTTAATCTTCTCTCTCATCTTATAGACCCTCTCTTAAATCAATTTCTTTATTAATCATAGTGCGGTTGCGGTAGTGTTCATATAGCGGCGTAAAAATCAATTCATCCACTACAATACCAGCTCCAACTGCTACTAAAACCATTCCAAACTCCTTTACCGCGAAGTATAGACCTGCTAGTAAGATAATTAACGGTGTGCGCCAATGTCTCTTACAAATAGTGCTTATAGTTGCTACAACCATACCAATAACACCAGTTAAGCACATAGTATATTTAGTTGTTTCTTGGCCCATAACTAGACCATATATAAAGAACCCTATAATCAAACCAAAGTTACATAAGAAGCTTAGGAACCAAAATGTCCACTTGGCTCCACGGCATCTTTTTGTAGTTTTACTTGCGGTCTTACTCACCAGTATCCACCTTATTAATTACTTTATTTACATTATTAGTAAGGGTTCTAATTTCTTTTTGTAATACTTTGGTTTGTTCTGATAGCGCCTGATTTTCTAATTTAAGTTCATCAATGGTAGCTTGATTTGCTTCTTTAGATAAGGTTAATTCTCTTTTGGCTTGATGTAGTGTTGATAATAACTTAACTGCTAACATTGCTACTGAGAGAATGGCGGTTATAGAGGGCACTGTTGAGATTATTAAATTGTAAATTTCTTGTAAACTCATAATATTTTAAACCTCCACGTCTTCGTCTTCCACATACCATAGTGGTAATTCTGGATTTACTATTGTTAAGAATAGCTTTTTAAATTCACCGATAAAGGCAGATGTAACATCAACAAGAGATTGCATATAATTAACCATTGACGCAATATAAGGACCGCTTTGTTTAGTAGAGCTTTGGTCATTTATATATTGTAGGATAGTGTCTCCGTCGATTACTTCTCCACCTTCACCTGGATTATAGGCGTGACTTGATAAGTATTTAGCGCTTTGTAGAATTTGTTCTTCTGATAAGTTTTGTAGCTTAGCTTGAATATCTAAACTGCGCTGCCAAATCAAGCCCTTATTGAATATAATCATAAAAAGTTTATATTTAAATTGGTTTTCATCACTTGATGCAATGTGAGAATTTCCATATAAGGCATATAACTCATAATATAGAATCGTTAAATTTTCATCCCTAAGACCGCTTATATTAAGAGGACTCTTCCTATAGACAACCTCAAAAGTATTATAATCAGGGAAGATGTCGCAGAAGGTGCGTGTTCTATAATTTCCATATAAGCTATTCATCTTTAGCACCTCCGTCAACGTTACTTTCCTTAGCTCCACTTGTTCTTACTTCTGCAGCAGGTGATTGGTCCATAGCAGGCATTAAGGTAGCAGGTTGAGTAATTTCACACCAAATACCTAGACCCCAAATACTATTTACAATGTTACAGAAGTTTTGACGCTGCTTAATACCATCATTTAAAATAAGACCAGTATTGACCGCGCCTGCATTTTGTTCGCTTTGTAGGATAGTTCCTTGCTTTTCAAACATACCACCATTATCTAGACCATAAGTAGATAGACGTAAATTATCTAAACTATTCATAGCCAACATAAAGTCATTAGCCACACCAACATTAGAAGTAGACAGGTCTTGGAAATCAACAGAACCAACCATTGGAACCCATCTTTCTCCTCTTAAGGCACTACCATAAACTGAGGCAGCCGCGGCTTTAACATTAGATTGTTCATCTTCATTATTTACCTTCATACCAGCAACACCAGTAGAAGCCATAAGCGCGGTTCTCATAAATGGAATACATTCACTTTCAACGTCAATTAGACATCTGTTTAAACCGCTTCTTGGAGTAATATTCTCTCCGATGCCCTTACAGTAGTCGTGCAATAGAACACAATCATTTTCCCAGTCAGACCATTTTAAATCTTCAGGCATCTTCATTTCGTAAAGCGGCTTTCTAATTAGTCCTTTAATCCAAGGTTTTTCTTTGCCGTTTTCGTCGAAGCTAGCAGTTCCATTAAAAGGAAGAGGTGTAATGCCCGTATATCTGCCATAGACATCAATAGTTCCATCAAGCGCGTAAGGTAAGAAATAGAATCGATCATTAGTTGGTAAATAGAAGAATGCGCCTTGACCCTTATAATAAAGAATACGTTCCATAATGTCACCATCTAAACCATCTGGCAAGTTATACCAAGTAAAGCGGTTTAAAGCATCTTGCTCATCAATAACGGTAAGTAAACGACCAATATTATCTTTTAAAGCGGAACCATCAATATCTCCAAGCTTAACTGGTAAACCTGTTTTAGGATTAATACCTGCTTGAACTAATAGAGATGGGTCAAATAGTTTTGCATTATTCTTTGCCATAATTATTGTTTACCTCCAGATCCATATTTTTGATGTAAATGCTCTTGAAATTCATCATAGGCTTTTTGCGCTCTTGCTACTGGTGACATTAATAAATATTCAGCGTCTGATTGTATATTTGCTTTTGCATTCTTTGCTTTATCTTGAAGAAATTCAGCTATATGTTTATCTGCTTCGGTCTCTTGATATTTAGTTGGTCTTCCCATTGTATAGCCTAGTTGCGCTTTTAAATACTCTCTACGCTCTTTATCAAGTCCTTTTTGATTAATACTATTGTAATAAGTATCAGACGCTTTTTGATAAGCAATTTGTTGTTTTGAACCTTGAGGAGCTTGAGACCAGTCTTCTCCTTCCCAATTATCTAGTTCTTCTTGATGCTTTTTTAATGCTTCTGTATTAGCTGCTGTTTGTAAACTTCCCGCGGTTCCTAATACACTCATTAGTGTTCCTGTAATATTAATTGGCATCTATAAACACCCCCGTCATTAATTCTTGTTTAATATCATTTACATAATGGTAATCTTCCATTAAATTTTCATTCATTCTAATTATTTGCGCCTTAACGAATGTTCTACCTTGAAAAGCAATATAATCTGCAATGCGGCCCATACTCATAACTGTCATACCATTAAATTCAAGATGTTTCTTAAAAATTTGTTTTTCAGTATTAGTGCAACTGTAATATTCTAAGAATGGAAATAGCTTATTATTACTATTGATTGCGCTTACTTTTGATAGAGTATAAGGTTGAGCTTTAATATTGTCTAACTGATATGAATGTTGATCGCGCATAAAATCCATTTGTTCTTTATGTAATTTATCTGCTTCTATTGTATTATATATAAGATCGATACCACCAGCAATAGCGCCGCCAATAGCACCACCAATAGCACCAACCTTTTTTACAATAGAACCACCAACAGCTCCTGCGCCTGCTCCAGAAATAATATTACCTATTCCACCAACGATATTACTTGTTATATTGTAGCCGTGTTGAACTTCCATATTTTCAATTTGACGTTGGAATGAAGCTTCAAAGTTTTTATTATTATACTGATATGTTTCCCAATTGTCATTAATACGATCAATAGAGAAATCACCGCTACAGATTAAACCTCTAGCATCATTAAAATCCTTACCATATAGACCACTGAAATGCGGCGCTACGTGAATATAAGGAGTATAAGGTTTATAAGTGCAGTCTACATCAAAATATCGAATAACTGTTTTATCTCCTTCATAGAATTTTGCTGGATTAAACTCAAAGCTTGAAGCCATATTAGGACTATTTAATCTTCACATTTCAGTTTCATTTGTAGTTTTTACATCATCAATAGTAATTTCATAAGGAATAGTAAAACTAAAGTTAGCTTTCTGCGCCACAATCATAGAAGTTACATAATTACCAGTATCCTTGACTGTAACAGAAATAGCTCTTACATTGTTCTTAGTATATATTTCACCCCCGGCCGCATCATACACTAGGTTGCGAATAGGGCAGTAGGGAACAATCTGTATATCATATAATAGATTAGCAACAGTTCCTAAAGCTTGCATAATTTTTAATCTGCTGTTTGCGGTTAATACGTTAGGTTCTGGGGTTCCATCAGCTTTGCGCACATTATATTTATCACTATAAGGCATACAAATAATACCATAAGGAGTTTCATCATTAGATAAGATTGCATCTGATAAATTGAATTGGAATGTAATTGTATCAGTAGCGCTACCTAACTTAATTAAATCAAGTTTATAAGTAGTTCCTCTAATTTCTAATTCTCCTGCGGCAAACTTTTGTTCTGGATAAACCTTATCTGGCGCTTTCAAGTCAGTGTTCCATTCACCAAATAGATTATTAATTATTCTATCCGCGGCAGAACCAACTTCAATAGAATTAACAAGCTTTTGATTAGTGGTTTCATTTAGCTTTACTTTGTATAGGTCTTTACCAACTTTTAATATTCTACCATCTTGCTCTCTCAGTTCTTCTATCTTTGAATGGAAGCGCAAATTAGGAATTAACTCACTAATGGTTTGAATATCATCTAAGCTTCCTTGTTTTATCCATTTATCAACCATTAAATCCTCAAGACCAGGTTTATTAGTATAACAAGTTGTTCCTTTTAGACGTCCTAGATGTTGGTCTCCAGTTTTATTGGAATTTAAGTATAAATAAATAGTATTTTCGATAGGTTCGACCCAACTATAAGTAATAACTGGACAACCTACCGCGCAAGTATCTTGGTCAGCGTATTCAGCTATACTATATTCAAAGAAAGGATAATCTTCTAGTCTAGCATATTCACTATCATAATATCCTTCAATATCTCCTGTAATAGGCTTTTGATTATCTTTGGCGGTGTCAGGAGAAATATAAGCTACAATCCAAGGGCATTGAGTTCCGTCCTTTAATAGGATTTCTTGCTTTTTAATTTGATTAAAACTAATACCTTCACTTTGATAAATTAGCGGGTTAGAAGGTTTAACATAGCCCTTTAAAATATAACTATCAGCGCTTAAAACATCTAAAATGCTATCAGCTACTGTATCTCTCTTTAAGGCCAAGCTATATTGACCAGCACGAGTTCTTGAACTTTCAATGACAAACCATCTTGACTCAATTTCATCACTTCCGACACTAGTGACAATTAAGTAGTCAGGAGTTCCCAACTCAGCATATTTAGCATTAATTAATACTTGTGTTGATACGCCGTCGTTGGGATTAAAGTTAATGTTCTGAACTACATCGCCGATTAAATAAGGTTCATACTCAGCTAGAGTAGATAGCTTTTTAACTACACGATTAGCATAATTATTATAATTTAATAAGTATAAATCTTTCATACTTAACTACCTCCTGAGGAAGAAGCCGACTACTTGCCAGCTTGCTTTACTGTAATCATTGGGAAATTCTTTAAATATTCGATTGTGTTGTGACCGAATGTTAAATAATGGTTTTCAGTTAATGATTTAGGATTGAAGAATGATGTTCCAACTTCAAATGCGCTCATATAAGGTGGTAACTTAGTCACTACTTTACAAATAACGTTTGGATCTTCCTTATAAGCGGTGCCTGCTGGAGCTGTATCACCAGTCTTAATTAAGTCACCAGGGAAGTAATGATTAGAACCAATTTCTTGTTCAACTAAAGAACGAACTGACTTATCATCACCTGCTGTAGTGCCGCTTTGAACTGTTCCAAAATAACGAGCTGGTAAAACATATTCATCGAACTTATCAATTAATCCTTCCTTATGAAATAGAGTCGGCATATCAAATTTCTTGATACGATTTAAGAACTTAGAATTCCAAATAACTTTGATTTCACTATAATCATATGAACGTAAGTTACCATAGTCATTAAAGTCACGACTAACATCTGTCATTTCAGTAATTAAGTTAGCAATACCTTCAGCTACTGATTGAGCTTCTTGACCTGCTACTAATGTTAAACCAATATTTTCAGTTGTTTTAGGAGAAACCGCGGTTCCAATGTAAGAGTTATATAATGTGCTGTCATATACTCTCTTAGTGTCACGAATCCAACCTAACATAACTGAGTTAAAGCTTGAGAATGCACCTTCGTCACCCCACGCTCTCTTACTTAAATAGTTATCAACTGTTAATGCGATTTGACGGAATTTATCAATTACAATTGCTTGCACTTCTGGAGCTTCTGGACGATGTAATGCTAATAAGTTTGCTGCTTCATCATCATTACCCCATTCAGCACTTTTTAATACATCTGTTGAATAGTAAAGTTTAGTATCACCATACATAGAGCCGTCTACTCTAGCAGCATCTACTAATTTTGCGTTTGTGCCTTTAATGTTATCTGCGAAAACTTGTTGTCCGATAATCATATTATATAGAGCACTAAAAATTTCATTTGATCTTAATTGACCTGTAAAATTTGCCATATTATTTATGACCTCCGTAATTTAAATTTAGCGTCTTTTTCTTGGTGCGCTATCAACCATAATTCTTTGAAGTTCTGTAGTGAAAATGTCTGAGTCTCCTTGAGCATATTCTACACAATCTTCTAAAGCTTTCGCAACTCTGTCGGCAGCTGCTATATCCTCATCAGTAGGAAGAATTTTTTGTCCATAAGGTAAAAATGGATCAGTTTCTCCTCTCTTGATAAGTTCTTGACGTAATTTTAAGGCCTTAGTAGCGTATTCTAAGTTTGTATTTTCCTCATTGAATAGACTGTTTCTTAGTTCGTCCAAATCAATGGTCTCTTCTTCACGCTCCGAACCCTTCTCACTCTCAGCAGTTCCATTAACAATAGATTCTAATAATTGCTTATTTTCTGCTAAGACCTTTTCATATTCGTCTCTATTTACACTGTTGGCTTTAAGTTTCTCTATTGCTTCTAAATAGTTCTTCTCTGTTCCATCAGGTGTAACCACTTCTTTTACTTCTTCTGTTTTATCTGGCATCTTCATCAACCTCCTGTTTCTTAATAGTCTTTTTCTTCATCTTGTTTCATAATGCCTTTAATGCGGCTGTAATACCTATGCAAACGCCTAGGAATGGTGTGCCCGGCCCCAGCCAAAAAAGCCAACACACAGATGCGAAACTAACCATCGAACTTCCTAATACATTGTTACCACAAGCAAATGCGATACCACCGATTACATAGGGCACCCAGACTTCACTGGACACCACTATGAATACTATTAAGAAAAGGACAGCTGTTCGCCAGTCTTTTATATTAACCCATAATCATTTTCAAGGGGCTAACGCTAAGTATTTAATCTTTTCTCATATCTTCTTTCACATCTTTTATCTCCTTCTCTAGGTCAACTATTTTAAATTGCATAAACATAATAACCATTGAAAAGAACACAGAAGTTACTAATCAAAGCAATAGAATTATTAAGTCTATTTTCATCTTATCACCTCTCCCATCTTACATTAATAGTATAGCTCAATTTTCATTTTTTGTCAAGATTGGATTGGCTCTCTATCTTATCTTGGAAGGAATAGAACGAAGGTCAACTTGCTGGCCTCGGCTCTATTACTAAAAAACAGAGCGCTTAAGGACCCTCTATAATAGTATAACGTAGTGTGATTACCTACTCAATGGCACGGACCTCTTCGGCTATACCCCGACATTCCACTGATTTTATACAACATATTATAGAATCTCTGCGTTCTGTTAAATACATTTTTATTACTACTTGCGCGGTTTTAACAATTCAAGTTCTTTCTTAAATTCTTTTGCCGTTATTAAATTCTTAAATAGAAACACTCTTGTATCATACATCTGCAATACCATATCTCTAGCTTGAGTATTGAATACCTCATCTATATACGGGCGCATTGATACGATAACATTTAGTTTCTCTTTATTATATGGAGCAATAACATTATCATTCCATACGGTAAACCATTGACTTTTATCTTTTGTAAACTTAATGATATAGGATGGCTTACGTAAACGTCCTGTGAAAATTAATGTCTTATCTATTTCTACCTCATTTGTAAAGGTTGAAGCAGTAGGCATTAAAATATCAGCTATTGTTCCTTGTCTTCTTTGTTTATATTTTTCACTTGGTTCAATGTAATCAATTACACAGCGCTTCTTCTTTAATGTATAGCGACCAAATTCTTCTGGAATAAAGTTGAAAGCGCATAATAGGTCAGCTGCTTCTTCTAATGTGTTACCAACCAATAAAACACGAATGCGCTTTTTAGTAGAACGAACCAAGTTTTCTAACTGATTTGTAAAAGCATATAATATATCAAAGGTGCGCTTCTCATTCTTCTCAGGCTGGAACTCATCAAGACAGATGTTATAATACATATTAGGGTCATCTAAGAAGTCTTTATCGAAGTAACCATTACCCTTAGCATTATAGAAGGTTGAAAGCGCCAACACACGGCCCATAAGCTCTCTACTTACTTCTTCTCTTTTAATAGAGGTAGAACCATCTCTATGCTTAATTTCGCGCTCTTCATACTTAACCTCATAAACGTTATTTCCCTTTGTCTTAATTTCAAGGTTATATTTGCGCTTTAAATCAGGGTCAATTAACTTCTCAGCGTTGTTTTCTAATAGCTTTGCTGCTTGTGTTTCTGTAAGACGAAGCCAGTAGAAGGGTCTCTTATATTTTCTCCATTGCTGCACGAAGAAGTTTGTAACCGCGTATGACTTTCCAGCTTCACGGCCACCTAATAAAAAGTAGAACATAGCCCAATCGTATCCTAAAATGGAACGTAAGCTATACCACTCTCTATTTAGTTTTTCTTTTTTTCTTGCTTTTGTAATATTTTTTTTATAACTTAGATTAGGATTGACCATTATACCACCTCGATTATATAGGCAGCAGATTGTCCAAGTTTAGCGTTTCCTGAGATACCATAAACCGCATTAATACGAACAGTTCCGTGAGGTCCGCTATATTGGAATATATTATCATTTAAGTATGTTGCACTTGCATTTTCCATAGCACAACCAAGTATTTCTTCTACTTGTCTTACTTCATCTGGTGCATAACGACGCATACCAATTATATTGTTTTTGGCATACCTATCTTCAGAAGAAATAAAGAAACCACTATTAGCAAATGCTTGAAATTGTCTTTTAACGCTGCGCTTTCTTAGTTGAGATTCTTGTAATATTTCAAACTGGAATTGTTCTTTTAATTCTTCATAAGTCATTACATTATAACCTTCTCAATTATCTTGAAACTTTTTCATTGCGGCTTCAATTTTACTTTTTGGCATCTGTTGTTTTCATAATCTGTTAAATATCTCTTCATCTCTACGAGCGGTATTAATTTTCTTTTCTCGAACAGGTTGCGCTTTAATTTCAAAGTTCTTACCAGCCTTAGTCTCTCTAAAGCTTTTTGCTACTGGTCTTCTTTTACTCATATATCTCATCCTCGTGTTGTTTTGCTATTTTTAATTCTTGCTCTAACTCTTCTTCCCAAGCCTTGCCTTGAGCAATAGCTTTTTCATTCTTAGTTAAAGCGCGATTCTTATGTTTTCTAGTTCATTCATTCATTTCCTCTTCAGTATATTGCCAACCAGGATTGTTAGCTATATCATAATGATGAACTAATAATACATATTCTCTACGTTTCATACGTGCGTTCATATCAAT
>RCNI01001626.1_pt1 | contig 12287 bp, 9 predicted proteins | sample 2041151 | NCBI WGS metagenome assembly RCNI01 (sample SAMN09708214, study PRJNA481090) | feces metagenome | isolation source: feces | place: Antarctica: Albino Rookery
TTAGAATTAAGAATTAAAGAATATCTACTAAAAATCCCTTGGATAATCTTGATTATCTCGTTTATTATGATTAAGGTTGAATCTATCATGATATTGTTTTAAAAAGTAGAAATTAGTTAATTAAACAAAAAGATAGTATGTCTAAATGAATTAAGTAACTCAAGCTTATCTAAAGATGATAACTAAGATTGTAATAAACCATGTAAAAATAAATTATTTATCTAATCTAAAATAAAAGGAATAACATGGAAACCGAAAAATTAGCTCCTGGAGTTCCACTTGAAAATAATTCCCCAATCAATATTAACAATGCAGCTTTGAGTAGTAATGATCAAACATGTTTATCATCAGCTTATTCATTCGCTAAGAAAACAGGCATTTTGAGTATCATAGTTACTATTCTTTGTGTTATTTTAATTATTCTAACTATTGTGTTAGTTCCAATAATAATTAATGATACACAAAACAATAATTCATTTCCAACTGGAACGTTTAGCATCACGATTTCATTGTATGTTGTTGCGATTGTTGCTTCAGTTATCAAACTTGTTCAACTAGGTTTTGGAATTGCAGCAGGGGTAAAACTCTTTGGAATTAACAATCATGAGGTCGAACAACGATATACGACATTAGCAATATTAATGATTGTTTTTACAATAATCATTTCAATCGGTGCAATCGTTGTCTCGTTTATGATCACTAAAAAAATTAGAAGTGATTATCCAAATCTTATAGAATAAGATAGTGCTCAAACGTGGAAACAACATATAGAGTTGTCTTCCACGTTTAAAAATTTATTGAAACAAAAAATGATTTCTTCAGCTCACTAAATTCTTTAAAACTTATTTAAATCAAATATTTCAAGTGAGGATTAAAATGGAAAATATTGAAATAGAAAATTCTAGTCAAGATATCCTTGATAATGAAAATGAAACTGCGTATTTTGATGGAAAATTAGTCTTAAGTCGCAATGATCAAGATTGTATTGCAAAAGCTCATCGAAACGTGAAACGAACCACTAATGCTGCTATATTTGCTTTAGCGTTTTTAGGTGGGTTAATTTTCTTATTATGTTATTGTAATTACCATGTCAAACATGAACCCAATTATCTATCAAAGCAAAAACTTAAATTAGCCTATATTATCTTGTTTTGAGTATTTTTAGGTCTTTTTGCATTATCCAAAGGTTTTGAATTAGCTTATGGAATTTTAGCAGGAATGCAGTTGTGCAAAATCAACGAATCAATTGTTAAAAAAGAGTATCGACCTTACGCAATTATGAGTATCATATTTTCTATTTTTCCTAGTGTTGGAACCTTCTTTAACTTTTGATTTATGAGTAAAAGAATTGATAACGATGATTATTTAGTCAGAAATTAAAACCCTTCTTGTCAAACTAAACAATCATATATTTATAATGGAAAGGAATAAAGCAAGAATAAAATGGAAGCTAATCATCTCTATCCACATTGTAGCGAAAATTCTTTGCAACCACAAAAGCAATCTGATAGTGAACAAAAAATAAGCAAACGCGATCGTTGTTATCTTGATGAAGGATATAAAAATTCACTTAGTTCATTAATTTGTTCTATCTTAGAAATATTTACCTTGATTGGTCTTGGTACTCTTGCTTATCTATTACCAATTCAAGAAGATACACAAACCGTTGGATCGGTTTATATTATTTGTTTATGTGCGCTTTTAACTATTGCATGTATTTTAGACGTCTTAATAATTGTTTTTGGGATTATTTCAGGTGCAAAGTTACTTTCAATTATTAATGACGAAATAAGATCTAGATATACTGCAGTCGCGATTATTTGTATTATTTTAGCAATTATCTTGCAAGAATTAGTTTTTATTACTAATATCATCATCATGGCTAAAGTCCGTCATCACAATGCTGACGCACTCTAAAATTTAAATCCATTCCGAATCAAATAGAGAATTAAAAAGAAAATTTTCGGGCTGGATTTAAATTTTTTTGTGCTTAAAAATATTAATTTGCTATAATTTACTAGTTATTAAACTTAAATAGGAGTCCATAAATGGAAAATAAGGCAACTAAAAAAGTTGAAGCACCAGTTGAAAAAACTGATGTTAAAAGCAGTGCTTTAGATAATAAAGCATTAACTCCTGCTGAAGCAGTTCAGAAAAAAGCCGATGCAAATTCAACTTTAAAAAAATTACGTCCACTTGTTAGTGCAGCTAAATTAATTGAAGCTGGTGCACACATTGGTTTAAGACCAAGTGCATGAAACCCAAAAATGAAACCATACATTTATTTAAAACGTCCAATGAACCACGTCATTGAAGTTTTAAAAATGTTAACAGCAATTAACCGTGCATTCTCATTCATTCAAGACATTACTAAAGAAGGTGGACGTCTTTTAATCGTTGGTACCACAGGGACAGCATTAAAAGAATTAATTAAAGAACAAGCAAAACGTGGTGGATGTTACTACATTACCCAACGTTGATTAGGTGGTACTTTAACCAACTTCCGTGTTATTTCAAAATCAATTAAGAAATTAAACGACAACATTCTTTTAGAAAAAACTGGTGAAATTGAAAAATACACCAAGAAAGAACAAGTTGCAATTCTTAAAGAAACTGAAAAACTTAACAAATTCTACGGTGGAATTCGTTCCATGAAAAAACTTCCAAACGCTTTAATCGTTACTGACCCAGTTCATGACAAAAACGCAGTTATGGAAGCTAAGAAATTAGGAATTCCAGTTATCGCATTTGCAAACACCAACGCAGACCCATCAGTTATTGACTATGTCATTCCAATGAACAACGCATCCATTCGTTCCATGACATTAGTCTTAAGTACTTTAATTGACGCAATTGCTGAATTAAAGAACGAACCAATGTTAGTTGTTGGTAAAGAAGATAAAGACATCATCTTACCAGAACCAATTAAGAGAAACAGTAATTACATCAAATCATCACGTGGACAACGTTCATCAGAACCAGTTGTACAAGCTAGTGAAACTGAAAACAAATAATTCATAAGTTGAACACCACACCCTAAAAGCGTGGTGTTCTTTTGTTATTTCTACACATGAAGCAAGACAAGGAGCATTGAATGCCAAAGATTTTAGATGAATTAACTTGAAGAGGTCTTTTAAATAACATTACCAATGAAGAGAAACTAGTCAAAGCAATTGCTGATAAGAAAGCAGCCTATGTTGGATTTGATCCAAGTGCTAAGAGCTTACACTTAGGGAACTATGTCATGATCATGCTGTTACGAAGACTCAGTGAGGCAGGAATTAAAACCTACGCCCTAGTTGGGGGTGCCACAGGAATGATTGGTGATCCCAGTGGAAAGAGTAGTGAACGGAACCTGTTAGATAGTCAAACCGTCATTGCGAATAAACATGCCATTATGGAACAATTAAAGAAGTATGGTCGGGTTGAAGTTTTAGACAACCTTGATAACTTCAAAGACATGTCCTTCTTAGACTTTTTAAGAGATGTAGGAAAATTAATCAACATTAATTACATGTTAGAAAAAGATAGCATTAAAACCCGTTTAGTGAACGGACTATCCTATACCGAATTTTCCTATACCTTGCTCCAAGCATATGATTTTTTAACCTATTATCACAAATATAATATTGGTATCCAAGCTGGTGGAGCAGACCAATGAGGAAACATTACAACAGGGTTAGAAATGATTCGGAAACACTATGGTGAAGATGCAAGTGCGGTCGGATTAACCATTAACTTATTAACCAATAAGGAAGGGAAGAAATTCGGAAAATCTGAAAAGGGTGCCATCTTCTTAGATCCAAGTTTAACTAGTCCTTACGAAATGTATCAATTTTTAGTAACCCAACCTGACTCTGAAGTCATTAAGTTATTAAAAGCATTAACCATGTTAACTCAAGATGAAATTGCAGCAATTGAAAAAGAAATGCAAGACCAACCTTGATTACGGAGTGCTCAAAAGAAATTAGCTGAACAAGTTGTTTTAGATATTCACGGTCAAACTGAACTTGACAATGCCATTCGGATTTCGCAAGCATTGTTCTCGGGTAAATTAGATAGTTTAAGTCTTGATGAATTACGGATTGCAACCAAGAACTTACCATCCATTGAATTAGCCAAAAACACAAGTTATAGTTTAGTCGATGTCTTAGTTAAAGGTGAAGTCGCTTCTTCTAATCGAAACGCACGGGAACTCATTAGTGGGGGAGCAGTGTCAGTTAATAATCTCAAGACTGATGATGTGGAAACGAAACTAAGTAGTGAGACTGCTTATGACCAAGCTTTTAGTATTATCAAAAAAGGCAAGCATACTTATTTAATTTGTACATTTAAATAAGAGGAAGGACCCAATATGGGAAAAGTTAAAAATTTCTTTACCAATATGTTTAAGGAATACATGTTGGTATTCGGGAAGATTAATACAGAAAAAACTTCAATTAAAGAAGGGGTTTCATGCTTATTAACCCGATATAGTGATTTTGTCAAAGATAACAAAGAATTTAACCCAAAGAATGACTACTTTTCATATATCTATAATGAAAAGTTAAAAAGTAGTATTAGTGAACACAAACCCTTAAAGATTACTGGTTTCCGTCAAGACTTGTTACCAAGAATGATTTTATTAACCATCGAATTATTGAGTTATGGAATCGAAACCTTTATTACCAAAACCACTTCCAAGAAGATTATTTTCAACCCAGTTGACTATACTGATGCTGATTTAGCTAAGGTCAAAAATAACATCTTAGATACCATTGGTAAAGATGACAAAGCTTATTTAGAAAAAGTTGCTAAGAAACAAGTTAAACAACAAATTAAAGAAGAAAACAAAAAAGCTAAAGAAGCTGCAATGCTTGATATTAAGGTTGCTCCAACACCAGTTCCAACCCCAACTCCTGTTGCTCCAACTCCAGCTGTTAAAGAAACCCCAGTTGCTCAAAAACCAGTGATGAAAGCCCCAGTTGAAGATATCATTGATACTGACATGTTAAATCAATCTGAACCAACAGACCAATACGAAGACTTTGATGATGTCATGGATACTCCAAGCCTTGATCGCGAAGAATTCGAACCAGATCAAAACGACGACTATGGTTATGAAGATACCGAAGTTGATGACCAAGACAACGAACCTGAAGACAGCACTACGAGTGATAGTGATGAAGACTATGACCAATCCTTCATGGATGACTTTGAAAGTCAATTCGCTGATGACCATGACCAAGACATGGATAGTGATGAAACTAGTCATGACCAAGAACCTGACCAAGGTGAAAGCGATGACGATCAAGAACAAAGTGAAGAATTAGATTTAAAAGCTCCAAACTTTGACTTTGGTAATAGTACTATTCAACCAATTGAAAACAAATACGATAACACAAACAACCGCAAATAAGAGTTAAAAATAGGTCTTTTTAGGACCTATTTTTTAAATATTCAAAAATTTTGACCTTAAAAAAGTTTGTTTCTTAAAATCGTGTATAATAAATATTGAGCTTTATTGAGAAATATATATGTTATTGTTGAATAACAGGACGTAATGGAGATGTACGTTCCAATAAATAATCCATTTGTTTTAAGCTCCTTATATTACGTTATAGTTTGGAATGGGGAAACTGAACTATAGTCATAACACGTGATATCTGCAATTTATGTTTTTTATAAAAACAGACTATTTTTTCGTTTTATTTAATCTTAATATTTTTAACAATTTATTTTATAAAATCTAGTATTGACCCTCAGTTAATATTAGCTAATATAGCTTAATGTTTGTTAAGTTGTATTACTTTTTACATATTAAAAGGATATGGATTTCGCACCATATCCTTTTCCATGTCCTTATGAACAAACTAACTAATTTTACCCCCAAAAAGTTAAAATTAATTTTTTGGAAATTAAAAAAAGAAAAACTAGGAATATAATTTAAGGGTTAAGATTAGGAACATTTATGAAAGATATTAACGAAAACAAACAATTATTCACTCAAAATGCTCACGATAATTATGATCAATGATTAAAACCTTGATTAGCCACTGCTCGTTCAGAAGGTAATAAATATATCGATGAGTTCCTCGACAATGCAGACGAAATCAATAAGTTCAACAATCACCATGAACAAATCATGCATGATTATGAAGAAATTGATAATGCATATAAAACTAATAAGATTAAACAAAAGAAAGCAGCGAATATTACGATTATCGTATTCTCTTGTTTAATTGTTGGTTTATTCTTTTTAGGCATTTTAGTTAAAAACAAAAAGGTCATTAAAGAATTCGAAACCATGAAAGATGCTAAATTAGCTCACATTCAAGAAGAAAACAATGCGAAGAATGAAGCAATGACTAACATCTTCCAAAACTTATCACGTCTTAACATCTTAAACCGTTTCTTAGATAAGACCGGTTTATACGCCGTTGACAACATCTTTGGTTCAAACATTGAATCATATGTACGAACCCTTGGTGAAAACGTTATCGGTTTAAAAAACTTCGGAGTTTTAAAAGCTGGTTCCCAAAACGTTTATGTCTCAAACTTCTGTCATGAATATTGAAAGAACGTGACGACCTCAGGGTCAGTATCTGTCCCATATACGGTCGTTGTTCATGATAGTGATGGTGGTTCCCACACCGTCACTCGTTATGAAACTGTCGTCGCATATCACTATGAACCAACCCCATTCCGTTCCCACCATACCTTATTTAGTCTTGGGTTACGTCCAGAATTAGCTGGAGAACCAATTGATTGAACCTTAAATTGTTTACCACCAAGTAAGAATGAAGATAAGGTTGACTACTTAAAGAAGAAAAAAATTAGCAAGAACAAAAAAGATGCTATTGAAAGTAACGTCACTTTTGAAGACCCAGTCTTTAATAACACCTTTGATGTTGAAATTACAAATGCTGATGGTTCTATCGCTCAACAACAAGCAATTTTAAGTTGATTTACTAATGCAACTCAATCCAAGTTTGTCGAAATGCGTAAAGACTTTATTCAACAAGATTTATTTAGTTTCATTGACCAAGACGTGTTCAAAGCAGGTAACTGTTTAAACGTGCATGCAAACCACAACTTAGACATGATGTGATTTAACAATACTTCAATTTTAGATATGTTAAATTATGATCCAAAAGCATCATTAAAAGATAACGTTCAAATTGTGGCAACCCAAGGAATGTATGCTGCATCCATTGCCATGATTAACACCTGTGAATTCTTAAACTTCTCGAAAGCAAATAGCTTATTAACCGTTAACCCAATTAGTTATGATTACTCCTTAATGAACCCAGGGGATGCAAACAACGATAATAAGACCATTGACCCAGAAAACATCTTAGTTGCTGGTAATAATTGTGGGGCATTTGTCTTTAAAGATAATTGAAAATCCATTAACAACTTTGTGACAGCTGCTCACGTTGCATCCAAGAATGTTTCGGGATCAGGAATTGTCATTGATAACTACTACACCACTCGTGAAATTGACCATGTTCAAACTTATGCAAGTCAAGCTCACCGTTATGTCGATGTTCCAGTTCCATATGAACAATTCCATGCTGATGGCTATAGTATTATGGGATTTGGATTAAACAAATTACCAGGGTTTGATTTAGATGGATTTAAGAAGTATCTTGATAATGAAGTCTTTAGTCCTGAAACTCCAATCCTTTATAATGTCAGACCAAACCAAGTTTATTTCTACATGTTACAAGATGACTTTGAAAAATTTGAATGTTCAATTGAATCCATTGTCAATCGGATTGAAGCTGACTACTTTACCAACCAAAATATTTAATGATAAATATTAAGAAAGATAACATATGCTTTTAAATACTGAAAACGATTCCAAGAATCCGAATGGATTCCGTCCTAACGTTCAAAACCAAGCTGTTTATAGTAGCGATACCATTAGTAAAGGAGCGGTGGCTGGTTATTGAACCTTATTCGTCCTTGCATGACTTTGTGCTTTAATTCCAGGGATTGTCGCATTAGTCATCCGAATTAAGACCAGAAACAGAATTAATGCTGCTCAAATGGATATTAACAATGCAGCAAGTAACATTGATGTTCAATTAGCAAAACGAGCTGACTTATTAGTCCAATTACAAAACGAAGCAGTGGCATACTTACGTCACGAAGGCATTACTTTCAAAAACGTCGCTCAATTAAGAAGCGGTAATAGCTTACAAGGAACTGCTCAAGAAAAACAAGAAGTGGTTAACGATATGGCTCGAAACGTTGACATTGCTTTTGAAAACTATCCTAACTTAAGAGGGGTTGAAGTCATCGGTAACTTAATGAGTCAAAGTAGTTTGTTAGCAATGGAAATTGCGGCAGCTCAACGAGTTTATAATAACCGTGCAACCCAATTTAACTCCGAAATCGTCACCTGACCAACCAATGTTATTATTAAGAGTTTAGGAGTTCACAGCTTCCCATTATTTGAAGCAAGTGAACAACAAAAACAAACTCCAACCATGAGTGGAATTACTAACATTGAATATTAATGCTTAACTTTTAATCCCCATCAAAGTTGTGATCCTAAAAGGGTCCAACTTTGATTTTTTGTTGCTTTGTAATAAAATATATACAATATTTAAAACCTATGTGACCATTCAGTTGAACTAATTACATCTTTGCAACCGTCAACGATTGAATCTTTCATATCATGTCAAGCGTCTGTGCCTTGACTGTTTTTTTCACGTTGTACACGGGGTTAGTCGGAGCAATTATTAGTTATGTTTATTTTAAGAAACATAAAGACTCCTTGAATGGATATATGAATGCGATCAAGCATTCACCCATGGTCACTCAGTTAATGATTAAGTTCTGAGTTGATCTTCACTATAGTATTAAATACAACGTTAATTTAATTTTGTATACTAAGAAAAGTAACCGTCAAGCAGACAATAACGAAGCGTTAGAAAACTTGTTAGATGACCAAATTGTGTTAGACGAACACCAAGTCTTGTTTGAAGCAACGACCTTATTTTTCTTAACCTCAACCAAAAACTTTTTCCGCTTTAGATAAGCTTGAATTTTTAAAAAACCAGTTATGTAAACCACTGGTTAATTTTGTGTTAAACTTCTGAACCTTTTTTAAACCAAACTTTATTTAATATTCAATACTTATCAACTTAGGAAAAAGATTAATATGACTAAAAAAAATACCAAGAAATGATTGTCCATTGTGGGTGCAACTGTCTTAACTGCAACCACCGTGGGAAGTCTTGCTGTTACTTTAAGCTCATGTACTGCAAGCGATATTATGTTACCTTCCCCAACTCCAGCACCAGGAATCTCAGACTCCCCAACGACTAACCCTGGTTCCAGTCCGATTGTGAAACCAACCTTACCTGACAACGGTTTGGTCCCAATGTCAAAATTAATGTTTAGTGACACTAACAATGACTACAAACAATTAAAGGCTTTTAAAGCTCCAAACCAAGTCACCCTTGACAACTTTATTGCTCAAAAATCCAATGCTCAAACTCCCGTTTTAGTTACCAAAGACTTTGCAACTTCTAATGCACAATACCAAGACATCTTAACTCGTTTCCAACAAGATGCTACATTACTTCCAAGTATCATTAATGGAATGACCAGTACTTATGTCAAAAAGATTGCAACTGCAAACAAAATTAATAGTGCTGATGTCATGGTCAACTTAATTAGTACTCCTGACCAAAAGCAATATAAAGTCGCAGTTCAATTTAGTAACAATACTGATGCAACCTTTGATAAAGAAGGTTTAAAACTCAAACCTCATGAATACTATGCTTTCCAAGTTTTATTTGATTATTCCAATGCATCCTTTAGTTTAAATGCTGATAACCAATTAGTGTTAAACAATGTCAGTATGGTTTCTAAGAACGATGTCAATGGGATGGCAGGTAAGTTTAGTAGTGTTAGTAGCATCTATCCGATTAACAATAATCCCAACTTATTAAACGTTCAATTAAAGAATATTAGTGATACTAAGAGTCCAACAAAATTAGCCAGCCAATGATTCCAAACTAACTTCCAAACTCCTGACCAAGATCAAACCATCTTAACTGGTATCCAACAATATATTAATAGTCAATATACCCTTTATAGTAATGTCTTTGATGCAGCTCAAACCATTGGAACCTTAATTGCTAACAATGTTACTATTAAAGACTTCTTAAATGGAATTGGAGCTCCATTAGCTGACATCTTAGCTCAATACCAAGTGACAGCTCCATTTGCAGAATTAGTCTCAGTGATGTTCAGTCCCGAAGGAAACTTCAAAAACATCCAATCAGCAATGGGTGAATTAATGGATAGTCAAGCTGTGGATAGTACGGTCGGAACCATCTTACAAGGAGCATTAGCAGTGTTAGGACAAGGGATGGGAGACCAAACCTTAGTTGACTACATCTTAAGTATTCCTTATGATGAAGTTCACCAATTATTAAACGATTTGGTCCAACAATTAGGTGCTCAATTACCAGCAAATATTAAGACCATTATTAACATCGTTGATACCTACTGTGGGTTAGTCAACCAAGTCGCAGTCAATGCTGGTATGAGTATTGGAGAACTTGGCATTTTACAACCATTAACTGATGAAAGTATTAAAGCTCAAGTACCAAACTTCTTAGACCAAATTAAACCAATTATTCCAGCTCGTTTTGGACAATTAATTGACTTAATTAAATTAGTCTGAAATCAAATGAGTCCAAACTGAACCTTAGTTAACTTACAAGGAATCATTCTCAATATTTTAAACCCAACCTACCAAGGTCAAGCAACCACTTTGAACCAATTAGTGAAGACGGGAATTGACTTTATTTATAACCCAGGAAATATTACTCGCAACCCAGACCAAAGTACCTTTAATTTAAATCAAGAAGTTCAAATCCAATTTAAAGACAATGTTAACTTTGATTTGAGTCCATTGAAAAATATCTTTAGTGGAGTGAAATTATTACCAATCTTAAAATATCTACAAGTTGATTTACATGGTTTTGATTTTGCAGTTAAAAGTATTACGATTGGAAAATTAATTCCAAAGCAATTTGTAGTTATGAAAGGGGAAGGAATTAACGTTGTCTTTAATGATGACCATGCAATGTTAACCCCAACTGCAACGGGCTACAACATTATTGCAGACCAATATGTTGTGGTAAACTTTAAGAACAGTTTTAAAGCATTTGAAAAAGGAGTTACTGGTAACTTCCCAATAATTATTGCTTTCATTGCTGATATTATAGTTACTCCATATATTAGTTCCTTAACCGACTACTACATGGGATACCCATTTGGAATTGATTCTCCAATCTATGTTGAAGATGCTAACTTAGCTTTAAACTTAGACAATGTTTATGATGGTTCAAATAGCTTTGTAGTTAACCAAGACTTAGTTGATCAATTACAAACCACCGTGATTCCAAGTTATATTGCAAACCACATTCAAAGCTTAACGAATAAACAAGACATGAAGATTCTTCCTGATGCAACTTTAACCCAATCCATTAAAGAAGCCTTAGGATTAACTAACTTCAATGATGACCAAATCCACATGGAAATTAATCTTACTCCTGCATTCTCCAAAGATGCAAGTAACAAGGTTGCTCCTGCAATTAGTAAAGCATGAGTCTCTGTCTATTTTGACCAACCACTTTTAAATACCACCATGGTTAATAATAGTCCATTAAATACATGAACCACCCACTATGGTTTCAACCACTTAAATATTGCAAATATTAACAATCCAGTTAAATAAGCATTAGCATGCAAAAAGACGGCACCTCTCTAAATGGCATAATTTAGGGAGGTTTTTAAATGTTGAATTTAAAATATATTTATGAATTGCAAAAACAATTTTTACGATGACAGTTATCCTTGCGACATGAAATAATGTTGAAAGAAAATAGAAGGTTGTATCCTATGCAAATTACAAGTGAAACTAAGATGATGATCTTACAAGAAGCTTTGAAAACCAATTTGAATCTAAGTGATTTTCCTCATATTCTAGAATTCGTAGAGATGTTGAGAAAAGCTATTGAAACAACTGCCCAAGATTACATCAATAAGGAACAAAAAGAATTTGAGAGAGAACACAAGGAGCATGGAGAGAAAAGAATATATAAACACAAACGAAAAACCATACTGGGAACTATTGAATTAAAAGTTGCTGTCTACCGAAATGCAGAATTCAAATCAAAGATTATCGCAACTAAAGCCCGAAACTTTTGTCTCGAAACCTATAGCTTGTTAATGCTCCTCTATACTGGAAAGATGTCCTATGATCACATCTTGCA
>RCNI01001546.1_pt1 | contig 12256 bp, 7 predicted proteins | sample 2041151 | NCBI WGS metagenome assembly RCNI01 (sample SAMN09708214, study PRJNA481090) | feces metagenome | isolation source: feces | place: Antarctica: Albino Rookery
CCAGGCGCGGCACTCGTCCTTACCGTAGGTCAGGAAGGAGATCAGGCCCAGCAGCTCATAGCTGCACTGGATCAAGCGGTCCAGACCAGACTTCTCAATGCCCAGATCCTCCAGGAACATGGCCCGGTCATCCTCATCCAGCTCGGCAATGTCCTGCTCCAGCTTGGCGCAGATGGGCAGCACCTGTGCGCCCTCTTTCTCGGCCAGCTCCGCCACCAGATGGAAATAGGGGTTGCTGCTCTGATCGGCAAAGCCCTCCTCGTCCATGTTGGCGGCATAAATGATGGGCTTCAGGCTCAGCAGATCTGCCGTGGCGATCAGTTCCATCTCCTCCTCCGTACCTTCGAAAGTACGGGCAGACTTACCGGCGTTCAGATGCTCTGCCAGCTTGGCAAAGGTCTCTGCCTCGCGGAGGAACTTCTTGTCGCCCTTGGCAGCCTTGGTGGCCTTTTCCACACGGCGGTTGACCATCTCCAGGTCAGCCATCACCAGTTCCAGATCGATGGTCTCGATATCGCCCAGCGGGTCCACGGGTACATTGGTGCCAGCATCGGCCACCACGTGCATGATGTTTTCATCATCGAAGCAACGCACCACATGAACGATGGCGTCGGTGCGGCGGATGTTCTCCAAAAACTTGTTGCCCAGACCTGCACCCTGGCTGGCGCCCTTCACCAGACCGGCAATGTCCACGAATTCGATGACAGCCGGAGTCTTTTTGTCGGGCTCATACATCTCTGCCAGCTTGTCCAACCGCTCGTCAGGCACAGCCACCACGCCCACATTAGGCTCAATGGTGCAGAAGGGATAGTTGGCGCTCTCTGCACCGGCGTTGGTAATTGCATTAAACAGGGTCGATTTGCCCACGTTGGGCAGACCCACGATACCTAATTTCATAAAGGATATCCTCCTCACTATATTCTAAAAATGTATTGTACCATCCTGTCGCAGAAAGTGCAAGATATCACTCGAAATTTCCCCTTTTCTGAGATAGCTGTCTTTCTGCCGGACAGTCTCCCTTTTTGTTGCCACATTTCTGAAAACATGATATAGTAGTTTCAATTAAGCAAACCAAGGAGTTTCCACTATGAATGCAAAAGATTGTATCCTGCAGCGCCGCAGTGTTCGCCGCTTCCTTGACAAGCCCGTGGCGCGCGAGACGATTCGTGACATCGTCGATCTGGCCCGCTTTGCCCCCAGCTGGAAGAATACACAGATCGTCCATTACAACTTCGTAGATGATGCGGCACTGAAAAACCACATCGCCCAGAACTGTGTTCGCGGCTATGCCTTCAATACTAAAAATCTGGAGCGTGCCGCCGCTGTGATGGTCCTCAGCTTTGAAACCGGTCACTCCGGCCGCAACAACGATGGTTCTCTGCAGAGCGAAGATGCCGAAAAGTGGGAGATGTTTGATGCCGGTGTGGCTGCACAGACCTTCTGCCTGGCTGCCCGCATCCACGAGGTAGGTACCTGCATTATCGGCGTCATCGACGAGGAGGCCATCCACGATCTCCTGCACCTGCCGGAGAACCAGAAAGTCGGCTGTCTCATTGCCATGGGCTATCCCGAAGAGTGGAAAAACGCCCCCCAGCGCCGGGAAGTCGACGATATTCTCAGCTTTTGCTAAACTTTCGATAAGGAACTTTTGCCATGCAGAATTCACAAGACCACAACGCCAACCAGCTCGGTCCCCAGGATGGTGTGGTGTTCTTCTCTCCAGAGATGCTCCAAGCAGCGGAACGCCAGCGTCGCCGCAAACAGGAGCTTCTCTCTGACTGTGCCGAAGCCGCCAAAAACGGTGACATCCAGGCACAGGTCCAGATGGGGATGAACTTCCTGTACGGTCTCAACGGTGCCAAAGAAAATCCAGACAGAGCGTTTGCCTGGTTCCGTCAGATACCGTCGGATGACCCGGTAGGCCAATACTGGCTGGCCGTATGTTACTGTGCTGGTACCGGGACAGAACAAGATTTCCACAAGGCGGTGGAATTGTTCTCCCAGTCCGCCGAACAGGGCTACGCCCCTGCCCAGTGCGATCTGGGCATTCTCTACGAAAACGGCATTGATGTGGAGCGTTCCATGGAGCGCGCCATTGAGCTCTATACCCAATCCGCCGAGCAGGGCTATGCCCTCGCCCAGTGCAACCTTGGGGCACTTTACTATTTTGGCAGTGGTGTTCCCCAGAACTACGACACAGCCGCCGCCTATTTTGCCCAAGCCGCTGAACAGCAGCTGCCACGGGCTCAACACTTGCTGGGTGTTTGCTACGAATTCGGTCACGGCGTGGAACAGGACCCTCAAAAATCCGCCGCACTGTACGCTGAATCCGGACGGCAGGACTATCCAGACGGTCTGTGTGCGCTGGGTGTTCTGCACCATCTGGGCAAGGGTGTGCCACAGGACGACAAAAAAGCAGTCGAACTCTTCCAGCAGGCCGCCGAACAGGGTCTGTCCCGAGCCTGGTACTATCTGGGCCGCTGCTATGACAGCGGTTTTGGTGTCACGGAAGATGCTTCCGAAGCCGCCCGCTGCTATCAGGCAGCCACCCCCGGTTCCCCTGCCGCTACTTATCAGCTGGGCCTTTGCTATGCCTACGGCAACGGTGTGGCAAAAGATCTTCCCCGAGCTGTCAAGCTCTTTTCCCGAGCCGCAGAGGCAGGGCACACAGGTGCTCTGACCCGGCTGGCTTTGTGCTATGAAGCGGGCATTGGTGTGGACCAGGATCTCCCCCGGGCTGTGGAGCTTTACCAGCAGGCCAGTGCACAGGGGGATGCCGGTGCCATGTGTAATCTGGGTGTTCTCTACCGTGCCGGCCACGGTGTGGAGCAAAGTGACGAGGCCGCCGTGGATCTCTTCCGGCAGGCCGCCGAGCAGGACTGGCCCCGGGCGCTCTTTCTTCTGGGCCTGTCCTATGAAGCTGGCCGGGGCTGCCCGCAGGATAACGAAGCCGCTGTCGAGTTCTATCGCCGTGCTGCCGCTCTGGATTATCCTGACGGCATCTGTGCTCTGGGCGTGATGTACCATCTGGGCCGGGGCGTGGATGCGGATGAAGCCGAAGCTTTCCGCCTCTTCCAACAGGCCGCCGATCTGGAACTGCCGCGAGCCTACTATTTTCTGGGCTGCTGCTACGATCACGGAATGGGTGTTGCAGCCAGCAAATCGGATGCCTTCCACTGGTATGAAAAGGCTGCCAAGGAGGATTTCCTCGACGCCGTCTATCAGCTGGGCATCTGCTATTACTTCGCTCACGGCTGCGCCCGCAGTGATGCCGATGCTGTCGACTGCTTTCGTCGGGCCGCCCAGAAGGAGCACCCCGGTGCGCTCAACCGCTTGGGTCTGTGCTACGAACTGGGGCGAGGGGTGGAGGAAGATTTCGCCAAAGCTGCTGACTACTATCTCCGTGCTGCACAGCATGGTCTGCCGGAGGCCCAATGTAATTTGGGTTGGATGTACCACACCGGTCGAGGGGTAGAACAGGATGACACGCAGGCCGCAACATGGTTTGAGAAGTCCGCCGAACAGAATTACCCCCGCGCCCAGCACCTGTTGGGTATCTGCTGTGAAAACGGCATCGGCACGGACGCCGATCTGCCCCGGGCCATCCGCCTATATGAACTGGCAGCGCAGCAGCACTATGCTCCTGCCCAGCATACACTGGGCAAGTGCTGTGAAGCCGGTGTTGGCGTAGAGCAGGACGAAAAGCGGGCGGCAGAACTCTATCAGCACGCTGCTGACCAAGGGAACGAAAACGCCATGTTTGATCTGGCCCACCTCTACCACATCGGTCGGGGCGTGGCACAGGACGATGTGATGGCTTTGTCCCTCTATCGTCAGGCGGCTGATCTGGGCCATACCGGCGCGATGTGTCAGACGGGTCACTGTCTGGAAGAAGGGCTCGGTACCCCGGTCAATCTCACCGATGCGTTTCTCTACTATCACCGCGCCGCCGAAGCTGAGGATGCAGAGGGCTGTTACTGTCTGGGACAGCTCTATGAGCGTGGAACTGATGCAGGGCCCAGTGCCACAGATGCCGTCTACTGGTACCATCGGGCCGTCCATCTGAACCACGGTCAAGCTTGCTTGCAGCTGGCTCGGCACTATGCCACAGGCAATGGCTGCTCCAAAGATCTCCAGCAAGCTGCTGACTACTACCGTCTGGCTGCCGAGCGGGGCATCAACACCGACAGAGAGCTTCATCGTCTGCTGCTGCGAGATTTTCTATTCCATCTGCTTCTCTGGCTGCCGCTGTTTGTGGTCGTTTTGATCGATCTTTTCGGTCTGGCCGCATTGCTCTTTACCGGTTTCAAAATCCCCGGTGCCATCGTGGTCGTTCTGTCCTCCGCCGTGCTCGGTATCGGACTGGTACAGCTGCATCGTCACCCTCGTATTCGGTGATTCTGCCGGGACATCTACGCTATCTTTGGTGGCTTCAGAATATTTGCCATACATCATACCATATTTAAGGCGATTTTCGTTTGAACGACGAAAATCGCCACTTTTTGTGCTTTACCATCTTGACTTGACGCTAGTGTCGGTTTTATAATCCCATTTACGCGTCAAAGGAGGAATTCTCATGGTAGAGAGAGAAAACATATTTGCAACAGAAAAAATCAGCACGATCTTGCTGAAGATTGCTCCGCCAGTCATGCTGGCTCAGCTGATTCAAGCACTTTATAATATTGTGGACAGCTTCTTCATCGGCCGCTACTCCGGGACCGGATTGACAGCACTGTCGATCATCTATCCCGTGCAGCTGTTGATGATTGCTCTTGCTGTCGGCACTGGCGTCGGCATCAACACTGTCATCGCCGCTTTTCTGGGCCGTCAGCAGCCGCAAAGAGCACGGGACATCGCCGGTATGGGCACGCCGCTGGCACTGCTTCTCTGGGGCATCTTCGCACTGGGCTGCTTCTTTGGTATGCCTGCCTACGCCCGTATGTCCAGTGATGCACCGAAGGTCATTGCAGATGTCATCGTTTACGGCCGCATTGTCTGTGTGGCCAGCGTCGGCCTGTTTACGGAGAGTATCTGGAGCAAGGTCCTGCAGGCACATGGTAATATGAAAACCCCTATGATTGCTCAGATTATCGGTGCGCTGACCAATATCGCACTGGACCCCCTGCTGATCTTTGGTCTGGGTCCCTGCCCCGAAATGGGCATTGCCGGTGCCGCCGTAGCCACCGTGGTTGGGCAAATCGTTGCCGCTCTGGTGGTGCTTCCCAAGGGGCATTATAAATCCCCCGCCCTGTGCAAATACCGCACAGGTATCCCCCATATCTATCGGCTGGGCCTTCCCAATATCCTCATGCAGTCGGCTTATACGGTGTACATTCTCGGTCTGAATCTGATTTTGGCTACCTTCTCGGATCAGGCAGTGACGGCACTGGGACTTTACTACAAATGGCAGACCTTTTTCTTCATTCCGCTGTGTGCTCTGCAAACCTGTATGGTCCCCATCATCAGCTACAATTATGCCGCCCGTTGTCTTGAACGCTGCCGCAGTACACTGCGGATTTCTGTTCTCTTCGGCATGATACTGATGGTGCTGGGTGTCCTCTGCTTTGAATTGATTCCGGCCCCTATGCTGCGCCTGTTCACCACAGATTCTCAGGTAATTCGTATCGGTACCGTGGGATTCCGTATAATCGGCACCAGCTTCCTGCCAGCTGTAACATCCCTCATTTATCCCGTCTTTTTCCAGGCAGTAGGTTACTCGCTGAAAAGCTCCCTGCTGACTGTCATCCGGACCGTGGTACTCTTTGTGCCGCTGGGCTTTCTGTTCTCCTTCTTTGGCCTGACCTGGTTCTGGCTCACCTTCCCCGTGACGGAAATCGTGACCTCAATCATCGGCGCTGTCTTTTTCCGCAGCTTTTTGGCACAGGAAGAACGATTCTCGGCCTATCTATCCGCATAACAACAATAAAAAGCGCTTCGGGAAATTTCCCGATCCGCTTTTCTGTTACATCTGCTCCTGACGGCGGCGGATATAGTCTTTCAAAAAGTCGATGGTCCCCTCCAGCCCCAATGCGGCGCTGTTGACACACAGATCGTAGTTGCGGGAATCTCCCCACTTGCCACGGCTGTATTGGTTGTGATAATACTTACGGCGCCGGTCTGTATCGACCATAGCTGTCAGCACTTCCTCCGCAGGCACATGATGTACGGTCTGCAAATGCTGCTTCTTAAAGCCGATATCTGCCAGCACGAAGATGGAGATCATCGCCGGATTGTCCCGCAGGATCTCTTCACTGCAGCGGCCCAGCACCACAAAGGAATCTCCCTGCATGGCCTTTTCATGCAGAATCTCGAACTGCATCACGGCCACATTCTCTTCCGGAGAATTGCTGAAGCCCCGCACCCGGCGGGAGGTGAAGATGTTGCGGGGTGCCTCGTCATAACGATAGAAGCTGTCGACATCGTAGCCCTTTTCCCGGCAGTACTTCTCCAACATCTCTTTGTCATACAGGGGCAGCTGCAGTTCCTTCGCCAGTGCCTTGGCAATTTCGTGACCGCCACTGCCGCACTCGCGTCCAATACTGATAATAAGCTGTTTATCCATAAGTAAAACCTCCCCAGTTTACAGATAGCGTACGAAAATCACGACCGTGGACAAAAGCAACACGGCCAGCGTAGCCGGAACCTGCACCTTGCAATACTGGCCCCAGGATACCGGATGACCATTTCTGGCAGCGATGGCGGTACCCACCACATTGGCCGAGGCGCCGATGGGCGTAGCACTGCCACCGATGTCTGTGCCCATGGAGAGCGCCCAGACCAGCGGCTCCAGTGCAATTCCCTGCGCACCGGCCAATGTCCGGATCACAGGGATCATAGTTGCGGCAAAGGGAATGTTATCCACAAGCGCACTGGTCACACCGGAACCCCAGAGAATAATGGCAATCATCACGAAGATATTGCCGGCACTGATGATACGGATTCCCTCCGCCAGCAGGGTCAGGATGCCCGTATGCTCCAGACCGCTCACCGCTACAAAGAGGCCGACGAAGAACAGCAGCGTCCGGTAGTCGATCCGGCGCAGCAATGCGATGGCCCGCTTGTGTGCTGCCAGCAGTGTTACTATTGCAATGAAAACACCAATTGCGGAAACTGTCAAGCCCGTCTGAGCGTGCGTCACCAGCAAAATCACTGCCAGTGCAAAAATGATACAGCTGGCTGTGAAGCTGCTCCGAGAATGAATGGCCTCCGCAGGGCTGGGAAAAGCGTCCAGATCCACACTGCCCGCCGGCACCGTCAGCTTCTTGCGATAGACGAAATAGAAGTACGGAATCACAATCAACAGACTCAGCAGAACGATAAAGCCGGTATTGGTGAGAAAATCAAAGAACGAATAGCCCAGTGATGTACCAATAATAATATTGGGGGGATCGCCGCACATGGTGGCCGCACCGCCCAGATTGGCACAGAAGATTTCCGACAGAATCATCGGCACCGGATTGATCTTCATTAAGCGAGCCAGTTCGGCCGTAACCGCTGCCAGGAACATGATGACGGTGATGCTGTCAATAAACATGGACAGTCCTGCCGACAAAAGCATAAAAATCACAAAGATGGGCAACGGACGAAAGTGTACGGCCCGGGCGATGCTGATGCACAGCCATCGGAAGAAACCGCTGTCTGCCATTCCTTCCACCATCACCATCATACCGGCGATGAAGAGAATCGTCTCCCAGTTGATGCCGGCAGAGGGCTCTGCCGCCCCGGTATGATACCAGAATCCGGTTTGGAAGAAACTGTCCAAATTCAGCGTTTCCCAAATCGCATGGACATCCCCCATACACAGCCCAAAAACTACTACCAGTGTCAGGGCGCCGCATAGCAGTGTCACATGATGACGCTGCATTTTTTCCGTTACCAGCAGTACAAACATCATCACAAAGATGACAACTGCTGCAATTTTTGCTGCAATCATAGATACCTCCTTACGATACCACTTGTCTCCCTGCGGAGGCATTGCTTGTCATGTCAAAAAAAGGAAACGGCACCGGCTAAAGCCGATCCGCTCTTTTTCACAAATTGCTATTCTACGCCTATTGTTTTGTATTTTCTATACTGAAATGTACATTTAACACAATATTCACATTTGGGTCATTATTTTAGCATTGCTTTACGTATATTGTTCCGTATGTCGTGTATATTCTGTTTTCTTATCGTCTGAATAGACGTTTCATTGTTTTGTTTGTGCATATTCTGCCAGTATTTTCCATATTTTCTGTTTTCTTCATGAAGAGCGGCAGTAAAAAGCAGACGGCGAGTTTTCTCGCCGTCTGCCTGTTTCTTTTAGACCAGTATTTACTTCCAGTTGAAGTTGATCATTCCTACCACATAGATAAAGATGATGGCGGCCGGCACAAAATAGGTGAACAACGGGCGCATCCAGTTTTTCACCTGCAGACCCTTGCCGCTGTTGGCTTCGACCAGCAGATTCTCCCAGCCCCAGCCCCAGCGCTTGTTGCAGCAGAACACAGCAAAGACCATGGAGCCCAACGGCAGCAGGTTGTTGCTGACGATGAAATCCCAGAGATCCAGCCAGGCCGAACCCTCTGCAAAAGGCTGGAAGCCGCTGAACACACTGTAACCCAGTGCGGTGGTCGTACCCAGCAGGAAAATACCGATACCGCAGACCACGCAGCCCTTTCGACGGCTCCAACCGGTCATTTCACGGATGCAGGCCAGGATATTCTCAAAGACAGCCAGCACGGTGGTAAAGGCTGCAAACACCATGAACAGGAAGAAGATACTGCCCCACAGCCGACCACCTGCCATATGGGTAAAGACGGAAGCCATGGCATCAAACAGCAGCGGAGGACCCGAGGTCACTTCCACACCGTATGTGGAGCAAGCGGGGAAAATGATCAAACCCGCCATCACTGCCACAAAAGTATCCAGCACCACAATATTCACAGACTCACTGAGCAGTGTATGCTCCTTGTCGATGTAGCTGCCGAAGATAGCCATAGAGCCGATGCCCAGGCTCAGGGTAAAGAACGCCTGGTTCATGGCAGCCACCACCACCGAGGCGTTGATCTTACCGAAATCGGGCAGCAGATAGAACTTCAGGCCCTCTGCCGCACCGGGCAGCGTAGCACTGTGGATCGCCAGCGCGATCATCATCAGCAGCAAGGTAATCATCATCACCTTGGTCACACGCTCCAGACCGCCCTGCAGCTGGAAGCTGACAATCACAAAGCCCACCACCACAACAATGGACATAAAGATCATATTGATCTGCGGGTTGGTAATCATAGGTCCAAAGCCCAAATCAGCCGTAGAGCCGCTGGCGAACTTCACAAAGTAGTACAGCAGCCATCCAGCCACCGTCGTATAGAAAGCCATCAGGCAGATGTTTCCCAACAGGCCGAAATAGCCATGGATATGCCATTTCTGTCCGGGCTTTTCCAATTTTTGATACATACGGACCGGGCTGGCCTGTGCCGCACGCCCCACAGAAAATTCCATGACCATGACCGGCAGTCCCAGCACTACCAGAAAGAACGCATAAATCAGCACAAAGCCGCCGCCACCATACTGTCCGGCCATCCATGGAAACTTCCACACGTTGCCGCAGCCAATGGCACAGCCGGCACTCAACAGGATAAAGCCCAGACGGGACCCCAGTCGTTCACGATTTTTCACATTTTCTCCTCCTTCAACAAACAGTTGTCTGCATTCTATCACCCTTACCACAAAATGTCAAAAAGAACTTTTACAAGCTATATCCCCTATTTTTTCGTAAAATGCGCAAAAAAATGCGGTGTAAGTCGCCTTACACCGCATCGCTTTAAAGCAATTACAGGTAAAAGTTGCATTTGTCAACTTTTTTGCTTTATCGAAATTTTATCCTCTGCCGAAAAACTCATTATAGAAGTCAAAGATATCGCCGCCGTGAGGCATCATCTGCCCGTTCTCCGGCTGCTGGCTGCTGGATTCCTCCGCCTCCGGAGAGGTCTCCGGCTGCTCACCGAAGGTCAGCTTGGTGGTGTGCGATGCTCCCTCACGGAAATAAGTCAGCTCCACTGTATCACCGGCCTTATGCCCCTTCTTGGCAGCATTCAGGTCCTCCATATTCTTCAGTTCCCGGTCGTCCATCTTGGTGATCACATCACCCAGCCGCAACCCCGCCGCAGCGCAGGGGCCATCCTTCTCCACGGAGTAGACGAACACACCGTTGTCCACATCCAGCTGGTACTGGGCAGCCATCTGCGGGGTCATGGTTCCCACGGTAACGCCCAGATACGGTTTACCGGTGACCTGACCGTTCTCCATAATATCGGTAATCATGGCGCGCACATCACTGATGGGAATGGCAAAACCCAGTCCTTCCACCGCCGTATCGGCATAACTGGAATACTTGGCCGAAACGATACCCACCACTTCACCGTACAGATTCATCAGCGGGCCGCCGGAGTTGCCGGGGTTGATGGAAGCGTCTACCTGAATCATATTAAAGGGAATACCAGCCACGTTGATGGCACGGTTGGTACTGGACACGCTGCCCTGACTCTGGCTGAAGGTCAGCTCACCCAGCGGATTGCCGATGGCCAGGACGGTATCGCCCACATTCACATCGGCGCTGTTGCCCAATGTCACAGGCTGCAGGTCCTTGCCATCGATCTTCAGCACGGCCAGATCATAGTCACTGTCGCCGCCCACGATCTTGGCCGGATACTTTTCCCCGTTGTAAAGGGTCACCTCGACTTTAGATACGCCTTCCACCACGTGGTGATTCGTCACAATGTAGCCGTCCTTCGTAATCAGGAAGCCACTGCCGGAGGAAGCCGACTCCACGGTCTGACCAAAGACATTGGTGGTCACGGAGCTGTTGATGGACACCACGCTGTTGACCGTGGAAGCGTACACCTCTGCCGGTGTCATCACCTTCTGACCGTCTACCTTCTGGATATTCACCTCAGCTACCGGACGCTGGCTCTCATGGATGGTGGTCTTGTGGCCGATGTTGTCCGCCAGCAAAGCTCCGCCCACACCACTCAGGCCGCCGACCAGAGCACAGGCCACCAACAGAGCGGCAACTTTCGTCCCCGCCCGCTGGAAGATCTTCTTTCCCGGCTTTTGGGGGACAATCTTCTCAGTGGCGGTCTGCCGGGGCGGCGTCTGCTGCGGACCTTCATGCGGAACGTGTTGCTCCTGCTGGGGCGTATGCTGCCGCGGGACATAGTCATCATGAGGCAGGGGATCACTGCCGCTGTAATGATAGCTATTCTGGTCATTATAATTCATTATGGATTCCTCCTTGGACTATTTTTCAGATATTTACAGTCACACTGTCTTGAATTTCTGCATTGCTGTTCTTGTGAGGGCTTTCTTAATATGTTATGATGTCCCATACAGAAGCCTCTGTGCCTTTCTGTATTCTATGATACCCGTAAATCTTAATTGAAACTTTAAGATACCTTTTTATTTTTGAACTTTTCGTAAACGAGGTGATCCTATGCTGCGTATCGATCAGCTGCGTCTGACTCCAGAGCAGCCGGAGTCAGCCCTCCGTACCAAGGCCGCCAAACTCCTGCGCGTGGTCCCGGAGGACATTGAACAACTGGATATTCTCCACCGTGCCGTGGATGCTCGGGAACAGCTGCTGCTGGTCTACACGGTAGCCGTCCGCGTCAAGCGGGAGGCGCAGGTGCTGCGCCGGTGCCGTGACCGCCATGTCCACCCCTATACTCCCCGTCCCTATGTGCTCCCCACAGCGGTACGGCAGCCGGATCTGCCTCCTGTGGTGGTGGGCGCCGGGCCTGCCGGTCTTTTTGCCGCATTGCTTTTGGCCCACGCCGGAACACATCCCATCTTGTTGGAGCGTGGCAAATGTACCGAAGAGCGGATTGAGGACGTAGAAGCCTTCTGGCGTGACGGCCTTCTGGATACGGAATCCAACGTCCAGTTCGGCGAGGGCGGTGCCGGGGCCTTCTCGGACGGCAAACTGAACACCGGCACCAAGGATTTCCGTCATCGCTGGATTCTGGAACAGCTGGTCTCCTGCGGTGCACCGGAAAGCATCCTCACGGATGCCAAGCCCCATGCAGGCACCGATTATCTCCATGTAGCTCTCAAGGAGCTGCGCCGCCGTCTGATCGCCTTGGGCTGTGACATCCGCTTCGGCCATCGGCTGGAAGCACTCCACCATCACGACGGTGCCCTCACCGGACTGACCATCCGCCACGGGGAATCCACCTATGATCTTCCCTGCCATCAAGTCCTGCTGGCCCTGGGCCACAGT
>RCNI01001913.1_pt1 | contig 12256 bp, 9 predicted proteins | sample 2041151 | NCBI WGS metagenome assembly RCNI01 (sample SAMN09708214, study PRJNA481090) | feces metagenome | isolation source: feces | place: Antarctica: Albino Rookery
TTCTACGGCGGTACGACCACCGAGACTTCGGCCGAAGCCTTCAAACTTGCACGCGAGGCCACGATCGTCAATCCCGCATTCGAAGCCATCGTGTGGGGTATGGAGAAAAAGAGTGCCGACTACGCCACGGCAGCCGCCCACCCGATGACCTTCTACAACACCAAGACCACCACAGCACAGGATTGGAACAAGCAAACGAAAAATGGACTGTGGGCTGCCGAAAAGACCCTGAACGACCCCTGCCCCGCAGGTTACAAAGTTCCCGAAATCACGGCATGGAAAGGTCTGGACAACAACCACAGTTACATCGACGGTGTAACGGCATGGGATCAGGCTCTTTACGGCATGACCTATACCCACAACGGACAGACGACATGGTATCCCGCACAGGGATCGCGCAACTACCTGATCGGTTTGGGTTCGACCCGTTCGGGTAACTACTGGTCATCGACCACCGCAGGTGCAAAAGCCCGTTACTTCTACTTTAAGAAAGCAATTTCGTATTCGGGATCTATCAACAGCGATCTGGACGAATACCGTTCGCTGGGTTACTCGGTAAGATGCTGCAAGGAGTAAACTTCCGACAACCCCAATACACAATAAGTTCCGCTCCCGATTGGAGGCGGAACTTATTGTTTAGCGGACTTCGGACAACACATCGTGCAGGCGTTCCTCCACCCGTTTCCGTTCGTCACTTCCCGTGGTGGACAGACGTAACAAAGGAATGTGATATTTTTCGAGGATATGGTTCTTCAGACAATCTCGCACAGCCTGTGCACGCCCCTCACGGTGGAACTCATAACCATCTGTTTCTACGGCTAAAATAAGGCGTTTGTTCACCCGATTGTAAATTACAAAATCGAGGTGCGTTCCCGCCCGCGAAGCATACCGCCGTTCCTCCTCCGTCAGCAGCCCCTTATCGCGCAACAGAATCCCCAATGGCTGATGGCAGATGATATCCAAATGACTATACAGTGGATCCGTATGCAGCACATTTTGCAACAAAGCATAAGTCAGATTCTCGGAATCATACTCCGAAATTCGCGAATGTTGCTTCAAGAACGCCAATCGCTGTTCGGTATATTGCTTGTAGAGGTAATCGAAAATCGAATGGAGATGGCTTTCCGTAACCGTAAAGTTATGATACTCGATATACCCCAAAAGATCGCTTATGTTGCTGTCTTTGGGTTGTTCGTTTCCCGAAGTGACCAGACAAAACTGCTTCTTGGATCGGGAAATGGCGACATTGAGCAGATTGGGATCATCGGCAAATTGGGAAATCACATCATCGACCGTGGACATCACGATTGCATCCTTTTCGCGTCCTTGGAATTTATGCACCGTTGCCACATCGACTTTTAGGGGAAGTTGGCGGCTGAGGGCATTGACCTGATTGTTATAGGGCGTGATAATGCCGATTTCAGTCGGATCACAGTCCATTTTCGGGAATACCTCCTGCCGAATCACATCGATCTCGCGCTGATTCATCCGATCGCGCGAATGATTGCCCTCCACGGTCTTTACCGCCGACAAAACATCCTTTTCGCCGTGGTCTTCGGTCATGATGACCAACTCGCCCCGATAGAATTTCTGATTGCAGAAATTAATGATCTGCGGATGGCAACGATAATGCTCCCGGAGTAGTGTTTGCGGGACATCACACACCACCCGGCACATCGATTCCAGAAAACTATACTCCGCACAATCATATTCAGGCACAATGCCGTGACGCTCCATAACCGCCTTGTAGATTCGCTTGTCGTTGTCGGTTACCACGTTGGGCAACTGCATCGAATCACCCACAATGACCGCACGACGGGCACACGACAATGCCAGGATTCCCGTATCCGACGACACCTGCGACGACTCATCCATAATAACGTAGTCGAACATAGCCCTATCACCCAAATTACCCCGCGACGAGAATGTCGTACTCAGTACAACGGGATATTCTTTCAGAAAGCCCTCACCATTTTGAAAAATCAGAGGAATCGTAAATTGAGGGCGTTCCGTCTGCGAAGAGTAGCGGCATCCCAATTTCCAACGGAAATACGCCATCGAATCGTGCGACAAATCCTTGAGCAGGGTTTTCAGATCTTCCGCCGCAAGATGCTGTTCCAGAGCAGCGATCTTCTCCGAGAGTTCCGTATGACGCATCCGATAAAACAGACTTCGGCAAACAGCAATCTGCATCTCGGGGGATAATGCTTCAAATTGTTTCCGCCCATGTCTGAAGACACTCCAAAGGTGGTAATTCAACCTCAAATGTTTGATCCATGCCCGAAAACCTTTCGGTTCATGTTCCGTAAGATCCTGCAACTCCTGCCACAGAGCCATCATATTCTTCGAGGATACCGATTTACGCACCTCGATTTCTTTGGGGATCTCCGTCCCGATCTCCAACTGATAATGCTCCCATTCCAGGCTCAGCGCATCAAATTCCTGTCGGATGACCGCCAATCGCTCCTGATCGTCGAACAATTTTCCGAGCCGCTCGATCTGCTCGCGAATCCTCCCCCGCACTTCATCGGGATGAAGCAGATCACCGCGCCACAGCGGCAACTCCTTCGGATATTTCTTCAAGGTGTTCTGCGTCTCGACAAATTTCTGCTTATTCTCCGAGCACCCCAACATCGCCGCCAGAAACCCCAATTGATTTGTCTCAAGTTTTTCCAACACGTTATCAATCGCCGAATTGTTGTTGGAGACCACCAACACAGATTGATCGCGCAGGATGGCATTGACAACAATATTCAGAATCGTCTGGGTTTTACCTGTTCCCGGAGGCCCTTGAATCACACTGATCTGATTTCCGAACGCCTGCTCCACCGCCTTTTTCTGGCTTTTGTTGCATCCGAAAGGATAGATCAACGCCCCGACTTCATACTGCTCGGGCAGAAACTTTTCAGGATAAAGATAGCAGGACAACGCCGACGCCGTATCCACGAACTGCAACCCCTGATATTGACGCATCAGCAACACCTCGCCATCCTCACCTTGCAAAGAGTTTGTCGAAGCGATTTCCCGAAAATAATCCATACGCCCACGAGCCTCGGTATAACGCAACACGGATTCTTCGACTTCCAACTCCGAACGATCGTAATCGCGCGAAGATCCGTCATTGAAACAGATATGCCAATACTCCTTTGAAAAATAATGGAAAATAAAGACCTGCGCCACATTCACGAGGGCAAAATGAAGATGCCGAATCTGAAGATATGCCGGATCCGACACCGTGGGGTTTGTCAGATGCACCACCCGCCGCACCGAATAGGTATAAAGACGGGTGTTCCCCTTGTATCGTACCATGACAAGATTCCCCTTTCGGGTACATCTTTCAAGACGGGATGTGGCAATCTTTCCGTCTATCAAAATCATATTTTTTACGGGGTCAATCATCGTAAGGCGTAAAAATTTTCACGCAAAAATAAAAAATATTACCCAGAACCCGAATTGTATATCAGATTGACATCACTACATTCCGTGATTTTTCAAGGGAGAATCCGTCAAAACACGCCTTCAAAAAGACAGGTATCACACTGATAATCTTATAATAATATCAAAATTTAGAGACTGGAAATCACTCCTAATCCACTGAACACCTTTGCAATATTTTGTTAACTTTGTAGAAAAATCCACCCTAATCATGAAAAAATTTGTATTGCTCCTTATTGCGATGCTGATGAGCATCTCTGCCCTGTCGGCTCAAAGCATCTATCGTGTCGTGTGTCAGTCGCAACTCAACATCCGCACGGCGATGTCCTCCGATTCCGAGGTTGCGGGGGTACTCCAAAACGGTGATCTGATCGAAGTGAAAAGCATTTCGGGCGATTGGGCCTGTCTTAATTTCAACGGCTCGGAGTGTTATGTTGCCGCCAAATATCTGCAATACGTTCGGGAAGCCGAAGAAAGCACAAGTGCAAGTTCCATTTCGATGCCCTCCTTCAATTTTTCGATGGATCCGGGCAATACGAAATGGTGTCTGTTCATCATCCTGCCGTTAATCTTCTTCCTGTACAAATTTTCACTACACATCGATTACGGGAAGCAACTGACCATTTTTGCAGGACTTATTCTCGTTTTCTGTGGGTTTGAATTTCTCTATATGATCGGCACGCAGGAACCGCTTTGGTTCCTCGATGACCCCGAATGGTACTTCATCGCACTCAATTTCATTGCCTTCTGCTTCTTTTCATTCGCACACGCAATGACCTATTTTGCCTTTCTGTCGATGACCTCTCTGGGAAGTTACTTCACATCACTTATCGCATGGCCCGCGGCTATTGTCGTAGGAATTATCTTCGAAATTGTCGGTTGGAATGTCATGTACGTACTCGCCGCTTTAGGCCTCGCACAACTCATCCAGGCGGGAATCATCCTATACCGTTTTTCACGCGAATACAACTTCTTCACAGGACTGCTTTACGCGCTGGTCTTTTTGATATTCACCTTCCTGACCATGCTCGTTATCCTGCGACTTATGTCTATTCTTATTGCCATTGCAATCATTTTCATTATCGTAAGTTTCGCACTCTGCCTGCTTCCTTACATTTTGCGCAGTATTTAGAGGTTCAGTTCGGAGATTTCACGCTGTAATTCCGTAAGGAAACGGGCGGCGTGCGCCCCGTCCATCTGCGTGTGATGGAATTGGAAAGATACGGTCAGTGTCGTTCGGATAAAACCGCGTTTGTATTTCCCCCAGATCATAAACGGATTATTGAAGATGCCGCTGTACATTCCCACCGCCCCGTCGATCTCATATCGGGCAAGTGACGAGGTGCCGATCACCATACTGTCCGGCAGATCGTAATTGCGGCATTTCTCGGCAGCGAGGTTTGTAAAGTGCAGATAATCGTTGTTGAACTGGTTGAAATCGCCCGCAAAAGGAATATCGCACGAATTGAGTTCCCCTTCGCGATTCGCCACGATCGTATTGACCGCCAGTGAATCATACGCCACAAGTTTATCCCCGACGGGCAGCATATAGAACTCCTTGACACGGCTTGCCGCGCACCCGATACACCAACACATCAGCATATTGAATTTCAAACCTTTGCGGCGACTAAGGCGCACAAGACGGCTGACATCAAGGGTTTTCATCAGTGTGACCATCGGCATCGGGGCTTTCATCCACAATTCAAAAGCCTCGGCTCGCGGGGTTTCCTTCGGATTGACTTCGTGCATCATCGTTTTTAGGTTTTAGTGTGTAAAGATACGACTAATATGGATATTCTTTAAGAGAAATCAATATCTTTATGGTTGTTTACGCCCTAAAACCATGAAAAAATTTATAAGCATAATCATGGCTTTTACATTCGTTTCCTACACCTATGCCCAATCAATTGACGAGCAGATCGGGAATGCCATGAATAACCAATCGTGGCATCAGTTACGAAGTCTTTATGAAAAAGATGGCGACAAGATACAAGTGCCGTTTCTCAAACCCCTTTCAAAATTCTTCCTCGCACATTTCTTCAACCAACCGGACTCGGCGTTATATTATGGCAATGTATTATTGACTAAATATCAAACCGAAATCGGAGGGAGTGCACCCGGCATCTTTTTTACATGGCTGATGATGCGGCTCGTTTGGAAAAGTTCGACGATGCTTCTCAAATATTGAATGCCTGTAATGAAGTTGTTGCACAATCGGGACAAACTCCAATCGATGCTTTTGTCGGCCATGAACGCCAATACAAAGCAATGCCATCAGGCAGGCGGCTTTCACATAGACCGACCAGATAAAACGGTGAAAGTTCCGTTCACTTATTATTCCGGGAAACGTGAAGATCCGGTATCTATTTATGTCGATGTATTGATAAACGGCAAACCTGCGCGTGTGAATTACGATACCGGAGCAGGCGCAAATGTTCTGTCAAGAGAACTTGCAGAAGATTTAGGTATCAAATCCATTAATCACGCAGGCATTACCGTAAACGGAGTCTCAAATATAAAAAGTAGTTTTGCTATTGTTGATTCTTTACGCTTTGGCGAGATCGTTTATAGGAACGTGCCTTTCCAGATCATAGACTTTTCGACCGGTAATGCGGAAGCCGATGCCAAATTAAAAGCCACAAAACTTAACTGTGTATTAGGCAGTCAGACGATGATGCCGCTTGGGGAGATTCAGTTTGATTTTGCCTCACAAATGATCATCATTCCCGAAAAACCATCCGAAACGCCGACCTATGCTCCCAACATGTATCGATCCGGAAATTACGGCTTCATCATAGATCTATACGATTACACCTCCAACGGTCACCTCGAAGCCTTATTGGATACGGGTGCCGCTTATTGTGGTCTGACAAATAAGTATTACCAAAAAAATCGGGATTTGTTTAAAGGCCGAACCGCAACCGATTCAATCCGTTATGCAGGAGCCGGAGGGGTCGGTATCTCAAAGATTTTCCATACAAATCTAAATTACAAAATTGGTGATCAGACGGTAAAAACAGATTCGATTGCAGTGGCTGTGGAGGGTGATATTCAGGCTTCGACCCATGATATGCTTTACGGCTTACCTGAAATGACCAAATTCAACAAGATGATCATCAATTTTAGGCAGATGTGGGTCGACATGGAATGATATCAGGAAGGATTCCGAAAAAAATTCTACCTTTGTCCTCAGTATGCCCTGCATCGAATACGAAAAACGGATCGTCACGCTGATGATCCGCCTCTATTGCCGAAAGGCCGAAGGGAATCGCGAACTCTGCAACGAGTGTCGCGAATTGATGAAGTATGCCCACATGCGCCTTGACCGCTGTCGATACGGCGACCACAAAACGAGTTGCAGTCGTTGCACGACCCACTGCTACAAGCCCGCCATGCGCGAAAAGATCAAACGTGTCATGCGCTTTTCAGGCCCGCGGATGATGCTCTACCACCCCATCGCTGCCATCCGCCATCTGATCGGATTCTAAACGAGAAAAAGGCTCTGAAATGCCAGCATCGCGCGGAACTACAATCCGCGCCTCTCAACATTTCGAAGCCTTTGTTGTAAAGGTAATATAAATCTTTCTCGGAACAAATTTTCTCCTCCGCAAGACCTCAAAATAGAAAGGCCTCCACGGAGTACGCGGAGACCGTAGGTTATAAAAACCTTCGGCATATAGCCTTATTGTGGTAAGATGTAGAACTTCTTACGACACAAAAATAGAAAAACATTCGGAACTATGCAAGAATTTTCGTATATTTGTTCAAAATATTTTGTTTTATGGAGAAAATTTTAGGTTTGGATCTCGGCACCAACTCCATCGGTTGGGCAATTATAAATAGAGACGAAGACTCCCGTACACTCGTAAATCGGGGTGTTTGCATTTTTCAGGAAGGCGTTGCTCGCGACAAGAGCGGTGAGAAACCTGCGGTACAAGATCGCACGAATGCCCGTGCCCTGCGCCGTCACTATTTCCGTCGTCGCTTACGCAAAATCGAATTGTTACAGGTGCTCATCCGTCACGACCTATGCCCCGCACTTTCCGATGCCGAACTCGAAGAGTGGCGGGCTCACAAAAAATTCCCGCTGAACGACGAATTTATCCTCTGGCAGAGAACCGACGACAACGCCGACAAGAACCCCTATCACGACCGTTATCGCGCATTGACCGAAGAATTGAATCTCTCGACACAACACGACCGTTATACACTGGGACGCGCCCTGTATCATTTGGGACAGCGTCGCGGTTTTTTGTCCAACCGCAAAGAAGCGGGTAAGGACAGCGAGGACGGAAAGGTTAAGGAAAGCATCCGCGAACTGAGCGAAGAGATGCATGCCGCAGGTTGCAACTACTTGGGCGAATATTTCTACCGTCTGTATGGCGTAGAACAAATTCGCAAGCACTATACGGCACGCAACGAACATTACCTTGCCGAATTTAACGCCATCTGCGAAAAGCAACACCTTTCGGAAGCGTTAAAGAAGGAGTTACATCGCGCCATCTTCTTCCAACGTCCGCTCAAATCACAAAAGGGACTGGTCGGCAAATGTACCTTCGAAAAACGCAAGAGCCGTTGTCCCGTATCGCATCCCCGATTTGAGGAGTTCCGCATGTTGCAATTCATCAACAACATCTGCATCCAGACCCCGTCAGACGAAGATCCGCGATCTTTGAATCAGGAGGAATACGAAATGATCGAGCCGCTGTTCTACCGCAAATCAAAACCTCATTTCACATTCGAGGAGATCGCCAAGAAACTTGCGGGAAAAGGCAAATACACCTGCAAGGGCGACCGCACGGATCTGCCCGTACACTTCAATTTCTCCGCGACAACCACCGTCAGCGGATGTCCCGTCACGGCACAGTTGAAAGATGTTTTCGGCGACGACTACATCGCGGGAATCCGTTCTCTCTATATGTTGGGCGCAAACAAAACCGAAGATCAGATTCTCAACGACATTTGGCACGTTTTGTTCTCGTTCGACGATGACGAGTATCTGAAGGAGTGGGCAGGACGTAATCTGCAACTCTCGGAAGAGGATGCCGAAAAATTCGTAAAAATCACGCTTCCGCAGGATTATGCCGCACTGAGTTTGAATGCCATCAACAAGATCCTCCCTGATCTGCGTCGTGGTTATCGCTACGACGAGGCGGTCTTTATGGCCAATCTGCAAAACGTGCTTCCGCCCGAAATCCGCACGGACAAACAACAAGTGGATCAGATCCGCAAAAACATCCGCATCGAATTGGAGGACAATGCACAAGCAGGACATCTGACCCAAGAAAAGGTTATCATCAACTATCTGGAACATCAGGTCGGTATTGACAAGCGGCACATGCAACGGCTTTATCATCCGTCGATGATCGAGACCTACCCCGCGGTTCATCCCGACGACGAGGGACGAATCCGCTTGGGATCGCCCCGCATTTCCGCCATCCGCAACCCGATGGTGATGCGTGCACTGTTCCGTATGCGTGCTCTGATCAACGAACTGCTCGACAAGGGTGAGATCAGTCCCGCAACGAAGATCAATATCGAATTTGCCCGCGGTCTGAACGATGCCAACAAACGTAAAGCCATCGAAAATTACCAACGTCACCGCGAACAACAACGCGATGAGTACAAAAAGGAAATTATCAAACTTTACAAAGCCGAGACCGGTCGGGAGATTGAGCCTTCGGAAAGCGATCTCTTAAAGTATCAGCTTTGGGAGGAGCAGAACCACATCTGCCCCTACACGGGTAAAACGATCTCAATCCGCGACTTTGTCGGTAGTGATGTTTCGTTCGATATTGAGCACACCATTCCGCGTTCCATGAACGGTGACGACTCGCAAATGAACAAAACCCTTTGCGAAAGTCATTTCAACCGCGACATCAAGAAGGGACAACTCCCTTCATCGCTGGCCAACTACAACGAAATTATGGCGCGCATCGAAACCTTCAAATGGCAAGAGGAGATCGACGAGTTGGAGAAACAAATCTCCAAACTCAAAATGCGCAGTAAATCTGCCGCCACAAAGCCCGAAAAGGACAGTGCCATCCAACGCCGTCACGAATTGCAAATGGAGTTGGACTATTGGCGCGGAAAGATGGAGCGTTTCACCACGACGCAGGCTCCCGAAGGTTTCACCAACCGTCAAGGTGTCGATATCGGCATCATCGGCCGTTATGCCCGTTTGTATTTGAAAACGATTTTCGAAAAGGTTTACACGGTCAAGGGAGCCACCACAGCCGAATTTCGCAAGATGTGGGGTTTGCAGGATATTTACAGCAAGAAAGAACGCGTAAATCACATCCACCACTGCATCGATGCCATCACAATTGCCTGCATCGGTGCCAAGGAATATACGGAATGGGCACACTATGCTTCCGCCGAGGAGTATTATCGTTGGGGGCAGGGTGCACGTCCTTCGTTCCCCAAACCGTGGCCGACCTTCACCGAAGATGTCAAAAATATCGGCGAAGAGTTGCTTGTGGCACACGACACGCCCGACAACATGTCAAAACCGAGTCGCAAAAAACTGCGTAAGAGAGGTATTATATGTTCCAATAAAGCGGGTGAACCCCTATACATTCAAGGCGATACGGCTCGCGGAGTGCTGCATCAGCAGACCTTTTACGGTGCGATCAAACGCGATGACGAGATCAAATATGTCATCCGCAAATCGTTGGATCAAATCGCCAAGAAAGATATCGCCAACATCGTCGATGAGGTGGTACGCCAGAAAGTCCAAGACGCCGTCGAGCAATACGGAGAACGCATCCTGAAAGATTCCGGACACACCATTTGGATGAATGAAGAAAAACGGATTCCGATACGCAAGGTACGCCTGTTTACACCAAGCATTACCCAACCGATTCATCTCAAGGAACAGCGTTTCCGCTCACCCCAACCCCACAAACGGGATTATTATGTCGCCAACGACAGCAACTACTGTATGGGAATTTACGAGGGAACGGACTCCAAAGGCAAAACCAAACGCGGATTCCGTCTGGTCAATAATTTGAAGGCTGCCAGGTTCTTCAACGAAAAGCGCAAAGGCAACCCGTTATGCAATCTTGTACCCCTGTCCGACGAACACGAATACCCGCTCAAATACATTCTGAAGGTCGGCACCATGGTGCTCTTCTACGAAAACACACCAGAAGAACTTTTCGAAGCACCCGCGGAAGAACTATCCAAGCGTTTGTATAAGGTTACAGGAATGAGCACAATGATAATAAGACAACAATATTATTATGGAATTATTACATTAAAGCATCATCAAGAAGCTCGTTCCGCAGGAGAATTAAAAGCAAAAAATGGTTTATGGAAGATTAATGAAGACTATCGCCCCGTTATCGGCATAAATCACAATCAATTCTATGCTTTAGTCGAAGGCTATGATTTCGATTTGAGCGTTACGGGAAAAATCACCTTCAAACACGTACTCTGATGCTGAAACGCGCGCTATACTTCTCGGTACTGTCTGAGCCTTAAAGACAACCAAATGATCATCCATACCCGTGAGGCTCCCAACATGAAAAAGAGCATTCCGATCGAGGACATTGGTTATGTGATTCTGGATCACCAGCAATCCTCCATAACCCTACCCTTGCTCAATGCGCTTTCCGACAATAATGTTGCAGTGATCCTGTGTGGCGATAATCGAATGCCCAATGCCATGCTGATGAATTTGGATTCGAACACCACACAGGGAGAGAGTTTCCGTGCGCAAATCGAAGCAAGCGAACCTTTGAAAAAAGGATTATGGCGACAAGTTGTCGAAGCCAAAATCCGCAATCAGGCCGCCCTGCTCACTAAATTAGGTAAAGACGGAGACAAACTAAAGCCCTACTACTCAAATGTCAAAAGTGGTGACACGGACAATCGGGAAGGAATAGCCGCCAAAATCTATTGGAACGAATTGTTCGGGGCAGACTTTTGTCGCAATCGGGACGGATCCGCTCCCAACAACCTCCTCAATTACGGCTACACCATTCTCCGTGCAGCTGTCGCTCGTGCATTGATGGGATCGGGACTGTTTCCCCAATTCGGCATATTCCACCGCAACCGATACAATGCTTTTCCGCTGGCAGATGACATTATGGAAGGCTATCGTCCTTATGTCGATGAACTCGTATATAAATTACACCAGCAAGGCATCACGAAACTCGACAAAGAAGTCAAAGGAGAACTGCTTCATTTGTTATTTATGGACACCCGGTTTCTGAAAACGCAACGTCCTTTAGATGTAGGCCTTAGCATCACTTCCGCCTCTCTTGCAAAATGTTTTATGGGAATCGAAAAAAAGATCAACTATCCAAAACTCGAATAAATGTCCGAGAACCGTTTAAATGCTTACCGAATCATGTGGCTGTTCGTATTTTTTGATTTGCCGACCAATACCAAAAAGGAACGACGCAATGCGGCTCAGTTTCGTAAAGCCTTGGTTAAAGACGGATTTACAATGATGCAGTTTTCTGTTTATGTACGTCATTGTCCTTCCAAAGAAAATATGAAAGTACACATTATGCGAGTCCGTCGCAACATGCCTCCATCGGGATATACCAGTATATTGAGCGTTACCGACAAACAATACAGCGATATCCGAAATTTCTGGGGTAAAATCGAGCAGACAAAGCCCGAAATGCCTCAACAATTGGAATTATTTTAGTATCTTCGCTTTTAGAACCATAAAAAAATAACATCAAGTCCACTTCCCCGGCTGCATCAAAGTGATTTTTCATACGCCGAATCAAGTATAAATCACTTATTATCATACGCATAACATACCGAGGTTGTGGTTTGATGTAGAACAAGAATAAGATACAAC
>RCNI01001548.1_pt1 | contig 12253 bp, 13 predicted proteins | sample 2041151 | NCBI WGS metagenome assembly RCNI01 (sample SAMN09708214, study PRJNA481090) | feces metagenome | isolation source: feces | place: Antarctica: Albino Rookery
GTCTGATATGCATGTTGAACCTAAACTTGGCAGTGCTCAAACAGGTTCGGGGGCTGCCAATCTGCTTTTATGCGCCTGTCAAAAGAATGAAACCTTTTGGGAACAGGAATCAGATCGCATCCTGTACCGTCCGCAAGGAGTCCACGGAAAACTACCGCTTCGTGCTCCGGTCAGCTGGCTTCCGACTTATAGTTGTGTGTTTTATTGCGTGAATCAGTCAATATATACGTCAAAACGACCAATTTCCACATCCTGCACCCCCCCGCAGAGAGGCCTGCTCTCTTTCCGTCTCTAAATTGTTGACAAGTCAACAATTTGATGCTATATTGAGTCAGCACCTAAGGGGCAGGCGGCTTTTTCGTGGTGTGCCGCCTGCCCCGCACCCTGAACTGAGAGGAGCGTGCTGTCCCATGACAGAGCGATTTACCATCTTTACCATGCGGATTTCCCGGCTGCACAAGCTGATTCAAAAGCTGAAAGCCGACGGCATGGGCCGCTTCGGGCTTAAGGGTGTAGACACCCTCTGTCTCTACCAGCTGTCCCTCCACGGGCAGATGACCTTTTCCGAGATTGCGGAGCACTGTGATCTGGACCCCGCCCTTGTGTCCCGGACTCTCCGGGGACTGACCAAGGGCGGCATGGTGGTCAAGGACGGGGAGCCGGGAAAATACCGGGCCCGCTACGCCCTGACGGAGGAGGGACAGATCTTGACCGGGAAGATAGCCGCCATTATCCAGACCGTCCAGGCCCACGCTGACGAAGGCATTGCGCAGGACGACCTCATGACCTTTTACCGGGTGCTGGATCGGCTCACCGCCAATCTGGAACGGCTGTCAGCAGATCCCGCCACCTACTACTCCCATACAGAAACGATTCATCAGGAGGAACTCTAACATGAGCATCAGAATCATCACCGATTCCGCGTCCGATATGATTTACGGCACCAACCCCGACGTCAGCTTTCTGCCTTTGAGCGTCTACTTCGGGGACACCGAATATCTGGACGGCGTGAACCTCTCCCACCGGGAATTTTACGAAAAGCTGATTGAAAGCGACCAGCTGCCCACCACCAGCCAGCTGCCCCCCGCCAAGTTTGAGGAGGCCTATGCAGCCGTGAAGGAAGCCGGAGATCAGGCCATCGTCATCACCATGTCCTCCAAGCTCTCCGGCACCTATCAGAGCGCCGTCATTGCCGCCGAGGACTACGAGGGCACCATCTTTGTGGTGGACAGTCTCAACGTCACCATCGGTGAGCGTGCTCTGGTGGAGTACGCCCTGAAGCTGAAAAATCAGGGGCTCTCTGCCCCTGAGATCGTGGAGCAGCTCAATGAGCAGCGCCACAACATCCATCTCATTGCCTTGCTGGACACGCTGGAATTCCTGAAAAAGGGCGGCCGCATTTCCGCCGCCACCGCCTTTGCCGGGGCGCTGCTGTCCATGAAGCCCGTCATCTCCATTCAGGAGGGCGAGGTGCAGATGCTGGGCAAGGCCCGCGGCTCCAAAATGGGCAACAACCTGCTGGTGCAGTACATCGAAAAGTGGGGCGGCGTGGACTTTGACCGACCCTACTTCCTGGGCTACACCGGCCTCAGCGATGACCTGCTGCAAAAGTACATTCAGGACAGCGCCCACATCTGGGAGGGTCACACCGACAGCCTGCCTATCTCCTCTATCGGCAGCGCCATCGGCACGCACGCTGGCCCCGGCGCCATTGCCGTCGCATTTTTCGGCAAGAACTGACAATATAATGTACAAAATACTGCTTCCCGCCCGGTCTGCGCCTTTGGCGTCCGGCCCCGCCTGGGAAGCGGGCAAGCACAAAAAAGCGCCCTGGAAGGCACAGCCTTCCGGGGCGCTCTCTTTTTCTCAGCAGCCGGACACGGCCCCGTCAGGGGCAGAGGTTCCGGGCAATGTGAACGATGAAATCCTGTACATTGGTGACGATGGTCTTGACGGAGAGGCTGCCCCGATCCCGCAGCTTGTTGACGGCAAACTCGGAGATATCCACCGAGTAGAAGTACAACGGCCGCACCACCCCATCTACCACCCGATAGCAAGGGGTCATGTTTCCGGTGGCAATGGTGTGGAGGGTGGTAGCCATGCAGATGACGGTGGTGGCTTCCCGAATCAGGTCACGCATGGCATCCTGTCCTTCGTAGACGCTGGCATAGACCTCCGGCAGAGGGCCGTCGTCCCGGACGGAGCCAACCAGCACATAGGGCACCTTCTTCTTCACGCATTCCAGCATGATGCCGTCCTTCACCTTGCCCGTGGCCACGAAGTTCTCAATAGAGCCGCAGCGGCGCACGGCGTTGATGGTGTCAATGTGGTGGTAGTGCCCGTTGGGCACCGTGCGCTGGGTGTAGACATCCTGACCCAGCGCCGTACCCAGATATCCGGCTTCTAAATCATGGGTAGCCAAGGCGTTGCCCGCCATGACCCCATCCACGAAGCCCTCCCGCACCAGGGCGGAGAAGGCCTTTCTGGCGTCGGCATCGAAGGCGCAGGCGGGGCCCATGACCCACAGGATTTTCCCGTGATCCCGCTCATGGCGTAAAAGCTCATAAATCTCGTCGTAGTCGATGGAGTAGGCCGTCTCCCGGCTGCGGCCCTGTCGGAAGGCGAAGGCCTCGCCGCCGTTTTCCTCGTCAGCAAAGCCGGTGGTGTGGACGTAAATGCCCTGAGAGCCATCCTCAGTGCGGCCAAGGGCCACCGGCTCCCCGGCCTTCACGTTGCGGAACTCCACCACGGCGATTTTGCCCTCACGGAGCACCGCCACGCAGTCCATGCGGCTCTCCTCCGCCAACAGCCATTGGCCGTCTACGTGGAAATACTCCGGGAACATGGTGGTGGCGTGGTAGCCGTCGGGCATCACGCCGTCCCTCTCGGCAGGTCGGAAGGTAACATTGGGGGCCTCGGTGAGACGCAGAGCGTCAAAATCCGGGGCGCGGTAGGTGGGCAGATGAAATGCCATTTCAGCTTTCCTCTCTTTCTTTTGAATGGAAGCAGACCCCGGCAGCGATCTGTCGGGGTCTGTTGGTCAGTTGAGCTGTGCCGTGACGCTCTTATCCTCCCGGAGCCAATTGCCGTGGCGGTAGTAGATGAAGAGGGCCACTGCCGTAATGATCCAGGACACGGGGTAGCAGGAGGTGATACCGGCAATGGAGGGGTAGCGCTGGAACACTGTGGCGCACCACACCAGACGCAGGGCGCAGATGCCCGTTCCGGTAATGATGACGGGAACCACGGCATCGCCAATGCCCCGCAGCACACCAGAAATGACCTCGATAAAGGTCCAGACCACATAGAAGGGGACAAAATACAGCAGAATCTCCCAGGTGTATTTGATGACATCGGGATCGTCGATGAAGTAGTGGACGCAGTACTTGCCCACGTACATGACGCAGAACTCCATGACCAGCGTAACACAGAGGAAAATCGCCATGCTGACCTTGAAGGTCTTGCGCACCCGATCCATTTTTCCCGCGCCGTAGTTCTGGCCCACGAAGCCCATCACCGCCATGCCCAGCGCCATACCCAGCGCGCAGTACACGCCGTCGATTTTGGTGGCCATGGTCCAGCCCGCCACCACGGAGGTGGAGAGGGTATTCACCGCAATCTGAATAATCAGGTTGGAAATATTGTACATGCTGGCCTGAATACCTGCCGGAATGCCAACTTTCAGCATTTTCTTGGTGACTACCTTGTAAATGCGGATTTTGGAGACCGTCACCTTGTAAATTTCATCGGTACAGCACAGCCGCCGCAGCACCAGCACGGTGCTGAGCACCTGAGACAAAACGGTTGCCAGCGCCACACCGGCAATGCCCATCTGGAACACGATGACAAACAGCAGATCCAGGGCGATATTGCAGAAGCAGCAGGACATCAGGTAGTACAGAGGCCGCCGGGAATCGCCCACCGCCTGCAAAATGCTGGACCCCATGTTGAACAGCAGCACAAAAATCGTGCCGCTGAAATAAATGCGCAGATAGCGAATGGAGTCCAGCATGGTGTCCTCGGGGGTTTTCATCCACCGCAGCAGCGTGGGGGTCAGGGGGAGGATCACCACCGTTATGACCACAGCGGCCAGCACCGCAAAGCCCAGCGCGGAGTGAATGGCCTCCGAAGTCTCCTTGGAGCGCCGCGCGCCTACAAACTGGGCGATGACCGCGCTGGCACCGCCAGTGAGGGCCACGAAAAAGCCCACGGTCAGGGCAATGATCTGGGCCGCGCTGCCGCCCACGGCGGCAAGGGCCTCCTTGCCCACGAATTTACCCACCACCATGGCATCCACGGTGTTGTAGAGCTGCTGAAACAGGGTGCCAATGGCAATCGGCAAAAAGAACAGCAGCAGTTTCTTCCAGATCACGCCGGTGGTCAGGTCATATTTTCTCTCTTTTTGCTCCATGAGCCCCTCCATTCCACACCCTGATGGTGTCGATTTTTCAAGAATCGCAGTTCGTCCAGACTACTCTAAATTCAGGGAAAAAGCAAGAGCAATCCGATAGAATCCGCAGGAAATCCAGAACTTACCAAAACACGCAGAAAAACACGCGGATCTGCGTCCGCGTGTGGGTTCATCATTCCGCCCCCAGGGCCTCCAAGCCAGCCCTGTCGGTGAGCACCACCTTGCCCCGGTTCAGCTCCACCAGACCCTCGCTCTGGAAGTACCGGAGCATCCGGGTCACCACCTCCCGGGCCGTGCCCAGATGGCGGCCAATGGCCTCGTGGGTGATGGTCAGGGTGTCCTGCTCCTCCAAGCCGCTCTCCTCCAGCAAAAAGGCGGCCAGCCGCTTGTCAAAGCTCTTCCAGAGCACCTGCTCCACCAGCCACATCACCTCAGAAAACCGGGCAGCCATCAGCTCATTGATGTAGTTTGCAGCCGGGGCCGAGGCCTCCATGACGGAGCGGGCCGCCGCCGGGGGAATCACCCAAAGCGTGGTGTCCCGCTCTGCCTCAATGGTCACGTCAAACTGGATGCTGTTGAGCATACAGGCAGCGGAGAACAGGCAGATATCCCGCTCAAAGAGCCGATAGAGGGTGATCTCCCGGCCCTGATCGGACAGGAGATAGGCCCGCAGCCGTCCCGTCTGCACCAGCAGCAGTCCGACGCACTCCCCGCCCCTCTCGATCACGCTGCCTTTGGGCAGGGTTTTGGGCACGGCGGCACTGAGCAGCGTCCTCTGCTGCTCCGCCGTCAGCTTATCCCAAATGGGGAAAAATTCAGGAACGTCCATCTGCCTGCCCCCTCACTCGCTCTTCTCCGGGGGAGACTGCTCCTCCTTCTTGGGCGGGTAGGGGATGCGATAGGGCTCACTGCCCCGCTCCTCCAGCTTTTGATAGAGCCATTCCTGAAGGGTCTTGATGCCCTCCTCTGTCCAGTCCACGGTGATGGACTCCACATCCTTCGCCAGCTCAAAGCAGGTGTTCTCATAAACCCAGGTCTCTAAGGTGCCGTCCCCGATCCAGCCGGTGCGCTTGAAGCGGTAACGGAAGGTGCCGATGCTGCCGGGATACACCGAGGCCTTGGTGAAAAAATTCATGTTCAGAAAGTCAAATTCGTGGGCCATGTTCTCCCTCCTCTTTCCTGCCTCTCAGCATATCAAATCGCACCCAAACTGTCAATCAAGGTCAAATTCCGCAGTTGCGGCCCCTCCCCGCCCCGGTGTATAATGGGCTTGCCCACAGGGGCATTGGAGGCAGCGTTTTCCGCCGCCCCGGCCCTTTCCGTGGGGATTTGCGGTCGATTTCCATTACTTTTTGTATAGTTTCGTTCTATTATACTCTATGTATTCAATTTGGAGGTTCTTCCATGACGATTTTGGTACTCTCTGACTCTCACGGCAACGTGGCCAATATGGAGCTTGCAGTGCGGAAAACCGCCCCGCAGATGATCTTCCATCTGGGAGACTGCTGGCGGGACGCAGAGCAGCTCCGCAGCCGCTTCCCCGACATCCCCATGGTGCAGGTACCGGGCAACTGCGACTTCCGCTCCGACGAGCCTGCCGAGGTTCTTCTGGAAATGGAGGGCAGACGGATGCTGCTGTGTCACGGCCACACCTACGGCGTGAAGTCCAGCCTGATGCGGGCAGGCTACGCCGCCGAGGAAAAGGATCTGGATCTCTTCCTCTTCGGCCACACCCACCGCTCTCTTGTGGACAAGCGGGGCAAAACGCTCTTTGTCAATCCCGGCAGCATCGGGCAGGCCTATCCCCCTACCTACGCCGTCCTCACCCTGGATCACGACCGGCTGGATGGGCACATCATGACTCTGGGGTAATCGTCATACAGCAATTTACACAAAGGCAACCCGGTTTTCTCAGGCAAAACCTTGCAAAATAGCCGTAACAGCAGTATAATCATGTATCATGATTTTTCCTATACGTTAAAGGAGGCTCCCTCGCATGTCCATCCCGTACTTTTTTGCCTCTGCTGCCGGCGGCTTTGTCGTCATGGCCGCAATTGGTATTCAGGCTTTGGTTGCCCTGTTTTCGTCCGTCCCTCTGGCCAAGCGCCGTCATCAGGAAAACCCGGCCTTTGACCTGCAAAAAGCCCGCCGCCGCATCATTCAGGTCACGCTGATGGCGGGTATCCTTGTGGGCGTCATCACCGCGCTGGTGATTGCCTTCGCCCCCATCTCGGCCACCATGGGCTACATCTTCGGTATGATTCTCGGCTTCGTCATGTCCATCAAGCGGATGTCCCCCAACAACGAAACCAATCAGACCAGCTTTGCCCAGTCCTATGCCGACTGCTACCCGCCCTCTGACGCAAATCCTGACGACATGGCCGACACCCAGGATTTTAGCGATGTAATGAAGCAGGCGGCAAAGAACACCCAAAAAGATCATCCATAACGGACAAGACCCTCTCCCAGCGCTGACGCTCCGGAAGAGGGTTTTTCACGGAAAAGCGCCCCGGAAGAGGATTCTTCCGGGGCGCTCTCCTGTTTACAGGGGGGCAGCGGCTCAGTCGTGGTGGCCGCAGGAGTCACAGTGGCCGTCGCACTCACTCAGCACAGCCGGGTCATAGGCAATGCCGTTCTTATCATAGTAGTCCTTGACGGCGGCACGGACAGCCTCTTCCGCCAGCACGGAACAGTGGATCTTGTGGGTGGGCAGTCCGTCCAGCGCCTCCACCACAGCTTTGTTGGACAGCTCCAGCGCCTCATTCACCGACTTACCCTTAATCAGCTCCGTTGCCATAGAGCTGGTGGCAATTGCGCTGCCGCAGCCGAAGGTGATGAAGCTGGCATCGGTGATGGTCTGGGTGTCCTTATCCACCTTGAGATACATGCGCATGATGTCGCCGCACTTGGCATTGCCCACCTCGCCAACAGCGTCGGCGTCCTCCATCTTGCCGAGGTTTCTGGGGTTCATAAAATGGTCCATGACCTTATCGCTATACAGTGCCATAATTCTGGCCTCCTTAATCCTATTAAAAAATCAGATGATGTGGGGACGCTGGCCCTTTTCCAGCTCATCCCAAACGGGCGACATATTCCGCAGATACTCCACAACGGCGGGAACCTGTTCCAGAATATAGTCGATCTCCTCCATGGTGTTGTAATGGCTGAAGGTCAGCCGCAGAGAGCCGTGGGCCACCTCGTGGGGACGGCCCAGAGCCAGCAGCACATGGCTGGGGTCCAGATCGCCGGAGGTGCAGGCGGAGCCGGAGGAAGCGGCAATGCCCTTGGCATCCAGCAGCAACAGCAGCGACTCGCCCTCAATGCCCTCGAAGCAGAAGTGGACGTTGCCGGGGAGACGGCGCTGCGTGTCGCCATTGAGGATGCTGTGGGGGATTTTGGACAGCCCCGCAATCAGCTTGTCCCGCATGGGGATCAGCTTGGCGTTGGTGGCCTCCATGGTGTCGCAGGCCTCCCGGAAGGCAGCTGCCGCGCCGCAGATGCCGGGAATATTCTCCGTACCGGCACGGCGGCCCCGCTCCTGCGCACCGCCGTAGATGATGTTGGTCAGGGGGATGTTCCGGCGGGCGTACAGCACGCCTACGCCCTTGGGGCCGTGGAACTTGTGGGCAGACAGGGACAGCATATCAATGTGCATGGCCTGCACATCAATGGGCAGGTGGCCTGCGGCCTGCACGGCATCCGTGTGGAACAGGACACCCTTTTCGTGACACAGTGCGCCGATTTCGGGGATGGGCTGGATGGTACCGATCTCGTTGTTGGCGAACATGACGCTCACCAGACATGTATCCTCGCGGATGGCATCCCGCACCTGCTCCACGGTGATGACACCGTCGGGGGGAATGTCCAGCAGCGTAACCTCGTAGCCCTCCTTCTCCAATGCTTTCAGGGTGTGGAGAATGGCGTGGTGTTCAAACTTGGTGGAAACGATGTGGCGCTTGCCCTTCCGCGCGCCCAGAACAGCCGCAGAGCGGAGCGCCTGATTGTCGGCCTCGCTGCCGCCGGAAGTAAAGAGAATCTCCCGATCCTCAGCGGCGTTCAGGTACTGGGCGAAGGTGTGCCGGGCCTCCTCCAGCTTTTCCTTGACCTGCTGGCCGGGGGTGTGCAGGCTGGAGGGGTTTGCATATAAATCCTTGAAGAAGGGAATCATTGTATGAAGTGCAGTTTCACTGACAGCAGTGGTTGCTGCGTTATCGGCATAGACGTTCATAGTCGTCCTCCTAATTCCTATTGTTTTACTGTGATATTGTTATCTCACAGTTTATCCTACTTGTCAAGTAGGAATTATTAAAAAGTGCGCCCTCTGTGGAAAACATTGTTAGTTTTCCACAGAGGGCTGTCATTTATGTATGCAATTTCGACAATGCGGGATAGCAAATCCCCCTTCCCGGTCAGCAGACGGGGGGAATTTTAGGCTTATTCCACCTCGATGTGGACAGATTCGTGGAATTCCGGCTCTACCAAGCCGGGAATGTCCACCGCGTCGGTGAACCGCACATCCGGGACGCACTCCTGGAGCAGCTGCACAATGTAGGGGTGGGGACGCTCATCGGGCCGTCCCGCTGCCACGCACACCACCGCCGTCTGAGGCCGCAGCATCCGCAGCAGCTTCCGTGTGGTGGAGGACAAAGAGGCGTGGTGGGGTACTTTCAGAATGTCGCAGGGGGTGGCGGTCACCGTCTCCCACATATGGGCGTAGGCATCGCCGCCCAGCACGATTTCCTTACCGTGGTAGTAGAGCCGCTGGCGGGTAGAGCTGACGTTCATGGCCTTGGCCCAGTGAATGAGGTCGTAGGCGTTCCGCTCTCCCCGGAAGGCGCTGTCATAAATCTCCTTCTGCCGAAGATAGAGGGCAGGCTCACCGAAGAGCACATCCATCCGCAGATCGTCGGTCAGCTGGAAGCTCTCCATCCGGTCACCGGCGAACACCTCCGCCTCCCTGATGCGGCCCGGGCAGTCCCGGAGAGGGGCGGCGTACAAATCCAGACACCGCAGCAGGTTTCTTGCGGCCTTGGGAAAGCTCATGTCGGCATCTGGGCAAAGGGGGCCGCTGTCCTGCGGGGGCAGGTAGGTGGTCAGCAGTCGGCCCACCGTCACCGCCTCCAAAATCCGGCGCAGACCGCCGATGTGATCCCGGTGAAAATGGGTCACCAGCAGCACATCCAGATGGGAAACTCCGTTTTTCCGCAGGAAATCGCCGGCAAAAATCCGCTTGGAGCGGGGGTCAAGGGCATCGCCGTGGTCGTCCCGAATCAGGCAGTCATGGCCGCAGTCCACCAGCATGGCAAAGCGCTGCGATCCCCGATCCATCTCCCGGATCAAGATCGAATCACCGTTTCCCACATTGATGAAGTCCAAAACCAGCATAGCCTGTCCCCTTCCCCGTTCATTGGCGGCCTTAGGCGGCCTTATTTGATTGGTAACAAGATACCATGTTTCCCCCACCACCGCAATGAAAAGCTGTCGCTTTTGCATCCAATCTTTTCCCGCCGCTTTTGTACAGGTCAGACAAAGGTACGTCCCTTGCGGGCAAAAAATCGCTGATGTTCCTACGGCACACGCCCAGTCAGGCGGGGTCTGTTCCGCATATAAAGACAGAGGGCGCGCCAATGGCACGCCCTCCGGCTCACAGTGTCTTGATGAAGTTTTCGATGCGATCCAACCCCTGCTTCAAATCCTCGTCGGAGTAGCAGTAGGACAGGCGCATAAAGCCCTCGGTTCCGAAGTAAATGCCGGGAACGACACCCACAAGGCCCTCTTTCAGCATTCTCTCACAGAAGGTCAGCGAGTCCATGCCGAATTTGCGGATATCCACAAACATATAGAAGGCTCCCTCCGGCTCACGGACAGAAAGGCCCATGTCCACAAGGCGCTGATAGACATATTCCTTTCGCTTGCGGAAGATCTCCACCACCGGGGCGGTGTCGCTGTGCAGCGCCGCCACGCAGGCGGGCTGGACGAAGCTGGGGGCAGACACCACGCTGTACTGGTGGAAAATCTGCATTCTCTCCCGAATGGGGGCATCGGCCATGCAGTAGCCAAGCCGCCAGCCGGTCATGGCATAGGGCTTGGAAAAGCTCTGGATCACAATGATTCTGTCCCGCATGTCCTGATACTCAGAAAAGCTGTGGTAGTCCCCGGAATAGACCAGCGTCCGGTACACATCGTCGCACAGAACGAAAATGGGCAGCTCCTTGAGGATATCGTGAATGGCATTCAGGGTATCCTTCCGGTAAATGCAGCCCGTAGGGTTATTGGGGGAGGTGAGGATGATGGCCTTGGTCTTGGGGGTGATGGCCTGTTTCAGCGCCTCCGGGTCGATCTGGAAGTCGTTGTCCTCGGTGGGCAGGAACACCGGCACGCCACGGCACAGCTCCACAATGGAGGCGTACAGGCCAAAGGCGGGGGTGGGGATGATGACCTCGTCGCCGGGATTCAAAATGGTGGCAAAGCTGATGTACAGACCCTCGGTGGCTCCGATGGTCAGAATGATCTCCTCGGGAGAGTAGTGAAGCCCGTGTTCCCGTGCCTCAAAGTCAGACAGCTCCTGCAACATATAGGGGCAGCCGTTGCCGGGAGGATAGTGGGTATCGTTATTGTCCAGAGCCGTCTTGGCGGCCTCCTTCACCACCGCCGGAGTGTCGAGGTCAGGCTCGCCGATGGTCAGGGCGCAGGCACCGGGGGTAGACCGCACCAGAGCAGTAAAGCGACGGATGCCGGACAGCTCCACACCGTAAACCGCGTCGTTCAGCTTGAGTTCCATGGGGACACGCTCCTTTCTTATTGGGTAACAGTATATCCACCTGTAAGATACTTGTCAATGTTTTACAGACAGCCCCCGAACCTGTGGATTCGGGGCGTGTCCGCAGTGGGACAAAGCCGCAGACGCAAAAGGAGCGGCCCTGAATCAACAGGGCCGCTCCGAGGCTGTTTTGTGCAATTAAGCTGCGGGAGATTCCTCCACAGAAGCCTCACCGGATTCATCCGCAGCGGGAACAGATTCCACAGCGGGTGTGTCGGCGTTTTGCTCCTCAACAGGCTTGCTGCCGGGGACATTCTCGGCGGGCAGGGTTTCCTCCTCCCCGGCCGGGAGATTCTCGGCGTTGGGGTCAGTGGGGGTCTCCTCCGGGGCTATCTCCAAATGGGCGGTGGTGTCGCCCCGGGCCACGGTGTCGGCGTTGATGATCTCGGCATCGGCCTGATCGGCGCCACGGAAGGCAACGGTGACGGTGTCGCCCACATTCAGGATCACCGCCAGAGGATTCTTGGCAGCGCTGATGCGGAAGAAGGCGGGGACATCCTTGAGCCGGATGAAGTAATAGGAGTTGCCGTCCATGACCGCGGTGCGGATCTCGGCAATGGTGCCGGAGAAGGCCTGCTGGTCAGAGGGGGCTACCTCCGCCTCGCCCTCGTTGATGAGGCCCGCATGGGCAAGGGCGCTGCGGTAGTTGGCCTCGCACTCAGCCACGGTGGAGCCGGTGGACACGATGGAATACTGCTGGACGTTAACCATGGCGTACATCTTCACCAGACCATCCTCGCCCTTCAGGGACATGAAGTAGGTGGGCTGGTCGGCAATGTTGAGCAGCAGGGGGAAGGTGGCAATATAGCGCATCTGCTGCACCTGGCTCATGGCGGAGGCCATAGCGGACTCCTCGGTTGCGCCTGCTACCTTATAGAACTGGGTCTCCTTGGTGCGCTGGTTGCTCAGCAGGAAGCCGATATTGGACTGGTCAGAGGTGACGGAGGTGGCACCGGTTTACATATACACGTCATCGTCGATGGCAATGTAATTGTAGCCCTTGGTGGTGACGGTCACATCAC